>Ga0326512_10000395_pt1 | contig 37927 bp, 53 predicted proteins | sample 1_2617_0518_D_FD_203652 | JGI IMG/M metagenome (GOLD analysis project Ga0326512, IMG submission 203652) | Bovine rumen microbial communities from UC Davis, California, United States - 1_2617_0518 | ecosystem: Host-associated > Mammals > Digestive system > Stomach > Rumen | place: USA... | reverse complement strand
TTCTGGGAATTGCGTCAAAATTTCGCGCAATTCAGACCGGGGGGATGGTGATCAATCCCACCTCTCCTCCGTCAGCGGCTCGCCCTGCTCTTTCTTTCTCCACCCATGCGCCTCTTCATGGCAGTCATGGCAGAGAGAAATGAGGTTGCGCTTTTCTTCATGCGTCGCCGGATCGTGGTACCATGTCTCCAGTGCCAGCTCTGGCCTCGCCTTCAGGTGGTTGACGTGATGCACCGTCGTCGCGGGGCGGAACCTGTGGTACTTGTTCCTGCAGGTTTGGCACTCATATTTATCGAGCGCCAGCACTTCGGCCCGCTTGTTCAGCCACGTCTGGGAATTATAAAACATGTGCGGATCCGTCTCCGCGCAATGCTTCGCCCATTCCTTTTCCCTCTTGGTCATGCAGCTCTGCCTCCCGTCTCCCTGGCCTTGCTCCGTCAGTGGTTCAAATAATCAATGTGCATGAAAAAAGCAGGCCCTCGGGTTCTTCTCCCCTTGCCTGCTTTCCCTGCTTACACCATATCACAGTGTCAGGGTGACATACAATGACACGATGCATATATTGCCATAAAATTTTTCAGCGCTTGCTTTTTCATGCGGAAACAATGTCGCTCAGAAATCTCCAGCTTTTGTGAGATGGCATACACGGATTGTCTGCCGATGTAGAAAAAGTATAATATGTCCACCTGCATGCGTCCCTTGTCCCCGCCTACCGTCTCGGCCATCTTGTTCAAAAGGTCGTCGATTTCCATGATGGCTGCTGCCTTCTGCTCCTTTATGGCCGAGATCTTCCGCTCCAGCTCATCCACCCTGGCCGCCGTCTCGGACATGCTGTCCTCCTTTGTCGTCATCACCTTGTCCCTGTCGTATGTCACAGCCGAAGGAAGCATGGAAGAGCGCAGCTCCTTGGCCGTGACCTCTGCCCTGCGGATGTCGCTCTCGAAAGTTCTTACTCGTCCCAGAAATAAATAGATTTCCTCTTCCTGTGTCAAATCTCTCCCTCCTTGCTTCCCTCCATTTCCTTCATTGCTCTCATCTTCTTGCATACATTCCAGACGGTCGCCTCTGAGATCTTCATCTCCTCCGCGATCTGCCTTGCCTTCCATCCTGCATTCCTAAGTGCCCAGACCTTCCCGTAATCTACAAGCTGCCGCTTGGACTTTTCCTTGGACGCCTGCTGCCGCTTGGCTTCTTGCGCCGCCTGCATCTGTGCCTCGTATTCCTCGTCCATCTCTGACTCCGGCCCCGGAAGGTCTCCTCCTGACGGATCGTGCGTCTCCCAGAAATCCCCTTTCTCTGGTTTGAAACATAATGATCCTGCCGTTAATCCCAGCAGTTTCTGTCCACAGGCCTCGCAGCACTCTTTTTTTATTCCGTTCAAAATATCCGATGCCCGTGCAATCTCCATCACAAAGGATTTGCTCTCGTCCATTTCCTTCTCACAAAAATCGCAAAAATGTTTGATCACTGCTTTTTCCCTCTCAAAAGTTCCTCATCCACTTTTTCGTTGGTCTTTTTAATTACGCATTTCCAGAGTTCCATGGTACTGATTGCTTTTCTGATTGCTCTCGCTTCGTCCTCACTGATTCTGGAACTGGTGCGCAGGTTTTCTAATATCTCCATGGCCTCGTCGTCATTCATGGGCTTTGCCTCCTTTCTGCGGCCCCAGGAGGCTCAAGGGCCGCCTTTGCATTGTTTACGAGTTGCGCGTGATATGTTAATTTTCCCAAAAGGTTTAATTGCATCATTTGCTCAAAAATGAGCAAATTGTAAAACATATTGCGGTGTGTAAAATGTGTTTTGTTCGATCATCTTTTTGTCAGGCTTGGCTAGCGTGTCTCCTTGGATGACTTTTCCCGGTATTCCGTAAAGACTCATCTGCACATAACACATGTACACGGCCTTCCAGTCAAGATCCTGGCAAGTTGCCTTCATTTTTTTCTGATAGTTGATCCCGCTCTCATGTAATCGCTCCGCCATCGCGATCACATTTCCGCCAGCTCCGCAGGACGGCTCGTAAAATTCATACTTCTCTTCGATCTTCTGCATTTTCGCCATCATCTGGCAGATGTGATATGGTGTGAAAAATTGGCCGAGTCTGGAGCTTGATATTTCCAGGTGCATGTAGACCCACCCGAGGATGTCTGAAAAGCCTTCCTCCGCTTCTAAGGTCAGGAGGCCAAGCATCTCACCGAATCTTGTGATTTCTGCCTCGGTATACTTTTTCTTGGTGGCCTCGAAAAGCTGCTCCCTGTCCTTCTGGTGCTGCGGCGTTACATCCACGGCATTTGATATGGCCAAGGCGCACATCTTCACCCAGTCATCAAATACTTCGTAAACCGAATGCGCGCCTGACAAGGATCTGATTGCATTCACAATCTCGTCTCTGTATTCGCTCATCGTACCCACCTTTCATGCGCTGCTGCCGCATCCTCTTCCCGGATGTCCAGATAGATCTGCGTTGTCGTGATGTTGCTGTGGCCGAGGAGCTTGCTCACCTGCTCGATTGGCATCCCTGCCCTGAGTGCGAAGGTCGCGCCCGTCCTCCGGAACTTGTGAGGATGTGCCTTGATGCCTTTTGACCTTCCGAGCTTCCTCACAAAATCTTCGATGCTTTCCGCTCCGAAGTGCTGTGTCTCGTCAACCAGATCTTTGTTCTGGTACCAGTTCTTTTCCGCTTTCCTCGGCCCCAGGACCCTCTTTTCCGTTATTGGCACCCTTTTCGCGAACAGATACGGGTTGGAATCTTTCCGCTCCTGGAGATATGCCTCCAGAGCCACCTTCGCTTTTGCGTTTATGTACACGATCCGGTCCTTTTTGCCTTTCCCATGTACCAGGATCTTTCCATCGTTGATCTCAGAGAGCAAAATCTGGCTCAATTCCGACACGCGGCACCAAGTAGACAGGAGCAACTCATACATGGCCTTTTCCCTGTTCGTCTGAAGCTCGGCGCGCATCGTCTCTACCTCCAGGTCCGTGAATGCCTCTTTCTTGGTCTTGTACTCCCTGACCTGCTCGATCCGCTTCATCGGATTCTTGAGCCGGATCTCCTCTGACTGCATCCACTCGTAAAAACTGCTTAGGTTTCTGATCTCGTTGTTGACGGTCGTGTCCTTGACCTTGTCCTGCATCTGCCTCTTGGCGATGTATGTGCGGATGTCGTCCGTCTCCGTCTGCATGGGCGATTTTCCGATCTTTGAAAAAATGACCACCAGCGTCTGCCGATAATACGTGAGTGTTCTGTCCGTGCATCCTTTGATTTTCTTCGCGATCAGGAACCTTTTGATCAGTTCAGCCGTTTCGTCGTGATTCTGGACGACGACTTCCGTGCAGCTCTTCCGCAGTTCGTATCCCGTCAAGAAGACATACAGCGTCTGCTGCACGATCTTCGCATGTTCCGCTCCCACTCTTTCCCAGACGGATGCCGTGATCTGATTGATCAGTTCGTCCTTCATGTCCTCATTGTCCAAATTCATCCCCTCCATCCGAAGATGCAGGCTCCGTCCGCAAGGCCGTACTCCCTGCAGTCCTTCAGGACATAGGTGATCGTGATCGTATAATATCTTCCCGTGAATCCGTCCTCGTCCCATTCCATGAGTTTCACTTCATCGCCTACCTGGTAGTCCCTGTCGTTCTCCCGTAGCTCGAAGGTCTTCATTCCGGCGATGACTGCCGCGTAATACTTCGGCTTGATCTTGATCTCGTGTCTTCTGTTGCTCATTTGCTCCTCCTCTCGTTCTTCTCTGCTTCCGCGATGAGACGCTTGGCCAGTTCCGTGTCTCCGTTGGAGAGCTTCTTGAGCTCCCTGGCCGCATCCTTCATCAGTGAGCTGAGTCTTTTCTTGTTCCTGCGCTTTTCCGCTTCCGCGATGTCCTTCTCGGAGACGAGCCACTTCATCTTCGGCTTTTCCTGGAATGTCAGGTCATATCTATCCACCGACTCCTCATCGAGGATCTGTGCGCCGATCAGGACTTCCTCGAAGGTTTCCCTTGCCATGAGCATCTCTGGGCTCGGGAATGGCACGTTCTGCGCCTCCTGGTAGTATTCCTCGATGGCGTCCTTGATCTGCTGCAGGTAGGCCCTCCCTGCATCTCCGTCTTCTTTGGTTTGCAGGATCATGTTCTCGAACTTCTTTCTGGCCTCCATCGCCGTCTCTATGTCGGCACATCCGAGGCCCTCCGTGATAAACTTGTGATGCGGCTGCGTGGGATCCGCGCAGAAATACATGATTCTGTCCTTTCTGTCCTCCCTGTTCTCCCAGGATGGCCAAAGGAAGGCCGTCTCCGGCTTTCCGACCATCCACTTCCTGTCCGCGTTCGTCACCGCGTCCTCGTCCAGCTTAAATTCTAGACCCGGACTCGTCAGACCCACTGGGCAGATCGTGACGAGGATTCTCTTTGACACCCTCTCGCCGTCTTCCAGCGTCTTTCCGTCCTTGGCCTTCTCTGGCACATCCCAGAACTCGACAAAGGCCACCACAAGGATCTTTCCGAGGAATCCATAGGATTTCTCCACATGCTCGCAAATCTCCTCAAATACGGCATCCGTGACCTCTCCCTTTTCCGCTGCCACGGCCAGCGCCGCTTTCATGTCGAGTTGTGCCTTCGGTTCCAGCACCCTCAGGGAATGCATCTGGTCATCCAGCCTCTTCGAAAAGGATCCTTCCGCGAGCTTCAGCCACTTGTAGATCTCCGCGTCCGGCAAATTGAGAAACCTCTTGTTTCTCTCTCCCTCTCTTGTGCCCTTTTTCTCGCTGTCCAGGACTGCTGCCCTGAAGTGCTGGAAGCTCGTCGTCTCCAGCTTGGCATAGCGCTTCTTGTTTTCCATAATGTCCTGTGTTGTTAGCATTTCTTCACCTCCACTTGTTCCAGACAAGATCTTCCTCAGACCAGTCCGCATATTTCTCCTTCAGGTACGCCCTGAAGATCTCCAGCATCTCGTTCCTTCGGCCCTTGTTGCCATTGTCCATCATTTCGTGATGATATGCGCAGCCGATGGCTCCGTTCCTTGCGATCCCGAGGCCGTTTTTTGACCTCGGGACAAAATGCATGATTGACAGGATTTCCTTTTCGTACCATGACGCCTCCTCCATGTGATATTTTTTCCTGCAGAAGATGCACTGGCCGGCATCTCGAAAAAATATTTCCTCTCTCACGGATGGGGGGAATTCCCGCGCCTTGGCGGCTCTTGAGGATCGCTTTTTCACTGTTTTTCCCCCATGCACTCTTCAAGTGCCGCCGCAAGGGCAATCGCGTTGTCATAGAGTGCCTTGAGTGAGGCCATTCCCTGCAGGCCCTGCCTGCTCGCCGGCATTGCCGTGCGAAGGTCCATCCACGCCCACCACGCCTTTGTGATCAGGTCCTCGTCATAATTTCCTTCACGTCCTCTGCTCTCTGCAGCTCCAGAGACCTCAGCGTCGCCTGCAGCTTCATCTCCTGCCACTTCTTCCACTCCTGCGGGTTCTCCATGATCAGCCTCGTCTCCTGTGCGATCTGGCATTCCAGATTCATCATCTTCTCCATCGTTTTCCTCCCTCACTTCCGTCTCCGGGATCAGCTCCGGGAAATCTTCCACGGTCATCTGACCGGGGAGTTGCTCCTCTTCCACGACTGCTGCCTCCTCGGGTTCCATACTTGGCTTTTTGGGCTTTTCCGGTTTCTTCGCCTTCTGGACCTTGCTCTCTTTCTTCGGTTCCTGCTTTTTGGGCTGTTGCACCGGTGCAACTTCGGCTTTTTTCTCTTCGCCTGGCCATTGCTCCCCATAGCATGCTTCCCAGGACTTTCTTGCCGTCTCCGTCTCGATGAAGACCATGCTTCTGATTGCGTCGGCCATCTTTTTCCAGGTGGTGCTCTCCTTTTCCTCCGTCCGGACGCTTACGAGCTGGATCTCGTCCTTCGTGTCATCGAGGAACATCATGATCCTGCCCTTGCCCGGAATGCGCACGGAGTAGGTCTTTTCGCCTGAAGGTGCCAGAATTTCCTGGACGGCATATTCGTCCATGGTCTTCTTGTATTTCTCCCAGATCCTCTCGTAGAGCTTCCAGTCCTCCTTCAGGAGCACAAAGAGGATCTTTCCGACGGTGTCCATCTCCCCCAGGTCAGGTTTTTGCGGTTCCATGAGGACCTCAAGATCCGAGACTTTCCTTTCCTCGTCCACTTCCTCCTTGACGGCCTGGATCTCCGCCTTGGAATAACTAGGCGAGAGCTCCTCCGCGATGGCCTCCGGTATCTGCAGCATGATCGTCAGCTTTGCGTAGCCGAAGCCCTGATACTCCGAGATGAGGCGGTCGGAATAGCCGCCCTCGGAAAATCGGTCGTTGATGCTGATAAATCTTGACACCTGCGTCTTGTCCAAGTTGTACTCCGCCTCTGCAAATTCCGCGACGGTCTTGTATCCGCTCTCGGCCAAAACGTTCGTATCCCTTGCCACCTTCAGCAGGTACCCGATCCGGACGAAGCCCTCTGCCGTCTTCTGAAGCTCTCCGTCGAGCTCCGCCTTGTACTGCTCGTATGATTGATACGTTGCTAACTCCACCAGTTCTTTTCCTCCTTCTCCAATATTCCCACGATCTCGTCGTAGGCTTCCGCCTTTGCCTGCATGACCATGAGGTCAATGTCGTATGGGGTAAATGGCATCTGTTTCCATCGCCTGTGCCCCAGAATTTTGTCCGTGGTTTTGTCCACCACCTTCTTGATCTCCTCAAGTGGCCTCATCCTGCCTCCTTCCCGCGTCTCCCAAAGAGAGACGCCGCCCACACCTCGGGCAGTAGTTGATCGGCTCGCGAATGAGCTTTTCTTCTTGCCGCCAGACGATTTCTTTTCGTTGCAGTTCCGGGTAGTTCTCTGAAACATATTCCTCTCCAATCCACGCCGACACTTCGAGCTCCGCTTCCCATCTGTCTTTCCTGCGAAGTGTCAAGAGTGTTCTGACGACAACTCCGTCTGCCCTTGTCGGGCGATATGCCACCCCGAAAGTTCTGTCTTTCCCCGTTTCGTCACACAAGATGCACATCACATTGCCTCCATGAAGTCTTCCATCAGGCCCTGCAGGACCCTCGTGTTGTTCTTTGCCTTTAGCTCCTCAATGTTTGCCTCGCGCTTTTCCTTCGAGACTGCTGCCAGCTCGTGATCTTCCTTCTGCATCCGCTTCCGGATGACCTTCTGCCATTCTCGCAGGAAGGGCTTGACGGTCTCGATCTCCGGCTCCTCGTCGAACATGCCGCGATGCTGACGGATCGTGCCGCCGGGCTCGACTTCTATCGTGTAGAAGGGACTCTCCGGAGCTTCGTTCTTTCGCAAAAAACAGATGTATGTCTCGTTCTGTTTGATCCTGTCGAAGTAGCGATCCGTGGCTCCCGCGCAGTGATGCAGTGCCCGTCCTTCCTTCACGATGTCCACGATCCGCATCGGCACGATGATCCGGAAGGTCTTTCCGGCATATTCGAACTTCTCCCGGATCTTCTGAAGCACGGCCTCCGCCTCTCCGTATCTCTCGGAATATTCGTTTGCTTGAATCTCTGCCTCGCGCATCGCGATCTCGTTCACGGCCTCGTCATGCCTTCTCTTGAGCTCCCTCGGCCTGTAGACCATCTCATCATCCAGGTGCTTTTTGAGCTTTTCGCACATGGTCATGTAATCGAGCCACTGTTCAATGATCCTGTCGCCCCGCCATCCGGGATACGACACCGTTTTTTGCTTCTGTACATAGTTGATGATCTGCGTGAGCGTCATGTATTCGTCCATCTTTCCGATGGTGATCGGCCACACTGCGTTTCTTTCGAGCCATACCAGCTCCGCATCGGAGATCTTCTGGCCGTAAGCATCCGACCATCTCATCCAGACAAGCATCCTGCTGTCTCCGTTTCTGTCCCGGATCCTGTTGACCTTCTGTTTGTCGTAGAGTCGCAGCACCTCCTCGGCATTTTTGCCGCGCAGCTCCATCTCTCCCCTGTATTCGTAATTCCAGACGGAGATCTTGCTCGACTCCTCCTCCATGAGACGGTAAAACCTGCCGCGATAGAGCATCTCCATCATTCCCACATACCTCTCGTCCTGGGATCCGATCATCATGTCGTTATAATCCAGGTGCATCTTTGCCGTTGCAAGCTCTCCAAAGAGTCTCGTGAATGGTTCGTACTCCGTGCACCTGAAGGCCTCTTCAATCCCGCCGTTGTACAGATAGCAGCGCAGGATCCTTCGGTTTGTCGGGTTGCCTTTGTTGTCAAAGCCGCTCCACTGCCTCCAGTAAATGTCGCAGGCGCTTTTTGCCTTCGGATCCTTGTTGAGGATCAGCCGCACTTCTTCCTCCCAGCTGATCTCCTTCTTTGCATCTTTCACCGGGAAAAATTCGACCGATACGGAAAAATGCCTTGCCACGGACACGTTGTCGTCAATCGGCTGGATCAGGTGTGCCCTGTCCCGAATCTCGATGGTCCGCTTTCTCTTCCGGAGGATGACTTTCTTGCCGCAGAGCGGGCACTCGAAGTCTTGGCCATCCCTTGCATTTTTCTCGCCCTGCAACTCCGGGATGGTGCCTCCGCAGGCCGAGCAGTGCCAGTCCTTCGTTGCCTTGGCCTTGATCAGGTAGTCCCGACCGTGCGTGAGCATGTCGTCGATCCAGTCCTGCCAGTCGATTGGCAGAGGCGGGATCCTGGACATCATCTCCTCCACCCTGCGCTGTCTCCTCTGTTCCCTGTTCTCGCGCTGGTCCCTGAGGTAGTCCGTTTCTGCCTCGGCAATGATGGAAAGCGAATCCTGCTGCCGCCACTTGCTTTTCCACGGATCCATCAGCTCCATGATCCGCTCCTTGTCCTCTTTTCGCAGGTTCCACCGTTCCTTCTTGATGTCCTCGTACTGGTACCCGCTCCAATATGCCGCAGAGTAGACCTGCATCCCCATGTCGATGCAGTCCTCGACCTTCGTGTCGTACCAGATCCCGCGCTTGAAGGTTGCAAAATCCCTCGTTGCCACGTTTACGCAGTGTCTGGCCACGAGCTTCTTCTCGTACCAGCTGTTGATCACGAGGATGTCTCCGACCTCCTGGATCGTCTGCTGCCATTTTGTCTTTCTGCCCCTAGGCTGGACTGGTGCGGTCTTCTCAATCGTCTTTTTCTTCAATCGTCACCACCTCCCATTCCTCGTTGATCGTGATCCACTTCCCTGCATACTTTTCCATGCCGTTCATGAGCGGCAGGCACTTCGCGGCGCGTATCTCGCCGTCCTTTTCCAAGATCATGCCGACGATGGCGCCTGCTGCCCCCTTGACCATCGGCCTTTCACCCCTGGCGATGGCCACGTGTCCCTTCTCCATAGCCTCGCATTTCTCGTCCGAGACCTGAAAGTTTCGAAAGTTCTGCTTCCACTTGGACCGCTGCGGATGTTCGATCATGTACTTCATGCCGGCAAGGACGAAGTGTGTCTGGTTCAGCTCCTCGATGAGCGTGATCTTCGTGCAGGCTATGCGCTCGCTGGCGTCCTCGTCAATGTCTCCCTCCGCTTCCACCTTCCAGAATCTGTTCTGACCATCCCACGCATAATATGCAAGGCACTCGAAGGGATTCTCGCAGCAATGGTATCCCGTGCGGGCCGTCTTGCTCTGCTTGGCCTGCATGACCGCTCCCGGACGGAAGGTGCAGTTTTTCTTGTCGTTGTCGCCGAGCCTTGAGGTCAGCTCCGGCGTAAATCCCTTATAAGCAATCACGCGTCCACCTCCCCGCAGTAATATTCCCGCAGGATCTCCATGCGCTCCGCCTTCGACGGCATGCCCGTCTTCATCTGGGACCGATACTGCGAAGGCACGGCCGTCACCTTGTCCAGGATGGCCTTCGGCGGCGTGATTGCCTGCTCGTATCCCTTGTCGATCACCTTGGCCAAATATTCGGCCAGACGCTTTCCCTTCCTGCGGATCCCGAGTGCAAGCGTCTGATTGTCGTTTCTGGCCTCCTTCTCGATGAGCATCTCGATCTCTTCCTTGAGCATGGCGAACTCTCGCTCAAGGCCAAGCTCCTCGGCCTCCAGTCTCAGCTTCGCGTAGGCCGTGTCCTTCGGCATGCAAAAATGATCCAGGTATCCGTCCATGAAGTCCTCCGCATCCTCCACGTCGAACCCGTTCTCCTTGGCCAGCTCCCTTAGGGCCTCAAGGTCTCCCTCTGCTTTCTGGGCTTCCGCTGCCCTGTTGATCTCTTCCCAGGAATCAAATTCCCCAAATTTTTCAAACATTTGTGCCTCCTTTTGTTGCACCGGTGCAACTCGCCTCTTTTTCCAGTTCCCGAAGCATCCAGTTCTTGTATTCATGATGCTCCCCGATCTTCACGCTCACCTCGTGAGCCCTTATCTTTCCAAGGACGGATTGCCATTTTTCGGCATCCGCCACGGGCTTGCCCTTGCTTGTCGTCCAGCCCGTCTTTTCCCAGGCCTGTGGCCACTCGTTCGCGATGGCGCCGCCCACGTACTTGCACTCCAGCCAGAGGATCAGCCGCACCGGCCTCGTGATCCTCCCCAGCGCCTCGTCAATCGCCGCGAGCGTGACCTGGTTCTCCGTCGTGTCTTCAAGCGTCACCGTTCTGCTCCGCGTCTGGGTGCCCTTGCTCGTCTCCATGGCCAGGAGATACATGCAGGCTCCCGTCTGGCGGCGCGGCCCCTTTAGGCTTGCGACCGCGTACAGGTTGACCTCGTCCATCGGCCTCCTCCTTCCTCCGGATCACGTACCGCTGATACGGCAGTCCGGTGTATTTGTTCGTTCCATTCTCCAGGGATCCCGGCACCAGCTCCCAGCCCTTCGGGATGACAGGATCCTTCCGCCAGCCCGTCGCCCTGACCTTCGTCCTGCGCTCCACCGGCTTCTTCAAGTTTCGAGATCTCGAATATGACATCTTTTCCAAGGTCTCGCCCTTGTCGATCCGTCTTGCCGCCTCTTTGACCATGTAGTCGGCCAGCTTGGCATAATCTCCGGATTCCTCCAGGGGGGAGAAATAGGTGCGTCCCTTCTTCCACGCCTCCCGGATTAGTTTCGCCGCGTCCGTCTCCCCGTCGTGCTCGTTGTTGACAATCAGGTGCCAGTGCACGGCTCCCCGCTCTCCCGTCTCGCAGGTGACGACGTACTTCAGCTCCCACCCTCGCTTCCTGTATCCCCTTCTGAGGATCCCGAGGAAGTCTCTGAGGACCTTCGGCGCTTCCTCCTGCGTCGGCCGCTTGTCCTTCTCACAGGTCAGCGTCACGTGCCAGTCCCCGGGCCCGAAGTTCAGCTCGATCAGCCGTCTCAAATCCCGACACCTTCTCCAGTGGTTCTGCTTGGCCATCTCCTGAGGAGTCGGCCTTGATTTTTTCTCCCGCTCCTTCCCCGGTGCTCCGTACCTCCCGGAGTAGTGCTTGGAGATCTCCTTCTTGTCCTTAATCTGACAAGTTACTTTGTCATACAAAAATGGCACCTCCGATCCGCCAGGTTGTTCCTAACTTTAATATCCTGATCGAGTTTGCAAAAACGCCCTCGCGTCTTGGATTTTTCTTGCTTTTCGGGTGCCGCCTATGGTATAATCTATTTGCAGACAGACATACCTTCGGAGGCTTATCCGAGCATTGAGTCGTCCCAGTTGCGGGCGGCTCTTTTTTTGCGTTCCTGGCATTTTGCGCAGTAATCGTATTCGCTGTAGTACCTCTGAGGCTCTTCCTTGCGCCGCCTCAGGGCCATGTCCTCGTAGGCCTTATTCCTGATCATGCAGCATTCCCGATTCACCAGGGCGACCTCTGAGCGTCTGAACAGACCGTCATCCAGTGCCGTGTTCGTGTCCGTGCCGTCGTCGCTGTCCCAGTCACCGAAGAGCTTCTTCAAGTTTGCGGGTCCCAGATCCATGAAGACCGCCACCGTGTGCGCCATGTGATAGAGGTTGTGTGCCACGCCGTACTCTTTCCGGTACACCGCGTCGCCGAACATCCTGGCATATTCTTCGAGCTTTGCCATCGTCTTTACCTCTGAGAGCATTTTCCCCTCCTTTCCCGCCAAAAAAGGCGCAAAAAATATAAGCATCTGCAATATGCAGTCACTTATTCCATTTCAAACCTCTTGCCGGCGGCCATGAGCATGCTCAGTCCCACCAGCACCATCAGGATCGGCAAGGCAAGGCTCTCGCTATCCATTGCACAGCCGCCTACCATCAGCATCACAAATCCCGTCCCTCCGACGATCTTCCAAAGTCTTTCCTTCTTCATGCAGCTTCGCCTCCTGTTCTTCCTTCCATTTTTTCACTGCCCGGTACCCGGCATAGCCGAGCAGGATCATGTCTGGATATTTCCTCATCACGATCCCTCCCCGTTCAGCCTCTTCACTGTGGCTTCCACTTCGGCCTTATTGCTGGAATACTGCCCCCAGGTCTCAATATTGCCTGAGTGCATGATCTCGTCCTTGTCCCGCAGTCTGGCCGCGATGTAGATGTACTCGCCTCCGCAGACATTGCAGAGCGTGAACCATTCTCCCGGATTGTTCTTTGTCATTTAGATCACCTCGCTTTCTTTGTCGCCCTCGAAGAGGTATCTCACATCGAACTCAGGAAAATACATCTTCTGGATGTTGAATGCGTCCGAGAGGCTGATCTGCGACTTCTTGGACAGTTTTCTGGCCAGCGTGTCTCTGTTGCAATTCAGGCCGTCTGCCATCTCGACAACGCCGAGATTTTTTCGTCCCATCTCTGCTCTCAAATTCGGATATGCGATGTTACTAGGTCTCATGTTTTACACCTCCAATCGTGCATTGCGTGATTTCTGTCTTCATAATATCTTGCATTGCGTGATTTGTCAATAGGATTTTTCGTTTTTTTCTTGCAATGCGTGATTTTGTATGTTATATTCAATTTACAAAAAGGAGGTAGGGAAATGGAATTCTATAGAATATTAGAGAAAATCATGAATGAAAAAGGATTGACAGTTGCCGATACGGCTCGCATCTGTGGATTGAAAGATTCGACCGTGCGCTCGATCCTCACCAGAAAACAGCAGAATGTGGCTCTTGAGGTTGCTTTCAAATTATCAGATGGACTTGATGTCACGCTGGAGCTTCTCGATGGCCGTCCTGAGCTGCCTCCGAAAAAGCCCACGTTCGAGTTCACGGAATTTGAGAAGAAACTCGTGCTCGCCTTCCGTGAGAGTGAGCATCAGGATGCCATCCTTGACCTGCTCCACATTGCGCCAGAAAAAAGAGAATCGAGAAACGCGTAGGAAATGTTGTTCATATAAATTTCAATTAAGGAGGATTGTTCTATGAGAAAATTGATTGTGGTCTTGATGCTTTGCCTGTCCCTTACTGCTTGCGGCTCAAAGAAAGAACCTGCTGTTTTTGATTTTTCAGTTGAAAAACATGAGACTGTAGAGACCGGTGATCTAAAACTTCTTACTGGCGATCTGCTGAGTGTCACCCAAAACGGCACTGTGGTCGTTGTTAAAGCGAAAATCCGTTCCAATATCAATAACAAAATGACGATTGATCAGAATTTTTCTAATGTTGGGGACCTGATCCAAAATCATGGCTTTGACACATGCACCGAGCTCCAATACTGGGCAGTGGCCGATACCACTGCAGGAGAGTCAAAAGTAATCAGCTTTACTCTTGACAAGGCATCCATCGACGGCATAAAGTCGGGCTCCATTGTTTGGACCCAGTTGCAGGATCGAGCGATTGATCTTTGGATATTGCCGAGTCTAAAGGAGTAGTTGCACCGGTGCAATTTTCCCATTGTGGAATAATGCTGAATAAGTGGGATTGATAACGGATAAGTACGATTTGATAACGATTTCCCCGAAAAAATGACGATTTGGGGAATGAGCCGTACATTTTCCATCCCAAAAGTGCATTTCATTTCAAATGTGGGACATTGTCCATATATTGTGCTACGGAGGTTTTATGGTTGGAGTAATTTATGCCAGATACTCGGAGGGCCCGAGGCAGACGGATCAGTCCATTGAGGGACAGGTGGCCGACTGCATGGCGTTCGCAAAAAGAAATGGAATAGAAGTCTCGGAGGTCTATGCTGACAGGCACATCTCCGGAAAGAGCATCGTTGGCCGGTACGAGTTCCAGCGGATGCTTGACGATGCCGCTCGCCATCAGTTTGACTGCGTCATCGTCTGGAAGATCGACCGCTTTGGCCGAGACCGTCAGGACATTGCACTCTCAAAGCTCAAGCTCAAGAAGGCAGGCGTCAAGCTGCTCTATGCGGAGGAATCCGTTCCTGAAGGACCGGAGGGCATCATCCTGGAGAGCGTGCTGGAGGGCATCGCGGAGTATTATTCCGCAGACCTGCGTCAGAAGGTGCTGCGTGGCCGCAGGGAGACGCTGAAAAAGGGGAAATATTGTGGCGGGATCCTTCCGCTTGGATACAGACTCGACGAGGATCACCGCGTTGTTTTGGACGAGGCGACCGCTCCTGCCATCCGCGAGGCCTTCCGGATGTATTCCACTGGCTCAAAGATTGTGGAGTGCATTGCCTTTCTGGATTTCAAAGGCGTGCACGGTCGCTCCGGATCCGTCTCGAAGTCTGCCTTCGGAAGGATGCTCCGCAACGAGAAGTATCTCGGCATCTTTGATGTGTCCGGCGTTGAGCTTCGCGCGGAGCCCCTGATCGACGAGGCGACCTTCCGGATCTGTCAGGAGCTACTCCCCGTCAAGCACTTCTCTCCCGCAGGATCCGACTATCTCCTTTCCTGCAAATGTTATTGTGGCCAGTGCGGCTCCATGCTGATCGGCGAGTGCGGCACGGGGAAAAGCGGAAAGAAGTTCCAGTATTATAAATGTGGGGGCAAAAAGCGCGGCGGCGAGTGTTCCCTGAAGCCTGCTGCCAAGGATGAGCTTGAGCAGCTGATCCTGAAGGCCACGCGTGAAGACATGCTGACTGACGAGACGGTTCCGATGCTTGTTGACGAGATCCTGCGGGTCCAGGAGACCGACCTTGCGGATGATCCCGTGAAAAGGCTGCAATCCGCCCTCGACGGATGCAGGAAAAAACAAAGGAACATCCTGAGGGCGATCGAAGAGACCGGTGCTGCAGGTTTGGCCAAGCGTCTGGCCGAGCTGGAACAGGAGGAGCGTGATCTTTCTGCAGAAATAAAAATTGCCCAGGTCAAAAGACCCAGGCTCACTCGTGAAGACATCGAGGCGTGGCTTTCCATGTTCCGATCCGGAGACGCGGAGGATCCCGAGTTCCAGAAGAGCCTCCTGGAGACCTTCGTGGCCCGCTGCGAGCTTTACCCCGACAAGGTGATCGTCTTTTATAATATTTCAAAAAAGAGCAAACAAAAACGGGAGCTTCCGTGGTGTTCGGATGGCTCCCGAGTGCTGGAGGAGTCGGTACTGCATCCGAACACTCCACTCGTGCTCGGAGACTTCATCATTCTGCTTGTTCCCCGAGCCGCTTGAGGTAATCATACCACGAGCGGCTCTTTTTGTAAACCCGTCTATTTTTTGATGGCGTATGCCAGATAAATCCAACCTTTTCCACTTTTCAGCCTTCCCCAGCCGTTCTTCTCTTCAACGATCGTGTAAATTCCCGGTTCAATAAATCCCTTTCTTGCGTAGCTCACGCCAGGGCCTTTCCGGATGTTGAGGTTTGTGATCACCACCTGCACCTTGTATGGCACGTCGGAAGTCTCCTCCGGAGGCTCCGGATCTTCTGCAGGGGCTCCGAAAAACGCGTTGATACAGTCTGCCTCCGCCTTGGCCAGCTTCTCCAGGTTCTCATCGTTCTCCAGCCATCTGACCGTGGCCGTGTGCGTGTGAAATCCGTGCTCCAGGATCACTCCTGGCGTGCCTACCAGCCTCGCGCCGTGGAGGACGCCGTAGTAGTTGTCGTTCAGAATCCCGTCGCCGTTTCGGTCTGACTGCGCCTGCCTTGGCTGCACTTTGTACTGGATGCCCATGATCTGCGCGATCACCGGTCCGATGGCCTTTGCAAACCTCAAGGACACGTCATCACACTGCGCCGTCTTGTCGTCGGTCTGCGGAATGATGCTCGCATGGCTCACGGTTTCATTCATTCCACCGCCCACCGCGTTGGTGTGGTCTGAGATGAATAGATCGCAGCCCTTTGATTTTTTCCCTCGGTTCTGCAGTGCGAGATCTTTTTTCTGATCGGCCCTCGTCATGATCACCTCGTGGCCAAGCGCCTCCAGATACTTCTTTTGCATCTGTGAGAGCTTCCAGACGGTTTCGCTTTCATAATATTCCGGACATCCCGGAGACTGGTTCTGCTTGCCGCAGTGGCCCGCGTCAATACATATCTTTGCCATGCCTTTGTCCTCCTATTTCTTCAGTTGCTTGATCACCTGGTTTGCACCCGTTGCCGCAAGGCCGGACACGATGCCGACTGCGATGGCCGTCAGAACATCACCCGCAGGGAAGTCTGGCATTCCGGTGAGGAATGCCACGACTCCCAGAATGCCCCCAAACACTCCGACGATTGTCGGGATGAACTTGCTGTCCAACGGTGAAACCTTGACCACTTCTCCGATCAGATAACAGATGACCGTAATTGCCGCCACTCCGGCGATTCCCAAATTCATTTCCATGCCTTTTTCCTCCTTTACTTTCTCTTAGGGATCACCCTGTTTTCAAACTTCTTGTAGGCGTCCAAGTACCACTCCTCCTTGTCGCCGTTGTACGTCATTTCATAGTACATTCCGTCCGCCAAGGTCGTGCTAATTAAATACTTCCAGTTTTGGAGAGCTTTTGCCTTCCATACGATGTAGCATGAAAAATCTGGCTCCTTGTCCGTTTTGTCCAGGTGATCCTTCACGTATTGATGAATTATCTGTAATGCTTCGCAGTCCATGTCGTCCTCCTTATCTTTCAATCAAAAACTCCGTGAGCGCTTTGCTGGCCTTTTTTAACTCCTCCACTTCATTTCCGTCGATGGAGTGCTTTAAAAGTGCCAGGAGTGCTCTCTGCGTGACCTTGTTCCCCTCTTCGATCAGCGTGATCCTTTCGAGGTCTCTTTTGAAATGTGCGTCGTATGCTGCGAAGCGCTGCTCATATTCTCGGCTTGTCAGCGCCTCCAAATTCTGGATCCTGTTCTCCAGCTGTTTGGTCGGAGCTTTTGCCGCCTTGATCCGCGTCTCTATCTTGTCCCAAAGGTTAAAGGCAGACAAGAGCAGCGCCAAAATGACCGATACCGTTCCGATTTCAAAATTCATTTTTCTCCATCCTCCTCAAATTTTTGCTTTCAGCTCTGCGGCCAGGTTGATCTTCTTCACGGCCGGCATAGCGTCCAGCTCTTCCGCGCACATATATTGCCCGAGCGTGCTGAACAGATCTCTGATAACTTCGGCCTGCAAACGGATGATCTCGTTTTGCGTATCAACCACCTGCAGCACCACCCCGTCAACCATTTTCCCCGGTGAGGAGCCTTCCCATCTCCTCGATCCGCTTTCTGACCGCCGCCCGATACTTCAACGGCACCTCGTCAATCGTCATCTTGCCTGCGAGCACCAACTTCACGTAAAAATCTATCATAGCGCACCTCCCAGGAGGATGTCCTCCAATATGTTCATCGCTTCCACCAGGTCCTCGATCGTCGGCTGAGGATCTGGAATGGTAAAGTAACTGTCAAACTGTGCCGTCACCTCTTCCAATGTCAGGTGTGTCCTAAGCATCACTTCCTCTGCCACCCAGATGTCCCACTCCAGCTCTCCGTCCGTTTTGTGGATCTGTCTGATGTTGTTCCGCAGCCACACCTCCGCCGATCCGTCAGCCTGCTGCAGGTACAGGATCCGCTCCGGCTGTACCGAATACTCCACTCTTTCCATCCTTTGTTCCTCCTTTGCTCAGTCTTTCCTGCGCGTATTTGAAAATCTTAAAATTCCCCGAATAATCCGAATATTTATAAAATCCTTTGAAAGAAACCAGTCTCTTGCATTGCTCCGTCGTGAGGTATCCCTTTCTCTGGTACCGGAACATGAGTCTCCGCGCCTTCAGGTAATTCCTGCCGCGAAGCTCCACCTTCCCGTTTTCGTGAATCATGAATCCCATCATGTCGATCGGCGCCTTGTGTAGTTTGTGGATCATGAAGTTTTCCTTGATTTCAAACCCAAGGCTCGCCGCATACTCCGTCAGCTCCCTGATTGCCAGAAGGAGCGCCTTGCGATTGCTCCCCATCACCAGCATGTCGTCCATGAACATGACCATCCGGCCGATGGCCTTCTTGTCCCGGTACCTGATCGTCATTGCCTTGTGGTACAGGAACGAGAGCATGTACTGCGCCGCCCACTGCGAGACAAGTGCTCCGATCATAAATCCATGGTAGTCTTCCGTCTCGTGCGTGGCCATGAGCGTCTCCCACAGCCAGATGATGTCTTCGTTGCCGCAGTCATGACGGAATAACCTGAGGAAGATCTCCTTCTTCGCGTTCGGAAAACACTGGCGTACGTCCAGCTTTGCGTGATGTGCGCATTTTCGGACATATTTCTTCTTGTGCTTCTTTGCGTACCGCATGGCCCTCTCGTCCGCAAGCACGTACTTCTTGATCAGCTTCATGCCGTAGATCTGGCCACGCTCCGGAATGGACGAGCATTGCTGCATCGTGATCCTCGCGTCCCAGATCTCCTTGCAGGAGTGCACGGCAATGTAATCAAAGACCTGCTGCATGGCACACTCGCATCCGATCATCCGGATCTTTCCCGTCGTCTTGTCCTGCTGTTTTCGGATCCTGACCGGTTCCAGCTCGAGCCTTCTCGCCTTGATCTGTCTGACCGCGTCCTCCGCGATGCTGTCAATGGCGGGTTCGATGAGTGAGAAGTCGTTTTCGTTTACGGCCTTCCAGTAGTTTTCCTTTGTCACGCCATGCCGTTGGATCAGCTTTCGGAAGTCGTGCCTTTTCTTGTGCCTCCGGATGCAGTCCTCCACCCATGGTCTGACCGTTTGTGCGTCGGTGATGTCAATGTTTTTGCATTTCTTTTTCATGATTTCATGTCAAGGTTCCTTTCTGTGAGGGGCACCGGCTTTCGTGACCTACTAACCGGCGGCCATAGCTCTCTAGTTTCGCCGCAGCGAGGGAATACAAGCGCAATGATTTTGATGTTGAGAGAAACAGTTCACTAAAGGCGGGCGAGGTAGTTCCAGTTCGCGTTCGTGAGGCCGTTGTTGCCGTTCAGGTACGAGAGGCCGCCGTTGCCGATCCCGTTGTTCAAGTTGCCGAACGCCAGGGCCCACCGGAAACCCACGCCACACGCCTGCATTCCCATTTATTCCATGTTTTGTTTTTCTGAATAGGGGCACGGCCCCTCTGGCCTGCTTACGCAGACCATTCACCCCTGTTGCCGTTGGGTGAAAGGCGGGCGAGGCAGGGCCAGCGCGCGTCCGTGAGGCCGTTGTAGCCGTACAGGTACGAGAGGCCGCCGTGGCCGATCCCGCCGGACAAGGGGCCGAACGCCAGGTATTCTCGCGTGCCCGTCGTGGAGTTCTTGTCCATGTAGAACGCGTCCCTCGTGAATGACGAGGAGCTTCCTCCGATGACTGCCGGATAATACATGCCGTTCGCATACTTTTCCTTCTTGATGTACTGCCATCCCGCTGACGCAGGGTTGGCGATTGCCAGATCATAGATCTTTACATAATTTGCCGTGATGCTCGTTGCCTGGTTGGCCGATCTCTTGACGATGGCCGGAACGTAGTGACTGTTCGTTTCGATCAATTCTTCGCTCATGATCACGTCTGCCAGGACTTCATATCCGCCGACCGTGAACTCGATGCCCTGGAGCTTTCTCGGGTGCTTTGAGTCCGTGTTGGAGACGGGGCTTCCGTCATTGCCCAAAACGCCGTCGCAGGATCCCGTTTTCCAATGCAGCGTAGAGACGATGGTCGTGCCAGCCGTGGCCGATCCGTTGGCCGCAGTGTCGAAGGCGTTCGCGATGTCAACCGTCACGGCCTTGTAGGTCGTCTCGTTGATGACCACTTCCTCGATGGCCGTGATCACAACGCCGCGCTGTCCTGAAATGCTGTAGTTGGCCGCCGTTCCCCTGTCTGCAGAGCTTCCGTTGTAGGTTCCAATTATGATCGTGGATCCCACGAGGAGGTTCGTGTTTGCTGCAAGGATGACTCTCTTCACGCCCGTCTCGGCCACCTGTGCATAATACTGCAGGTTATAATCCAGACATCCGTTCATGATGCCGTCCAGGGTTAGCGATGCGTACTTGATCCGCGTCATGAGCTTCAGGAAAGCCAGGTCTGCAGTCGTTCCTCCGGAATACTGTGCGCCGTTCTTGTTGGAGAATGTGTGCAGCGTGTTGTGTGAAATAAAATTCTGCGTCATGACGCCGGCACAGCTGGTCATCTTCGTGTCCACCACGCCGGACATATATTTGGCATGCACCACGAACTTTCTCACCGTTCCGTCCACCCTCACGGCCTCCGGAAGAGGCGCTATGTGCTCGTAGGTTGCCAGGAAGGAATCTCTGTACCCTTCGGTGTATGAGGTCGCGTCCTCGTACTCGTAGCGCCAGCCCGCCATCTGCATCACGCCCACGTATTTGTTCGGATTGTCCCTCTCGAAGCCGCTCGTGATGCCGTCGATGGCCGTGATCACAATATCGAGGCTCGTTGCATCCACAGTGAAGTTGACATCCTTACATGCAAAGAGCGGAAGGCCGGCGAAGTCGTCCGTGCCTGCAGTGGCATCCGTGGAAGGCGTGCAGCTCTTTCCCGCATTGTCGCCGCCCCTGGTACCCGTTGAGACGCTGCTCACGGAAGGATCCGCGAAAGTCACGTATCCGTCCCAGCCGTCCTTTGTTACTTCGTACCACTGCTCACAAAGGGCCGTCAGTTCTGCGGGCGTCAGCTGATCCGCACTGTGCAGGTCGAACCAGTCCTTCATAGCCTTGTCGTAGCCTGCCTTCGTGCCGTTGATCTGGGAGAGGATCGTTGCCTCTGCCTGTGCGTTCCATGTGTCAATCTCGGCCTGCGTGACCGTCTTGTGCATCAGGTCGTCTTGCAGATCCTTCAGCTCCGGCTTGTTGGTCAGGTCTTCATAGGATCCGGAGAAATCCGACAGGCCCATGTCAAGGAGGTCCTGCTTCGTGACTTCCGTCGCGCTGGCTGCGTGGCCTTCCGCCGTAAATCCGATTTTGTAGAGCTTTTGTGCCAGTGCAGAGCTGATCTTGTTTGCGTCCGTGGCGTGATCGTAGGCCACCTTGCCTCGGTCGCCCCTGAATGCCGTTCTGTCAGTCTCGCCCAGCGCCAGGCTCTCGCTGATCTCCACGTACGCGCTCCCGCTCCATCTGTAGGTCTTGTTTTCCACGAGATCCACGTAAATGGCGCTTGTCGCAGGCGTGATCGGCGTCTGATGCTGTGCGTCTTCATAAAATGTGCCATTGTAGAGGTAGCCTTCCACCACGTCGTCCACATAGGAAGGAAGCTGTGACGCGGGCACCTTTCCGGAGCTGTCCAGTTCCGCAAGGCCGCCGTTCGCGCCCTTCTGCGTGATGTTGAGCTTGGTGTCCAGTGCTGCCTTCACGACTGCATTCTGCACGGGATGCGTGCTGGATGCCGACAGCTCGTCGTCCACTACCACGCTGATCGTTCCGTTTTCGTCGATGCTCGTGTGTGCGCCGCCTCTGACGCCGCCCAGGTCATCGCTGGTGGCCGGAGGCAGTTCGTACTTGTTCGCCTCGGCCTCGATGCCGTCCAGTTTGTCCTTCAGCGTGTCCGTGAAATCGTTTGTGGTGAGCATCTTCCCTGCCACCTTGTCCACCTTGGTCGGATCATGTGGCTCCACGGTCAGCTGCGTGCCGTTGGTGAGCGTCAGCGTGATCACGCCGGAGACGTTGTTTTCCGTAAAGGATGCCACCTCCGCCTGCAGTGCCAAAAACTGCTGATAGGTCATTTTGTAGGTGTGCTGGCCATCCTCGATGACCAGCATGTCTGAATTGTTCAGCTGCGTTTTGATCGGTAGATCTGATATAAATGCCATGTTTCCCTCCTAGTGATATTCTAGTATTCTGGCCACCGTGTGGAACTGGATCCTCTCGCCTTCGTGGTCCGTGATCCAGTCACCGTCGCGGCTCTGCCAGTCTCCCACCGTTCCCAGCACTTCCATGATGGCGTTGATCTGGTCCTGGATGGTGTCCAGGCCGAGGTCTCGTGCCGTCACGTTGTGCGGGTTCCCGGATCTGAGCTGTGAGTGTTCGTAGGCTTCCTTGCCCCAGTCGCCGTAGTATGCCTTGTCATGCGTCTCGCCCAGTTCCACGCCTTCGAAGTTATTGATCAGCTCCATGATCCGTCTTGTGATCTTATCTATGTGTTTTCCTGGATTGATGACGTCTGACATGTTACTCCTCCACTGCCTGTATGATGTAGGTGATGGTCATGGTCTTCGTGGCATCCTTGACCACCGGCTCCGACAGATTGTTGATCGTCGAAAGGAAGCAGCACGGCGTGAAGGTGTTTCCGTTGTTTACCGTGTTGAATTCCATGTCAACGCAAGATTTGTATGAATCCGTATATCCATACAGACTGCTGTTGTCGGGTCCTGCTGACCAGAATACGACCTGATCCTTACTGATCGGTGGCACTACGCACGCGTATCCTTGATCGTTCACGTACACATAAAAGCTTTGCATGCAGGCTCTCACGGAATCGTTGGACCTGTCGATGATGATGCCCCTCATTCCCTGGTATCCGCCATTCGTCACGATGCCTGCCTGGATGTAAATTTTTCCGTTGAGGATCCAGCTTTTTGCCTTGTTGTAGTAGTATCTCTGGATCGAATAATACGGCAAGGACCGCAGGAGCGTCGTTCCGCCGACGGCCGTCGGAGAGAGGCCGAAGGTGTACTTGTACACGTTGCCGTTATTATGTGCGAGCTCGTAGATGGCATCGTTGCAGACAACGAGCTTTCTCGTCACTTCTATGCCCGTCTGGTTTCTCCAGGTACCGTGCCTTGTGACAGTCTTGTTTGTGATGTCGTACTTCCAGATTGCGTATTCCGTGCCGTTGCCGTAGGTGTTTCCAGTTCCGCATGGCCAGAAGTAGAGCATCTTCTCATCCGTATTATAAAACCAGTCATAATACGACCCGCTGAAGGATATCTGATAGGTCTCCTCGTCGTATCCCTGGATCTTGTCGCACCCTCGGAACACGTCGAAGTATTTCGGGTCAAAGTCGTGGCTCACGATGGACACGGAGTCGGATCCGACCTTGATCTTCCAGAGTTTCTCGTTGTCTGAGTCGATGCAGAAATCCGCGTACTGCGTATTAACCTGCGCATACATCGCATAGCTGCTTCCAGACCCTGTCGTCACCCTGGAGAGTCCGCAGTTGACCATAATCCTGTTGAGGAACACTTCCGGGTAGTAATACGGCTGGCCGTAGTTGATGCTCTCCGCCCAGTTTTCCGGGCCGCCGTGGCCTGCGAATGCCATAGGCCTCGGTACCAGCGTGATGCAGGAGATCCTTCCGTTGCCCTGTGCCTTTGTGAAGTTCCACACAAATTTTTTCACGAGGCTTTGGGAGGTGTCGCTCTCCGTGTTGTCATAAGTTCCCATCTGCAGCCATGCTCCTGAGGAGTTGGCCGTTCCCGTTGCTGCGTAAACCGTGGGGAAAACGCCTGCTGGCGGCCAAAACTCGTCCGCATCCTCCGGAATCGTGCCGTTCCATCCAATCAGGCCCTGGAAAAACCAGAGATGCTGTCCGTACATGTTGCGAAGGCCGCACTCTCCGTATGCATGCTTCATGGCAAAATCCACCATCTTGTTGATGGCGTTGGTGAAGAGGTTGTCGTCCTCGTGCCTCTCCACCACTTCCCCGGTCTCCGGATCCTTCAATTCGATGATCGTGTGACCTTTGTACTTTCTTACCTTTTCCATCGTTTAAGTCTCCTCGTTTATGACGTGAATCACATTGCCAGTTTCTTTTTCCTCTTCCCAGCTGCCCATCGGACTGTCCACTATGCCCACGCCGACAATATGTCTCGTCGGATGGCCGATCTCCATGATCGGGATCGTCTCCGTGAGCGCCATGGGCTCCGGTGTCTGGAATGCCTCCGACAGGCTCTCCTGGATGCCCTTGCCGATGATGTGCTTCGTCGGATGGCCGATCTCCCTCTTTTCGAGCGTCTGGCGGATGGTGATGGTGCCGTCCCATACGTCCGTTGCTGCCAGTGCCTGTCCGTAGACGGAGCTGCGGATGTGGCCCGTCTCAATGCGTGCACTGCCTCCGTCCATCTCCATGAACACTTCCAGCTGATTGACCAGCGCTGACTGTACCTCCACATAATACAAAAGGTGCAGGAGATGATCTCCGTCCCAGTAGATCTCCTTGGGCTTGTACATGTCCAGGTACGCGTCGTTGTAGCGATACAAAAAGAGCGCCTGTGCCGCGTCGTAGGTGATGCCCCTGACCGTCGTGTCCACCTGCAGGAGGATCTCTGCGTGGAAGACCACCGTCGTCGGCTTGTTTGAAGTAAATTTGATGCTGACGATCCTCTTTTGCTCTCCGTCGCTGATCAGGACCTCTTCCGTGTTCGTGAAGAGGTAAAACTGCATCTTGTCCTGTTCCACGGAGCTGGCCATTCCCTGCAGGTCCTTGTCCGTCTTCGACCTGGCATCCGAGAGCGCCGGGTTCTGGCCGACGCCCGTCAGTTCATATTCTCCGCCGTAGGCCCATTCGTATGCCGTGATGCAGCTCTTCTTCGTCTGATCCGCTGCGCCTTCCGAGAAGGTCAGCGCGTCGCCCAGGTCATAGACCGGGAGCCCGTATGTGTCTGCCTGCATCGGCACAAAGTTGATCGCCTCAACCTTAGCCAGGATGGCCCTGCACCGCTCCTCGATCTCCTGATCCGATCCGTACTGCAGGAGCGGATTCTTTCCGAGATCCAGCGTCAGGCCGTCGTTCGGCACCAGTGCGTATTCCTTCGTTTTGCCCGTCACGAGGCTCGTCAGCTTGACGGCCGTGTATTTTGTCTGAAAATCCGAAAAGCGGGCCTCTTTGAACCTGTGACGCGAGTCTATGTCGTCCACAGCGCTCTGGCCATAATATACAAATTTCAGCGTCCCGTCCCTGCCGATCGTGGCGAAGGTTCCCGTGGTGACTGCACACCAGTAGATCAGGTCCCTCCAGGTCTCCAGGTCGTTCTCCGTGTAGATGGAGAACTCCGGTGAGCCGTTGGCCAGCGCGTTCATCTGTGCCCTCGTCATGCCAAGCGTCACGCCGCAGGCGCTGCACGCCGCGCTCACGAGATCCCAGACCGTGCCGAAGGTCGTGTCAAAGGTGATCTCCCTGTCGAAAAACGCCATGGCGTCGTTGGCCGTGATTTCAATGCCCCAGGTCGTCCAGTCTGCCTCCGTGACGTAGAATTCCCCGAGCGGCACTTCCTCCCACAGGTTTCCCGTCCAGAGCCATCCGCTTGCGATGACCTTTGCGCCTTTCATGTTATATCTTGGCAGCTCAAGGCCTCGGAAGGTTGCCGTCAGCTCCGCCGTATAGACGGAGCCGATCTCCACGTTGTCGTTGCCGGAGCATTGATTTGTCAAGGTGAAACTCTTTTTTAATACATTGTCTTCCGTGAAGCTGAAGGTCGCCGCACCGACGATAATCTGCCCTGTCAGGCGGTATCTCTGGACGGGATCCTTCATCTTCTGCCGATATGCCGCCGATATGCCGTACATGTTAAATCTCCTTCATTTCCACGCCGATTTGATAAATTCCTCCGGCCGCGATGAGCTGCTTTCTCGCTCCCCTGACCTCCGTGTCGTCCGTGATCTCAAACTGGCAGGTGTAGGCCTTCAGGTTCATCGGATCCGGCCAGTACACCTCCACCGTTACCGTGTCGACTTCCCTCCATGCCCGGAAGCGCTTCGCCCACTCTCCGGAGAGCGTCCAGCTTGCCGAGATGGTGAGCTTGGTCGGCCTTGTTACCATGACGACCGTCGTGCCGGCCTCCGTCTCCTTCTCCGTCTTTACCTTCTCCGGATTGATCACGGGATCCTCTGCAGGCGTAGGGAGCCAGATTCCGTTTATCTTGATTTGATTGATCATGTTATCTGCCCCCCGATCTGTAGTCTGCCCTCTGCTGTGCCGTGACGATGATCGTGTCGAGCCTTCTGCTGCCAAGGTATACCGGGATGATGATGTCTCCTCCCGCTCCTGCCGCAGCTCCCGCAGCTTCCGTCACCATCTGTCTGAGGGAATCCACGCCGACCACTGCCTCCGGTCCTGCATCTCCTCCTCCGAGCAGGTGTCCGCCCGATGCTCCGAAGATCGTCGGACTCGTCAGGATCATGCCGTCGTTCATTGCCTTTCTGTACCATTCCACGCCCAGTTTCGGGATGGACGGAGGATCCAGCGAGAAGGATCCAGTGATGGAGAAGTGGGGGAGCTTGATCTTCGGGAGTTCCCAGTTGAAGTTGAAGATCCCCTTAAGCCAGTCCACCACGCCGCTCACAAAATCCTTGATGCCCTTGAAGGTTCTTTCGAACCTGTCCTCCACGTGATCCAGTGCCTTTTCTGTCGCAGTGTCCAGTGCCGTGATGCCAAGTGCCAGGAGCGCGACTGCCGCCGCAAGTGCTCCAACCGCAAGCGTCAGGGCCGCGAGAGCGACCGTCAGTGCCGCCACGACGATGGTGATGGCTGCGCCTGCGGCTGATGCCGCAAGGATGGCCGGCGTGAGTGCCAAAAGGCCCGCCGTGAGAGTCAGCGTTGCGCCTGAGAATGCCACAATCGCCCCGGACAGCTCCAGGATGATCAGGCAGGCGTCTCCGCCGTATTCCGTAATGAGCGGAAGGACCTCCGCGAGTGCCGCAAGGCCTTCACATGCCAGGAACACTCCGGCACCTACGCCCAGCACTGCCGCGCCGAATGCCACGAGGCCTGCCGCTCCTGCGGTTAAAGGTGCCGCAAGGGCCGCCGCGCCTGCAGCAAAGAGTGCCAGCGTGCCGATCAGGGCTAGAAGTGCCGCACCTGCCGTCGGGCCTGCCTCCGCGAGCGCAATGGCCGATTGTGCCAAGAGTGCGAGGCCCGTTGCCGCCAAAAGAATGCCCGCGCCGAGTGCCACAAATCCGAGTGCGTTCTTTGCAAGGGATCCCACGCCTGCTGCTGCGCTGCTTGCCGGTCCTGCCGCCGCGCCTGCAGCTCCTCCCAGGGAGCTCACCGCGCTCGCTGCCTTGGATCCGCCGCCTGCGAGCTTCGAGAAGATGCCGCCCACGGATGAGAATCCGCTGACGAGCTTCGGTGCCAGCGTGAGCAGGCTTCCGATGCCCGTGATCAGTTTTCCTCCGATCAGGAGTAGGGGACCGATGGCCGCCACCACCAGACCGATGGTGACGATGGTCTTCTGCGTTTCGGGATCGAGGCTGTTCAGCCATGAAACGATGTTCTGCAGGCCTCCGATCAGGTCTCTCACCGTCGGCATCAGAATGTCGCCGATCTGGATGGCCAATGTGCCGACCTGTGACGCCAAGATGGTCCAGTCTCCGGACGCGTTGTCCAGCATGACCTTCGACATCTGATCCGCCGCGCCGTTGTATTCTTCAACGACCTCCGCGCCCTCTTCAAGTGCCTGCGTCATAGTCATCACGGATCCGTCGGCTGTTTTGACCATCGTATCCGATGCGTGGTCGATCGCGTCCGCCAATTTGTTGAAGTCTTCCTCCGTGGCGTTTGCAATGGCCAGCATGCCGGACATTGCCCTAGACCCGCCGAGCATGGCCGCCGCCCTTGCTTTTTCCGCGCCTTCTGCGCCGAATGCCTGGAGGTTTAACTCTTCGAGTTCCTTGTCATATTCCTTTTGCTTGATAGTACCTTCTTCGAGCGCCGCGTCCAGTTCTTCGATCCTGCGGTCGTACTCCTCCAGCGGCATGTTGATCTCTTTGAAGGATCCTCTCAGCTGCTCCATGATATCTCGGAAGGAATACATCTTCCCTTGATCGTCATAGAGTGCCAATCCCAGCCTGTCCATGGCTTCCGCCGACTCTTTTGTCGGCTTTGCCATTCTGGTAAATAGGTTTCGTAGGCTCGTGCCTGCCATGTCGGCCTTGATGCCCGAGTTGGCCATCAGACCAAGCGCGAGCGCCACATCCTCTGCCGTGTATCCGAGGGCGCCTGCAGGCGCTGCGGCATATTTGAAGGACTCGCCCATCATGGACACGTTCGTGTTCGCGTTTGAGCTTGCCGCCGCCAATATGTCCGCAAAGTGCCCGGAATCCTTCGCACTCATTCCGAATGCCGTCAGTGCGTCCGTCACGATGTCAGAGGTCGTTCCAAGTTCTTCTCCGGATGCCGCCGCAAGAGCCATAATGCCCTCTATGCCTGAGAGCATGTCCTCTGTCTTCCATCCGGCCATTGCCATGTATTCCAGAGCCTCTGCCGACTCTGCTGCCGAGAATTTAGTCTTGTCGCCCATCTCGATGGCCTTGTCGCGCAGCACTTGAAACTCTTCGCTTGTCGCTCCGGAAATCGCCTGCACCTTGCTCATTTCCGAGTCGAAGTCCATTGTCTTCTTGACTGCTGCCGTGAATCCTGCCACGATCGGCGCGGTCACTTTCCTCGTCATCGAAGAGCCGACGCTGGACATCTTGTTGCCAAGCTCCTGCATCTTCTCTCCCGTGGCCTTGATCTGTTGTGCGGCTACGGAGCCGAATTCCTTGTACTCCTTCTCTAGCTCCTTCAGGTCCTGCTGCGTGTCCGCGATCTCTCTCTGGAGCGCGTCCCATTCCTGCGTTCCGACCTTTCCCTGGGATGCCATCTCGTCCTGGATCCTCTGGAGGTCCTGGAGCTTTGTCCCGGACTTCTCGATGGAGTCCTGCAGGAGGTTGTATTTCTGCGTCAGGAGCTCCGTGTTCTTCGGGTCGAGCTTTAGGAGCTTGTCGATGTCCTTCAGCGCGTTCTGGTTCTGCTTCAGTTCCTTGTTTACGTTTCGGAGAGCGCTCGTCAGCTTGCTGGTGTCGGCTCCGAGTTCGATTGTAATGCCTCTGATTTTTTCGCTTGCCATGTTGCCCTCCTAGAATGCGTCGAAGTCTTCCTGCGTTGCCAGTTCCTTGTATTCGTCCGACGCGTTGTCGTTGCCCATTTCCGTGATCATGTCGAGGACCATTCCCTCTTCCAGTTCGTCCAGTTCTGCCAGCGTCAGTCCCAACTGCTTCGCCCTGAGGAGATACAGGGCCGTGTTTATCTGGCGTTCAGTTGGGCGTCCTCTTTTTTTGGCGTGGATGACCCTGCCTTGTTCCCGATGTATAAATTGATAAATTCCGTGGCGCCCTGGAGGAAGCTCATGGAATCCCAGTCCTCCATCCACTCGATGTAGTCTTCAATACTTAGTTTTGACGCGTAGTTTGCGTCGTTCTCTTCCTTGGCCTCTGCCTGTCTGTTCATGACGTAGGCCAGCTGTGAGACCATGCCAAACTTTTTCGATGACAGGATGGAGATCAGGATCTCCATGTCTTCCTTGGTCACTTCCGGCTCTTCGGTCTCGTTTTCCTCTTCGGTTTCGTTCTTTTTCTGCTCTTCCAGCAGCTTCTTCTTTTTCTCCATCTCCTGCATTTTCAGGAGATTCTCCGTGCCGATCACCGACAGGAGATCACTGATCTCCGTCAAAAGGTCAGCCTTGAAGGTTTGGGAGTATCTGATGGCTGTCGCGCCGTTGGACAGGCACTTCATCACTCCCGGATTTCCGCTTGCAAGCGTTACGCTGATTCTTTTATACATACATACCCTCCATGCCAAATCCCTCGCCGCCTTTTTCAGACGGTGAGGGACTCCTTCTTATCCTTGAAAATTCACTTACGCGGTGACGGTGATCACCTTGGTCGCGAAGACGGAGCTGTCCGTTGCCAGCGTCGCCATGATCACTGCACTGCCCGTCTCGACGCCGCTCACGACGCCTTCCTGCGTTACGGTCACGATGTCGGTGTCGTTGGAAGACCAAACAACCTCAGACTCCTCAGGTACGGTTACGACTGCGAGCGTAATGGTGCTGTTCTTGCTTACGGTGTTTGCGCCGGTGATCTGCACGCTCGATGCCTGCGTGTTGGGCAGGTAGGGCGATGCGTACCAGTTGTTGTAGGTTGCCGCAGAGGTGCCCTCGTCGGTCTTTGCCTTGGTCACGTTCTTGCCAATGGCTGCCACATAGATCGGGCTGCTGGTGATCGTGAGGGACTCGGTCTGCACTTCCGTCTGCTCTTCCTTCGTCTTTGAGGCGATGGAGGGACGGGTTGCCGTGTTGTTATACACGATGTGACGGATGCCCTTCTTGTCTCCGTCAAATTCGAACATCAGGGCAAAGGGAACGCTGGGAGCGTCCGCATCCTCAACGACCACGCCGTTGCTGTCCTCGAATTCGCCGAGGATGTCCTTGCGGAACTGCAGGGGCACCATGGCGCTCTCAAAGTCTCCGCTGTAGCCGTTGTTATTGTTTACGGTGTAATACCGCACGCCGTCCGCGTAGAAGATCGTAGGCTCTCCCTGCGCGTCCAGCGTCATGGATACGGCACCGGGCCAAGAGTACACGGTACCGAAGGAGATGGTGCCGTCATCGTTGATGGTGATCTTGGACCAGTGCACGTTTTTAAGGTTGTACTTGACCTTATTCTTGTTGGTTGCCATTTCTTTTCCTTTCCCGCTTTACAGTTCGTAAAGCGTTTCGTAATAATTTTCTGATTCGATAAATACCGTGTCGGCCGCCAGTCGCCAGAACACTTCCGCCTCGTCCAGGAGCTTCTCCGCCTCGTCCATGATCGACGCCATTTCTTCCGGCGTGTCCGCGTAGATCTCAAAATCCACATTGTCGCCCCTGTGGTAGACCTTCCCGTCTGCCGAGAAGTTGTCTGGCGCCACGCGCCTCCACAAAGCAAAAGGAGGCGTCGCGGGTGCCGACTGCCTGAAGTGGTCATAATCGTATGCCGTGATCAGGTCCTTGGTCACGAGCGTTGCACATATGCCTTTTACGATCTCATCCTTCTTTTGCAATTCGCCTCACTGCCTCCTCTAAGTTTTTGATAGCCTGTTGCTCTGCCGGCGCGATGTGCACGATGGCTTTGGTCTGCCCGTAGGTCCTGCCGCCCCTTCTCAGTGCGTGCCCCTTCTCCAGAAGGTGCGCCAGCTGATAGTCCGTCCTGTTGTGGACGATTGCGCCGGACTGCAGCCTGCTTAATACTTCTTCTTTTACCCTCCAGCCTTTTTTGTATCTGCCTTTTTTTGGTCCCGTTCCGACCGGGGACTTTGCCTTGGTCTCCTGCATTGCGATCTTGGCCACCCGTTTCGTGGCCTCCTTCACGCCTGCTGTGACGTTGCTGCCGTATTCCGTCAGCACGTCATCTATGACCTTCGAGAGCTGGTCGGGCTTTGCCCTGTAAGTTCTTGCCATCCCGCCTCCGTCTGTTGCACCGGTGCAACTTTTAGTTTTCCTGGTCGCCTTCGTCCTCAGATGGCTCCGGCGTCGGTTCCGGTTCCGGCTCCGGCACCTTGATCGCCACCTGCACGGACTGCAGCTCCCACAGATCCACTCCTCGTTCCGGCTTGTTCTGGATCCGCATGATCCGATACTGCCTGCCGTCTTCCGTCCGCATGACTGCAATGTCCATCCGATCCACCAGGCCCGTGTGTGGCACCTTGATCACCCGGTCGATCCGGTTTGACGCCAGTGCCTGCGCCTGATAATATCTGTTGATGCCGACGGATTGCTGCTCATATCGGAGCGTTGCCTTTTTTTCTCCCAGCCTGCGGTTTTCCGCTTCCGGATACACATCCACCACGCCGTCAGGGAAGGTCTCAGTTGCCTGCGTTGGTCTCATTTCGCCTCGACACCTCCCATCTGGCATGCAGGCCGATGAAATCCGAGCGATAATTCTTTTTGAACTGATCCACGGACCCCGATCGGTCGTACAGCACGTAATTGAAGAGCAGCTCCTGTGCACGATAGTCCACGGAGTCTCCGTCGAAGGCCGACGCGTCAACGCCAGTCTTCGCGGAGATGTATGCAATGCCGCGCCGCAGCTGCCCCTTGAGCTTTTCGTCCGCGCTTTCGTCCGTCCAGGTGATGTCCAGATAGTTTTTTGCTGCGGAAAGCAGCCCATTCGAGATCACTATGACGCTCATCTTGCTCCTCCTATTTCTTCGTGCCCTTGGTGTCCTTGGAGTCCTTGGTCTCTTTCGTTTCCTTGGTCTCCTTTTTTACGTTCTTGTAGTCCTTTTCACTAGCTCCAAATTTGATTGACATTCCACTTTTCCCCCTATTCCTCAGTCTCAAGCACAAGCTGATCGAGCTTGATTGTTCTTCTGGTCACTTCTCCGCCCTTGTAGGCCGTTGCCACAAGGTACTGGGTGTCCTTGTTGGTGATACGGACGCAGATGTCCTTGTCGGAGTCGAGCTCCTGAGGGCCGATGTTTGTCAGTGCGCCGACAAATTCCACCTCGATCTTGTCTGCAGTGGGATCGGCAGCAAAGGACAGCGCCAGGAAGTTGCCCTTCTGAAGTTCGGGATCTCCGGAAAATCCGGTGAAGTCCGTCACGTACTTAATGGTACCGGTCACCTGGTTGGTGGTCACGGTTACATTGCTCTGCAGGTCGCTGACATTTTTTCCGAATACGGTTGGATGTACGTCAGATTTTACATCCAACCCCATTAAAAATTTGCGGAATCCACCGTCATAACTTCCTGGATGAGTCTCTTCAGGCCGCTGATGTCAAGGCGCAGGAAGGAGTTGTTGTCCTTCGCGCGGCCGTTGGCGTATGCCACGGTCTTGTAGAGGCGCTTGTCGGCAAGGAATGCAGCGTCATCGGAGAACTGGATGCCGCGCTTGCCGCCGATGCCCAGGAAGTATCTCTTGCCCATACCAAGCAGGGCCTCGTCTGCAGGTACTGCCACAGACTGAATGATCTTGGTGGGATAAGGCAGGATGTCATTCACATAGCCGCCGTTGGGCGTCATGATGGTAGTTGCGGGCATCACGATCTTGAAGTAATCCTGAGGATTTACCACGAGGATCAAGTTCTTGACTGCTCTCTGCTTGCCGTGCTCGGACACTGCCAGCATGGAGATCAGGTTGCCATAGGTTGCGGGCTTGAGGTCGGTGATCGCAATGGCATCCTTCTTGGGATAAACACCTCCGGTCACTACCACGTCCTCCTGTACCTGGCGATCCATGCCGATGGGCATCTTCTTTCCGGTACCGGTAACGATGGCATTCTCAAAGCCGATCGCAAGTGCCTCGGACAGGCAGGTGCGGATGTAGGCATCCAGCCAGTTGGGGCCAAGCTCCAGCATATCCTGGGAGATGGGCATCCATGCGGAAACTTTCTTCTGATCCAGCTCCAGATCATCGAATCCGGACGCGATCTCCTTGGTGATCTCGCTCTCCAGCTCGTCCCAGGTGGCATTTCCACCCTCGTCTGTGTTCACCAAGAACTTGGTGAGTCCGGTCACGTTTCTGGTGTCGATGGCAGCAAGGAGAGGATGCTCCTGCTTCATGTCCTCCATCACGTCATTGATGATTGTGATGGGGAATGCCTTGTCCACGTTGGAAAGTGCCATCTTGACGCCTTCCTTGCTTGCGGACTTCATCGCGCCGATCAATGCGTTGTAGAACTCCTTCTCTTCGTTGGTGAGCTGACGCACGCCGCGCTGTGCCAGCACTGCGGCATCGGTCTCCTCACGAAGGCTCTTTGCTTCGTCCATGATCTGCTTCTCGATGTCAAGGCAGAGCTCGTTGAGGCTTTCCTTGAAGGCCTCCTGATCTCCTGCAGTGGCTGCGTCGCTGATCTTCTGGGCGATGGCAAGTCTTGTCAGTCTCTGTTCGTCTTTCAGTTTCATGTCTTCCTCCTTCGCCGGTTTCTCCGGCCTTTGTAATTTTTTAGGCTCTCCGGAATCCGAAAAACCCTTTATTTTCCACCATCGCCGGAGCCGGCGTTGGATTGGTGGCTTTGAGTTCTCTGATGGCCGCCATGATCTCGTCCATCCTTGCACCGATCTTCACTTCCAGATCGTTCTGATCAGCTGTTGCACCGGTGCAACTTTCTTTTTTCAAGACTGCTGCCATGATGCTCTCCATGGCGTCGTTCCTGACTTCCTCGTTTTCTTCCGCGTCCGCAATCTCGGTCGCGAATCCATATTCCAGGGCAGCTTCCGGACTGATCCAGGTCTCGTTCTTCAGGAGCTCCATGATCTCGTCGTCGGAGAGCTTGACGCCGCACTCCTTGTATGCCGCCACTGCGCTGTCCGTAATGGTGCGCAGGTCCTGCGCGTCCTTCTCCAGCTGATCCGCGTTGCCATGCGTGATCATGAGTGCCTGATGCACGAACAGAAGGCTCGCCTTGTTCATGATTCTCCTTGCGCCTGCACAGAAGATCACGGACGCCGCGCTGGCCGCAAAGCCGTCGCAGACCGTCGTCACGTTTCTGTTCTTCAGGACATTGTAGATCGCGAGTCCTTCCTTTACCTCGCCGCCGTTGGAGTTGATGTGGACGGTGATCTCGGTGTCGTCCGGGATCTCCATGATCCTCTGGGCGAGATTGTAGCTCGACACGTCACTCTTGATCCAAGGCCAGGAAGTAATGTCGCCGAAGATGAAAATCTCCGCCGTCTTTTCCTCTTCCCTGTATTCCATGGTGAAATACTTATTCTTCATTTGGGTTTCCCTCCTTTGCCCCCAGGTTTTCGTTGAGCTCTCCCATGGTGGCGTAGTTCTTCGTCATCCAATGCTGCCAAGCCCACTCTTCATCTATCACTTCAAGGCCCAGGCGGACCCTGATGTCGTTAATGCAGAACGATCCGGAGCCGATCAGCTTGTCGATCGGTCCCGCCACGTCAAAGAGATCCGTGTACCGCACGCCGTCCAGGGAAGCCTTCACGTAAGTACCGGCCAGCACCCTGTCCTTGCCGTAGATCTTGCGGTTGATCTCCGTCTCGATGGCATCCGTGAGCGGTTTTACGGTGGTTGTCATGAATTCCTTGAAATCCGCGTCCGTCACGCCCTTGCCCGTGGCCACACTCAAGGGGATGCCCATGGAGGTCGCCGTGAATTCAATGATATCGTCCATCATGTTGCGGATGTCTCTGGTGCCGGCGAGCGTTGACTTCGTACTTCCTCCTCCGCTCTCCTTCTCCTCGTAGGAGTAGCCTTTATACAAAGGCAGCACGGCATTCTCCGCCGTGAAATACTTTTTGAATTTGTCGTTCATGAGGTCGTCAAACTCTTCATCGAAGTTATCTGACGCCTCCGCCAGCTCATCAATGGTCAGGATGCCTCGTCTGCCCTGTTGGCGCACATACGCGCTGGCCGCGCTCTTCATGAGCTTGCCTTCCACGGCTCCGATCCCTGCGAGGATGGCCCTTGCCGAGTCGCCCTCGATGGTCAGGTGCAGCACATCCTCCGCCTTAAATCTTCCGGGAATGCTGAAACCTCTTGCCGATATGTCGGAATACATGTCTCCGGAGAGCTGCTGCGTCGTTGAAAAGCCGTCAGCCACAAACCTGTCGCCGTTTCGGTCTTCCACGATCAGCGCCTCCTGGTGCTGATAGAGCTGGCCGACGAGCTTCATCATGAACTCGCGTCTGGACTCGTTCTCGTTTGGAGAGTAATTCCAGGCCCAGTATTCGTTCGACTGCACTGCCTTGCCGCGTCTGTAGGTCTTCCACTCCGCAGCGCCGACTGCGGATCCGATCTTCCTGACGATCGCCCAGAAGATCATCCTCTGCACGTAGACCTCCATGCCTTCGTAATACTCGCCGAGATCTTCATCCAGGAAGCTCTTGATTCTGGCCTTGCCGTCCGTCGTGGCCGGCGCAGGTTCTTCAGTTTTTCCAAATAGCCACTTGAAAATGTTGAAAGCCATCTTGTGCTCCTTAATATGTCCCGACGTCCAGACTCTTTCTCTTGCCAGTCCTTCTTTCCAGGATCATGTCCTCTATTGTCATTGATGCCACAAGCGCCATGAACGGGTCCGTCTTTCGGCTCTTGGCCTCGATCTTGCCGTACACGTAGTTGCCGAGATCCGCGTCACCTGCAGATCCGATCTTGCGGCCGTACCTGATCAGCTTTGTGTTGTTTGTCGCCCAGCGCAGCTCTGGCGCGTCATCCCACGAGAAGTAGCCGCTTGCGAAGCACGAGTCGATCACTGGTGCCACGCGCATGATGTCGGACGGCCTGACGAGTTTCAGGTTCTTCTTCTCCTTTGGATCAAAGCCGATCTCCTTGAGCTGCCTTGACAGGAGCGCGTATCGGAAATCGTCGATTGCGATGCCCTTGATTAGAAACTCCGTCCGCATCGAGTAGATGTAGTCCACGATAATCTCCGGATGGATCTCGACGTCATGGACGACCGTGATCCTTCCAGCCTCGGCCCATTCCTTCCAAGGTGCCTTGATCCTTGGGATGTCCCTTGACTCCTCGCAGATCCAGGAGTGGTTAATGTCGTACCTCTGGTTGCCCTGTTTGAAGTGAAAGTTGACGGACGCCCAGTCCGTGATCTTTGTGAAGTCGATGCCGACCGTGCACTGCCATCCGGACAGGTTTGGAAGGCTCCTCTTGGTCGCCTTGATATTCTCGTAATCCGTGACTCTGACCTCGCTGGCCGAGTCGTTCAAGTTCATCCTTCGCACCACGAAGGACGAGTTGCGCTCCGGATTCTTTTTCCACTCCCTGTATTCCTTCTCAATCTCCCGCTTCAGATCTGGGAGCCAGGGGAGGGAGGGATTTGCCTTTTCCCAGCTGTCCGGATCGTCAATCTCCGCCTTGTTGTCCAACCTGCAGATAAAAGGCAGCCATCCGTTGTCCGGATCTCCTCCAAAGAGGATCCCCTCGCTGGTCTCTATGTAATCATCCAGCGGGCCTTCTCGCACATCGCCGTTGGTCGTTACGATCAGGCGGCGAGGGTGCTTCTTTTTACCGAGGCCCGTAGTAAATACTGATATGTTGTTGTAGTCTTCGTAGGCGTGGACCTCGTTGAACACGACCATTCCGGATCGCATTCCGTCCTTGCCCTTCGGGTTGTTCGTTCTTCCCCTGATCTTGGATCCCGTGTGCGTTCCGTCCACGCTCTCGGTCTTCCAGGAGAAGTATTTCTTAAGCTTCGTCTGTGTCTGCTTGGAAGCTCCGTCAAACGCTGCCACGATGTCGAGTACCGGGCGCAGCGCCTGCTCTTCGTTGTTTGCACAGATGTCCACGTCATATTGACGGATCCCGTGGTAGGGGGAGACCATGCAGGTCGCCTCCAGGGCGATGATGCCGTCCTTCCCGGCGCCTCGTCCGATCAGGCAGAACAGATCCGGCCATCTCGGCATCCCCGTCCCTCTCTCGAAGGTGCAAAGGTGGAGGGTGATCACAAATTCCTCCCATGGGAAGACCTGATCGAAGGGGAAATACTTTGCCAGCCCGAGATAGTGAGACGCAAGGTCGTCGTCCACGTAGATCTCCTCCGTGTCGAACGCCCTCTTGACGTGCTCCACCAGAGCCTTGACTTCCTTGCTGGTCCGCAGCTTCCCAGACTCCACGAGATCCATGAACGGCTCCAGGTGTGGGCTGTATCTCCTAGAGGTCGCAGTCATCCGCCTGGCTCGACGTGCTCATGATCGGGCCCGCCGCAAAGGTCTTGATGATGTCGATCAGCGTCCGCACAGTCTGGTTGGCGGCCGTTGAGGTCTTGTTGTATTCCTGGATCGCAGGGTTAGCCACTTTGTTGACCTTGCCCTTGATGTACTCGCGCTCGACGAGCAGGTCCTCTTCGTTGATCTGCTTCTGGAGGCGCTCCATCATGTTGAGCTGGTTCTTGTACCGGTTGAAGGTGGTCGTGAAAAAGAAGTTCTGTTCGACGCCACCCTCTTCGGCCATGCGGATAAGCTCCTGCGCGGCCTTGTTCAGTTCCGACTCTTTTTTCTTCGTGTTTTTTGTTTTTATTGCCATCTTTTCGACACCTTTTTCTCTCTTTCGGTTTCCAAAATCTCGCGCGCGCGCATTTTTTCCAGATTGTCGAG
>Ga0326512_10000393_pt1 | contig 37969 bp, 66 predicted proteins | sample 1_2617_0518_D_FD_203652 | JGI IMG/M metagenome (GOLD analysis project Ga0326512, IMG submission 203652) | Bovine rumen microbial communities from UC Davis, California, United States - 1_2617_0518 | ecosystem: Host-associated > Mammals > Digestive system > Stomach > Rumen | place: USA... | reverse complement strand
GTCGATATCGAGGCGGCGTTTTACTTTTTTTGCACCCCCTGGGTCAACTCACTCCCCTATCAGCCCCCGCAATACATTTTGAAATTTTTCTTTGTCTTCAGTCTCATATATATCGTGAACCATTGCATGATTACTCCGACTCAAAGGGATGAGGTTGTCTTCCACAAGGCGAAGGTCCCAGTTCTCTGTGAGCGGGATGATATGATGTACTGTATCGGCCGGAGTCATGACGTGGTTCACCTTCAAGTCGTAGAGGTCGAGGTAGTGATAGCGTTCAAGGATAACCTTACGCATCTGATCCCACGCAGGGGAGTCGTAGAAATCCTTTGACTTCTTATTGCGGTGATACTTGTCATAGCGTTTGAAGCGTTCGTTGAGGCGCGCGGTCACGCATTCGCAACGTTCACCAGGCTTCAGAACTTTCCCGCAATACGGGCATATCTTTGCAATAGGCATAAGCAACAACTCCAATAATAGCCAGGCCGGAAGAAAGGAATAGACCGGCCCGGCCATTGGAAGGAGGACTATCAAATAACAGCGGGGACTCATCGCCCCCGCGCACGGTGCGGCATGAGCCGATCACCTTATATTCCAACTGCCCAAGGAGGCATTGGAGACATAAGAAAAGAGAGCAGGCCTGGATGGGTCGCTCTCTGGGTTCATTTTCACGCTATCATTTTAAATCATGGTAAACAACAAACAAGGACATTTGGTAAACATCTCATGGGATTTCTGCAATATCTGGATTCTGTTTCGTGAACTCTTGCAAGGCTCTACCGTGCATTGTGATGATGGAGCGGTATTCGTAATGATAGTTTACGCAGATGCTTTCAAACGTAAGGCCGTTGATGTAATGCTCACGCAATACCATTTCAAGGCTATTCTGCTTCACTTTGCTTATGCGGTCTGTAATTTCATCCACAAGCGCTGCGGCCTCACTCACATCTCTGGCAATCTTGTTTGATATTTCCTCAATACGAATCATTCCGTTGATCATTTGGTCATTGGTCGGGGAACTATCTACCTTGTCCTTGTCGTAGCGGATAGCGGTTAAGCCTTCCATGAGATGCCTGATCTGCTCTATCTCATCTTGCTTTCCCTTAATACGCCGCTGAAGGCCCTGATACTGTGAGAGATATTCTTTTGCCGTCAATCCTTTTTTCGCCTCCTTTTTTGCACGTTATTGTCGTCGAATAGATACTTCACCCGCCCGGACAGGAAAGTCGGTCGGCCCTGGCCGAACGGCTCCCAGTCCTTGCAGGCGTCCCCGTTTGTGTGCCCGTGTTTGAGCACACAATAATCCCCGCATCCGTAAGTACAGTTAAGACATTGGCGTTCCGTCTTGGCCTCCCTTCGAAATGCGTGATAGTTCCGACAATATCATTTTGGCTTCGACAGCTGGCACTCCGTATTGACTCATTGTGGCGAGCAAGTCATCGTCGGTGATAGCAGCGGTGATATATTCGCTGTGGCGGAGAAATTCCATCTGTTCATCCGCGTCGGACTCATCAAATTCCGCTTCGCCTTCCCTCAGGCCCTTTTCATAACCGACTTCGTAACCTTCCGCATAACACTGGTTTCGGATTTTCTGAATGAAGTCCTGAAGGTCGTGCGGGGTCATCTGCCGGATCCGATTGAGCATGAAGCCGTCAACTTGCATCGTCTTTCTCCACAATGATGCGAGAAACTGAAAACGAGCGGAAGTGGTAGTCACGGCCCTTATAGGAAATGTCCACCCATGAATCTGACTTGAAGCGGTTCACAAGAGCGTCAGAATCTTCCTTTGTCATGCCGTCAAAAACGACAGCAACACTGGGCGTGTCAATAGTGACTGAGTATGTCATGCTTTCACCCCCATCGTAGCGCGGTGCTGTTCGAGTTCCCAAATACTGTTGCCGTATTCCGTGTACTTCTGGCCGTCTTCTGCGGACCAAACGTCCTTAAAGGCGATGTACCGCTGCGCCTCCTGAAGGCTGTGTATTTCCTTGTTGATCTCGTCAAGTGTCATGTTGTACCCCCTATATATCAATCGTAACGCACATAGTGTTGTCGCGGTGCCAGAAATTAAGCACCTTTGCGTTAGTGATTTTTCCTGAGATAAAACCAGGGTTAGAATTGATGGAAAATGTAAAAATGGCTTCATCGTTGTCAATAGAGTTTTGATATACGCTGATATAATGCTCATCCCCGCACTCATTCAAATCCCATATATTGAGAAGTTCTTCAAGTGTCATCGTGGTGTACCTCATTTCGATTACTTCGTGATTTACGAACCAATCAGCGACGGATCATCTTTCACGGCCTTGCGGACGGCTTCAACCTGATACTCAAACTCCATACAGTGGAATTTCTCAAGCGGGCAGTCCATACACCAATCCGTCACGAGATGTTTAGCAGTCTGTCTCTTGCAGATTTCATTCCTTGCCCGTATCAGATTTTCGTGCGTCATCGTTATCCAGCCTTTCTGCATTTGCACAGCCCCAACCCTCACCAACAGTAATGCTCAGACTCTTGCATCCGCCAGCGCCAGTGTGAAAGTCATTGAAGAACTTGCATTCTTTACAGGAAATATTACACTGCCTGTACAGTTTCAGCTCTGCAAGCCAGACAGCCAGATCCTTATGCTCCAGTGCACATCGTCTATCTTCGCACGTTTCGTAAACATGCTTCGCGTGGTCAATTGCTTCATCAAGCGTCATCTATTAATTCTCCTTTTTAACAAACAAGGACTGCTCGCATCTCAACAACGTCCTTCAAACCCTGTAAACACTGCTCGAAATCGTACTTATACTGCGTGGAGTGGCCTTCTCCTTCTTTGATTACATTTTTTCTGGCTGATTTTTCGTAGATATCCCATTCCTTCGGCGACATACCGCCAAGGACATATTCCGGGAGCTGATTCTTCTTTTTTCCGCTGATCCGGATAATATTTTCACTCATTTTCATTTCTCCTTTCTCCATTTGCACAGAAAAAATCGGCTATCCGCAATAAGTGGTTGAAAAGCATTGTACACAATACAGTTTTCAACCACTTATTGCGTTTACCCAAACTTTGTAACCTTTTCATATATTTCTCCTTACACATCCTCCGGGTTCTCTGCCGTTTTTTCCCAGTAGTCATAGGGTTCGTCTGCCGGTTTTGTCTCCCTAATCAACCCAGTATGCTTCTCCGCGCAGTTCTGATGCGGAAGGCTCGTCTGTCGGCTCGACATAAGGAGCGGGAAGAGGCGCCCATGCAATCACTTTTCTTGTACCGCACACATTGTCATAGTCGAACCAATAGCCGGTGCCAAATGCTTCTTTGAATTTTGCAAGACTTACCGTGCCGTTGTTATATGAAACAAGCACATGTGTGTTGAAGTCCGGCAGTCTCTCCGTCACGGGTATCCAATCCATAAAAATCGCCTCCTTCTACGTCATTAAAACGTCAGCATCATATTCTGCGCCATACATACAATACTGGTAAGCGGAGCAATGTTCGGGATTGCAGTATTTCCTGTTGCCATAGTCAATACAAGAAAAATTGAAGTCTTTGACAAGTGCTACCCTGTCATCATCATCATTCCAATCCATTCGAGAATTTCCGCGATAATACTTGTCTGCTAGTTTTAGTCGGCTGCACTTGATATTGATATATGACGTATCAGCGCATACATCATCATAAAGGGCAATCATTTTTGCCTTGTTTCTGCTTTCTGCAAAGACCACTTCCGCTCCGTAATCATCATAGTCTCCGCTTATCAGCCAAGCCTTCATGGAAAATCGCCCCCTTCTACGCCCCCAAATCGCCCCAAATCGGCTTTCGAGGGCTTCAACGTGTGTTTCCCTTACCTAAATGTTTTCAAGGCCGTTTAAGGCCGTTCTAGCGTGTTCTCGACCCACTTCGGCGGCGTGTACCCGTCTGGCACTCCGCCCATCTCTTTCACATACTTTTTCCCGACCCACAGCCACCTGTCAGGATCGTCGAGCGGAGTCCACGGGGTAGGCCCGTATAACTTCCACCTGTCGCACTTCCCGCACGGCCTTCTCTCGTAGGGGCATTCAGGCGGTAGCTTCTCGCCCCGTATTGACCATGTGCAGTAATGCTTACCGTCGTCGGGCAGAAGGCCATATCCGCCGAAACGGCCAGGCTGAATATCAAACAGGCTTATCTGTCCTTCCATCCGTCCTCGCCTCCCATGCCCTGCAGGTGTCGCTACTCAGTTTCGTGGTCTGGTAGTAGCCGCAATAGGTCGTACCCTTGTGGCCATCAGAGTAGCGGCACGCTTCACATGTCTTCGTTTCCGTCTTTGTTTCCATAAAACGCCTCCATCAGCGTATCAATAGCGTCTTCCATGCCTTCCTGGTATCCCATGCGGTACACTTGCTCGATTACCTTGTCCATGTTCCGGTTCAACCGCCCGATGGACGTATTCAGGTCTCGCAGGATGTCCTTCATGTTCACCGGCTCCGTCAGATCAACGTCCATCAATCAATCTCCTGCAACTCCACGCTGCCGACGTAATACGGCATCAGGTAGAGGATAGATGACCCGCGAGGAATAACGAGCTTCTCGCCGTTGTCGATGGCCTTCCACATGCGCCGCACCCAGTCGTCGTCAGCTTTCGGCACAACAACATTCTCGCCTTCGATGGTCTTGATGTAGACCTTAAACATGCATATCCCCCTTTCTCTTTCTTCCACGTTCGGCCTTGCCGAGCCCGACGTTCATTATGCACTGCGTCTCCCAGGCTGACCGCTTCTTGCCGTTCGGAGCATAGCAGTCGTCATACCTGCAGTTGAAGCAGTCAAGATTACACCATTTACTCTTTGACGGTCTTGCCATTACCTCACCGCCTTTCTGAACTGCCTATCAATGAAATTCAAGTATCCCTTCACGCATTCATCCACCAGCGGACGAAGATCCGTGTTCACGTACGTCTGCTGGAACTTCCCGCAGCAGGCGAGTATTACATCAATGTCCTCCTGGGTGAAAGTGTCCTTGTAAGTTTCTTTAATCAGCTTCCAAAATCCCAAAATAAACGGGTATATTTCCGTCTTCAAAATGGAATTTCCATCGCTTCCGCCGTCGGTTCCCATCCGCCATCCTCCTTTCCGATAGTCTCAATGTAGAAGTTCTTTGAGTTTTGCGAAATGCGCTTGCTGGCCTCTTCGTAGTAGAGCGAAATTCCGACCTTATCGACTCTTCCGCTCAGGCGGTTTTTCCATACTTGCAGAACCCTGGGGGCGTTCGTTTCGTCGTCTTTCGTCGGTTCGTCGTAACGAAGCACCAGATCCGCAAGGTTCGTTATGTTCGATGAGCCTAGTATGCTGTCCAGGTCGAATGTATAGCCGGTTGTCTTGCGAGGATGAACGACCAACATGATGATTACGTTGTAAAGCTTCGCCATCCGTGCGCATTCTTTGACGAAGGCCGTTTGCTGTCTGTATATGTCCGTCATGAGATCGTCATCAACGGCAGTCATGAGGTTATCGAGTACAATGAACCGACAACCGAATTGTGTAATGGCCTTGTTGACCGTCTCTAACAGGGCCTCATCATCGCCCATGTCCTTACTCAACATGTTGCTGTCGTAGAAGTACACATAAGGGCGATAGAACTGGTTCACCATGTATTCATATTGCTTGTAAACGTGGTATGTCCTGAAGTTGCTATCCGCTGATTGAATGGTTTCTATCCGGTCCGCTCCGGCAACTTGCCGTTCAAACCACATTTGCAGTTGCCAGTCGGCCATCTCGCCGGAATACAGGAAAGATGTCACCTGCTGCCGAACGGCTTGAAGCACGAACTGGGAGGCAAGTGTTGATTTCCCTTTCCCCCTTTCGCCCGTCAAGAGGATGAGCTGTCCGTTATAGAAACCTCCGATCATGTCATTAAGGTCCGCTATGCCGGTTGTGATTCGGTCTTCATCTGTTGGGATGTAATGCCGGACATCCGCCAGCAGTTTGATATGCGGGTCCGGAGCGGCGATAGCGTTTTCAATACAGGCCCGTATCTGTTCGGGTCCATACTTCCGCAGAATGTCATTAGCGTCCTTGCAGTCCTTATAGTCTTCAGGACGAACGTGTTTAACAGTTCCGTGAAACCGCTTTGACATTTCATCCAGGAGAGTAATCTCTCCATGTTCGTGGTCGCCGAAAATGATAAGCTCCGTGAAGTTCTGCAGCCAGTCCCAACAGAACGGTATCCATGTGAACCCGTTCTTGCCGGTCGGAACCGAAACGGCGTTCTTTATTCCGGCCTCCGTAACGGACAGACTATCAATTTGGCCTTCCGTCATAATCAGAGGCCCGTCTGCCGGATCTGTGTGGTTCATTCCGAACAGGATAGGCATGCAACCGGCCTCGCACCATTCTTTTGCCCCTTTGTCGCCCTTTTTGAATGTCGTATTGCGATATTTGATGAAACGCAGCTCTCCGTCCGCATCCTTGAACGGAAACACAAGCACGTTATCCTGTCCGGTCCTAGCTGTGACTTCATACTGCCTTGTCACCGCTTCCGATATTCCGCGGCCTTTGAGGTATTCAACGGCGGGGTCTTTCACCGGCAGGGCCTGTTTTCCGTCCTTAAACTTCTTAAAGCGGTTCCAACGATAACGGTCGTAATAATCATCCGTATCCCGCCCAAGAGAAAAGCCAAAATCCCTCGACAGAGTAATCATGTTCCCATGCGCCCCGCAGCTTGATCGCTGACAATTGAATGCGCCGGTCTTCAGATTGATCGAAAACGTCAGTTTGTCATGATGCTTTCCGCCGTGACAGTATGGACATTCAACGAACTGCAATTCATCGCCGGAGATCCGGTACCTCGCCCCCTGCTGCCTGGCGAAGTCTTCAGCATCTTCTTTCTTGAACTCGTAATAACTCAATAGTGCCACCCCTCACTTTCAGGGAATTCTTCGTCGATGTCGTTCTCGTTTTCCGGCGGAATATATTCTTGGGGGTTCTTGGGGGTTCTTGGGGGTTCTTGTATGTCGCCCGTGAACCGCCCTTGACCCGCCCTTGACCCGCCCTTCGGACGTTCTTTTACCCGCCCCGAATCTTGGTATTTCCCATAATTTTCAATGGTTATGACCGTGCCGTTGACCCGCCCCATTCTGATGTTTTTGACGGAGATCATTTTGTCATTTTGCAGAAACCTCAAGAACAATCGTACTTTGTGCTCACTCCACCCCCACCGATCAGCAAGCCATTTTTTACTTCTGTAGACATTTCCGCGCTTTCCGTGAATGAGTGTGTTTCCGGCTACGAAGTCCATATCCTTGTGGTTTGCTAGGCCGATCAGGTCTATCCATGCCCTGGCCCTGTCATACGGTTTTTCATCCCACAACCAATGATCAAACAGCTGGCGGTCAATCTTTATGAATGACATCTTATTCGCCTGCTCTCATGTTCCAAAAATATATGACCCTGTTTGCGCCTAAATCTTCGTCCCAGTTGTCATTGTCGCCATATTCACCCTTATAATACTGGGTGGCTGTTTTGCTCTGTGCCTGACATGTGGAACACTGTACGTAGTAGAAATATCCGTATTTCCCATAGCAATGATGGAGAACTGGTTCGCCACCACAGAACGGACATTTTTTCATTGATTTCAACCGAATTCACCCCTCTCTATCCGTTCCTTCAAATTCCTGTAGAGCAATTCTTTGATAAGTCGCCCCGACGTTTCTTCCCGACAGAAAATGACCTGCACGTTGTAGCGTTCCATAAAGGCCGTAATTGATGCCAAGTATGCTTTCGGGGCCATTTTCGAGTGATACCGGCCATTGATAAGGTTTTCCCACGTAGCATTTTCAACGAGTAGAACCACCTTGCACCCGGCTTCTGTTGCTCTGCGGAACTCATTTTCGAAACGTTCACGGCTGCGTGTGAAACACCCTTCTAGCTCGTCCAGGTCCATCTTGCGCTCTACAACTATTCCCGACGGAATTACGGTGCCTTTCGGCTCGTTTATGACGGAACCATCCGGCAGCGTTGCTGTGTACGAATAATCACCGTAGGACAGGGTTATGCGTTTGTACGGAATCTGAAAAGATTTGTAACGAGTCGCCGCCCGTCTCGACGGCTGTTCTCTGGTATCAATCAGAATAGTCATCGAGGCAAGCACGGCCTCTTTTTCAATCGGGCTCATGACAGGAAGGGGATTTCAGAGGCTTCCGTTTCCGGAATCTGCATGAAATCGTCACCGGCAGGGGGCTGTGCGGGATTACTTGCTCCGGCTCTCTCTCCGTCCATGTGGCGGTCTTTCGGGAGCTTGTAGTTTCCTTTGCGGCAGTCTTCCACGCTGCAAAATGAAGCAAGGTTTACGGCAGAATGGATTTTCCCATCGGTCCCCTTGTAGTCGCGCATATTGAACAGACCGCCGACTGTCTTACCAACAAGGGTCTGTTCATCCCAATTCCATGCATAACCCTTATTTGACTCTTCAAAGGCTTCTGTCATGGTCTTGAATGACCGCTTCGTCCATCCGTCCTTTTCGGATCCGTCATCTTTCGGAAGCCATACGCGGCCCCGGCCCCTCCACTTTTTGTCTTCTGAAGTGTTGGCCTCGTAGTCCTTCGCATAGAAGTCCTTGTACTCCCCTTCTGCGATGTCAAACGCAATATCCATTGAATGAGGCTCCGTGGTCGTGTCATCCTTTGCGATCTGCTTGCCGTCGCTGCCGATAAGGCTGACGGCCTTGATGCTGATTACATAGCCACCCTTCGGAAGGCTCTGATAGTTGCCGTATGCCTTCGTCTTCTCAAAATCTGCGAACTTCTTTAACATGTCATCCTCCTTAATATTCCTTCAATACTTCCAACACGGGCACAATGTCGTTCGGGATTTCGTCATCCTCGAATGCACCCAGGGGGGTCTTTGCGGTGCTATTCTTGGCGTGTGTCTCGTAGACATACTCGCCGTCCTTTGCCTTCGCGTACAAAACAACCGGAAACTTACTTTCAAGGACGATCTTGTCGAGCTTCTTTCCGCTGGTCTTGATACGGGTGAACATATAGCCGTTATCGTCGTGATCTGTCTGCGTATGCGCCGTAAAGATGACCGTAACGTCATCTCTCATGGTCAGCGCATAGTCCACGATCTGATAAACGGACTGGGCGAGGTCGGCCCACTTGTCGTAGTTCTTTTCCTTCATCCGGCGCATTTCGTCGGCCACCATGATTCCGTTTAACGTATCAATAACGACGACCTTGATATGCTTCAGGCTGTCCTGAGTATTGATTTTCTGTAACGTGTCTAAAACGACCGACTGAAAGTCCGTTGCGAAGTAATTTTTGTTGGCCTCGTTGTACTGGTCTCTCCATCCCTTCCAGGACAGGCCCTTCTTATCGCAATCGAGATAGAAGGTTGTTTTCGGGTCGAGGTTCCGCATGCCGGTGGTCTTACCGCTGCCGGACTCGCCCATGATGCATATAGCTGGCATATTATTCCGCCTCCTTGAAATTGAATAACGTTAACTGTCTCGGGTCTTCATTTTCGACAATCGGGACGACTTTATCATCTTCTGTCATTTCTCCATAAAGATCGGGGATACGGTCTTCTGTCAATGCCGTATAGCAATTCTGAACGGCCTGCTTGTAATAGGACTGCTTCAACTCTACGCCTAATCCACGGCGACCCATTCTCAGGGCAACATAAGGAGTGCTACCTATACCAGCAAACGGGTCCATAACAATGTCTCCCGGATTGCTCCATAATTCAATGCACCGCTTAATAACATCCAACTGTAACGGGCAAATGTGTCGTTCGTCTTCGTTTTCTCTCGCAGCCTTCCGGTTGAGCGTGTCAGACTGCTTAATATCCATCCAGACGGGGCTGGCATATCTCTGCCATACAGAAACGGGGAATGTCTCGTTAGTATGTGTTACTCGCTCAGGATTATCTCCTGGTTTTCTCATTGTAACGACGTAATCAGGGATACCCTGACGGCTCATGCAAGAGTCTTTTTTCAGCTGCTTATGCAGGAGCCCGAGTGCCTTTGTCCTCTGCATTGCCGTGACTGGATTTTTCCAAATACATACTTCGGAATGATAAATGAAACCGGCATGACAAAATGCTTTAATGAGAATGCCACGAAAATCTTTTATTCCGATAACTCCGTCACGCTGCTTTGAAGTCGGAAGGTTCATACAATGGAAGCTCAGAAGACGTCCGGGCATTATTACCCGGTAAAGTTCATTAACGAGATACTCGAAATGCTCATAAAACTCATCATCTGTCTTGCTGTTTCCCATATCCCGATCACTGTTTGAGTACGTGTAGAGACTTGCGAACGGCGGCGAAAAGATAGAATAGTGGATGCTATCATCTGGTATGCCTTTGAGGACTTCTACGGAGTCGCCGTTATAGAGTGAAAACTTCTCCGTAACCTCCTGATCTAGTACGTTCATGCTGCAAATTCCTCCCATCTAGGCAGTTTCATAGGTACAGTAGGCTCATAAGGTGTTGAAAGTCTTGTCGTCTGCCGCAGTTCCTTTTTTGTAATCTCTTTGGTATACTGCGTCATAGCATCCCGCATTGTCTGAGCATCTTGTTGTTTCCGCTCAATATTGTCTTTTACACATCCTTCTTTTGCGGAAATAATGATATAGACATTGACGGGATGTTCTTGCCCGAAACGATAGCACCGGCGGACGGCCTGGTAATATGCTTCGAATGAGTCTGAAAGACCTACAAATATCATATTGTGGCAAGCCTGCCAGTTCATGCCGAAACCGGCTATTTTTGGCTTCGTAACAAGCACTCTTTCGGACTGATCTGAAAAGTCGAGCATTGATTTTTTCTTATAATCATTATCATCAGATCCCTGAACTTCTACGGAATCCGGTATAGCTGTGTGCAATGCGTGGCTTTCATCGTTCAAATCACACCATAAAAGCCATTGCTCATCTGAGTTATTCACAAGATTTGCAGCCGCTTTTACTCTATTCGGCATGCTTTCCCGTCGAGCATAACGCCGTTCATTAAGTGATAATTCAGTCTTGATAGGAGCCTCGCCGTCAACGACTATTTCGTGAAGTCTTAACTCAGGCAGGTCATATCCCTTTTCGTGGTATCCCAAATCAGCCGGGTTGCTAATGAATACCGCCCACGATGCCATCCACTGCCAAAACACATCCTGAGCGTGCCCTTTCAGTCTCCATTGCGATGTCCGTTTTCCATCGTGCGTAAAGTACATCGCAAGCATCTCAGCTCGTGTCATCACTCCCAAAAACTCAGAATGATTACCTAGCTCCATATGATCATTCGGAGCCGGAGTCGCCGTGCAGCATAATTTGAATGAAGTCTGCTGAAACATATCAATCAATGCAGAACGTGTCTTGCTTGAGAATGATTTCAGAATTGAAGACTCATCCAGAACAACGCCGGAAAACTCACTTGCAACGAATTTATCCAGTTTTTCATAATTCGTTATGTTTACACCTTCTTCGACATCTTCCTGGCTCTCGCACAAAGTAACGTGAATATTAAATTTTTCACCCTCACGGACTGTTTGAGACGCTACTGCCAACGGAGCAAGTATAAGAACCGGCATCTCCGTGTGTTCTGATACTTTCTGGGCCCATTCGAGCTGCATAGGCGTTTTACCAAGGCCACAGTCGGCAAAAATCGCGGACCGGCCTTTCATCAATGAAAAACGCACAATGTCTTTTTGAAAGTCATAGAGCATAGGGTTCAATTCACTCTTATCCACTTCAAAGCCGCAGGATTTTACGAGTAAATCTTTGCTGGATAAGAAATCTTCATAACTTTCCATATTCAATCCTCACTTGATGATGATGCTGTGGCTGTCTTCCAAATGCGCCCCCGGAACCGTCTTCCCGTCTAGTAACGCCTGTTTAATCTCCGTCTTCTTGAACCAGTCTTCACGGGGTTCGTTGAGGTAGATTGGCGGGATCTTGTCTGTATTGTCTAGGACGACCTTGCCATTGGTGACATTGCGGTATGAAATGGTGAACTCTTCCGCCTTGACCTTCTGACCATCCAGGGCCTTGTCGAGATATTCCTTCAGAGAGTTCATCTTGTTTTCGGCGGCGCGCTTGCGTGCGGTGAACGTGGCAGCTTCGTTCTTATAGGCTTCCGCCTCTGCCTTCAGATCTTTTATCCAGCAGGCAATGTTGCGGACCTTCTTGTCCTTTTCCATCTGCAAGCTGTCGAGCTTTTCGGCGTCAATGATCTCGCCGGTCTCTTCGTCCACGCAGGCCATGATTGCCGCGTCGATTTCAAATAGGTTCATGGTTCAACTTCCTTTCTTTTCGTGGTATAATGACCACAGGAAAATACTTGCCATTGTTCTTTCCTTTCAGTCGGCGGGGTCGAAAGACTCTGCCGGCTCTTTTTTGACCTTTTCAAGGTCGTAACCGTTGGCCGTGAGGATGGACTCGTAGCGGTCGATGAGGCCCTTGTAGTATTCGTTCAGGCCCCTTGTCATTTCACATTCACTCCTAGCCATATCCAGCAGCCAATCACGGGTTGCGTCTGTCATATTCTCACCTCACTTTCCGTCAGCTCGTTCAAGTGCTTCAGCGATATCAGCAATATCTTTTGTGTATCCTGAATATCCTGTCCTCCCTTCCCCGTGGTAGTACGACATGATGTCGCCCAGGTCTTCGAAGCCCCATGTATCAATAATTCCTCTGATACAACGACAGGCTGCGTCAATGTTGGCTTCCGGGTTTTGCCAATTGTGCGGGTAATAGTTCACATTCACCTGGCATAGACCTTTGCATGGGCCATTCTGCGCATTCACATTGAACCGGCTTTCCTTAAAGCAGATTGCCATGAGCATATAGGGGGAAATTCCGTATTCCGGTCCTTTTCGAAGGCAAATGTTTCTTATGCTGTCCGGCACCTGCACGCCTTTCTCCGCCAAATATGCCTCCGCCTGCTGCCGGTCGGCCTCTTTCATGTCCGTATAGGCCGTCTCTGCGTATTCATCCCGCTTCTCTTCCATCAGGCCGTCCGGGTTCCAATCACTGGCTCCAGTCTCAATGGTTACGGCTTCCGTCACTTCCGGAGTTGTGCCAGTATTCGCTGAAGGCGTACTTTTTGCCGTCTGCCCGCAGGCTGTCGTATTTATCAAGGTCAGGGACATCGTAGTTATTAACAAGCCTTTCAAGGGTTTCTGTACGAATCTGCAAATCACTTTCTTCTTCCTCCAGCTGATCAATCCTCTTGTTTGCCGCCGCAAGCAGCAGAGCCAAGCCAGCGCAGTACATCCCCAACAGTACGAGCGCGGCAATTGCTATTACCGTCATCATGTGAACCACCCCCGGACGTAAGCAAGCAGTACGAGCCACCCGCCTGTGACCGCCATAATAGGCAGGCTCACATGGAGCGGTATGGCGTCAACGGCAGAAACGACATACATAAGGACCATCGCGTCCGCCGCCGTGACGGCCTTAATTACTTTCCTTCCCATCCAATCACCCCTTTCATCTCATCTTCCGTAAGGTTCAATGCCTGTGACACCCTTTTCAACTCTCGCAAGGTCATGTCCTCCGGTTCGTTCAGTCGCCTGTATAATGTCCGCTTGCTGATACGGGTCATTTTGGCGAGCTGTTCGACGGATACGTCCGCTCGGATCATTGCGATGTGCAAAGCGGCGTTCATACGGCCTCCTGTTCAGTTTTCTTAACATCTTCCGTAAAAAAATAGGCTCCCATGTCTTCGTCAGAGATGTCGAGAAGTTTCTGCCACCGCTTCATTTCAGAGTGGGTAAAATCTGAAGCTCCGTTCAATTTCCTGGAAAGAACTACGTCAGATGTGCCAACGGCATCGGCAAATGCCTTATTCGTTCGGTACATTTCCACGATCCTACCCCTCAACTTATTGTAGTTGAAGCTCATTTTCATCCTCCTTTCCATACAATATATTGTGTTAATGTTTCTTAACACGCTATTTATAATAATCGTTTTGTATAATGCTGTCAACTACTTTTGTTTATTTTTCTTCACTTTTGTGGTAACATCCGTTTTGGAGGTGATTTCAATGGCTGAGTTCAGTGACAGACTTGCGGAAGTAATGAGCATAAGAGAAAAGCGGGCAATAGATGTTGCGAATGCACTGGGCCTCAGTCGGTCCGTTATCAGTCAATACTTATCTGGGAAAATCATACCGAAAAGCAAGCGGACATATGAACTTGCTAAGTATTTGCATTGTGATCCTGCCTGGCTCATGGGGTTAGATGTACCAATGGAAAAGATGGAGATGGAACCGCTCGACCTGTCCGGGATGACTCCAGACCAGGTGCGGAGGGTTATGGCCTACGTGGAATTGGTGCGAAAGGGGGAGTTGTAATGGCAACAGCGAAGAAGCTTCCGTCCGGCTCCTACCGCGTAAGGGCCTACGTTGGGCCAGAATGGGGCGACAAAAAAGGATATAAGAGTTTCACCGCCCCCACGAAGGCGAAGGCCGAAAAAGCGGCTTCTGACTTCCTGTACGCCCATGTGGGCGTTGACGGACTTGTCACTTTTCGGCAGGCCATGGACATCTTCATGCGTTCGAGAGAGAGCACGCTGTCTGTTACCACATACCGCTCCTATGTCGGCATCCAGCACACGCTAGAGGACCGGTTTCCGTACTTCTGCGGACTGGACGTGCATTCGATACGCGCCGACAATATCAACGCCATCATCAATGACCTTGTGGAACGTGGCCGGTCGCCGAAGACCGTTCGGAACTATGTCGGCTATATCGCTGTGGTGATAGGGTCGCAACAGGTGAGGATGCCGAACGGGGTTCACCTTCCGGCGAAGGTCCGCCCGGGTCTGTACATTCCAACAGAGGCAGAGGTTAAAGAAATTCTTCAGCTTTCTAAAGGTTCGGAACTGGAGCTGCCGGTTCGCCTTGCGATTTCCGTACCGGCAAGACGTGGAGAAATCTGCGGCATAACCGCCGACGATTTGAACGGAAATATGCTCCACATTCACAGGTCCGTCGGGAAGGACAAGGACTGCAAGTGGCATGAAAAGGCTCCGAAGACATATTCAAGCGATAGATGGGTATCCATTCCGCCGGATCTGGCGGACGCGATAAGGGAAAAGGGGTGTGCCACCACCCTGACGCCTGACAGCTTGACGGAAAAGTTCATTCGTCTACTGCAGCGGCATAATATGAACCACTTCCGATTTCATGACCTGCGGCACTTCGCCGTGTCGTATCTTCACGCCCAGGGTGTGCCGGACGCATACATTCAGAAACGTGGCGGATGGTCAACGGACAGGGTCATGAAGCAGGTCTATTTGCAGACCCTTCAGGAAGAGGAAAAGCGTTCGGATGAGATTGTAAACGAAGCATTATTGCACTTATTCTAGTACAATTCGTGGCGTATGTCGTGGCGTATATCTATGCCAAACATGGCATTTCGGTGCCAAATTCGCACATTTGTTTGCCAATATTGACACACCGCAAACGCAGTATTGACGCGCCTTTGCAGTATTTTCAGGCGTTTCAGCGAAAATCCAAAAAACCGCCCGTTACGGGTTCGATTCCCGTTATCTCCTTACCGCTAAGCCTTGTGCCTAGCGGTTTTCCATTTTTCCGTGGCGTATTTCGTGGCGTATGCCATGGATTTTACACTTGCTCAAATGGTCGTGCAAGTAGGTGAGCAAGTGTTAGTTAAGCTAAATATATTTGCAAACTAGTTTGCTTATTTTGTTTGCAAAAAAATACCGCCACGGCGGCAACCGTGACGGCTTCGCATGACATATGGTCACGCTTCTCCTGAACAATATTATTATATCAAGATTTCCGCCTGTGGTCTATCAGCGGTTCATTCTTGTCGATGACCCAGTCCCTCCCGATCTTTTTCGCTGTCTGAAAGGCCCCCCGCCCCGCCCTCTGGCGGGCGGTGGCGGGGTCGATGCCGTGGGCGGAAGCCCATTCTTTCAATGAAATATAGTTCATTCTGCAAGTTCCTCCAGATATTCTTCAACGTCTTGAATGGTCCCAACCTCAACGACTGGATTGTTTTTACCATTTTCGCCAAAATAGTACGTTCCATCACAATCAATGTAGAATTCTACATCACTCAGACGATAAGCATCATACGCCTTGTCGCTCAACTCGTTTCTAAACTCCACTCTCTTCAGCTGTGAAATGCTCTTCTTTTTCATGTTTCAATCCTCCTCTTCATCTTCAATCCTTCTTGAGTTGTTGAGTGCAACCATCTTGTTGATCATGTCGTTCACGAGAGCTTTGAATACATCTTCCTTAGCGCTTCCGGCCTTCGCGTATACATATCCGCCCTTGTTCACTGAAAGGAAATTTTCGCCAAATTTAGCAAATTCTCCATACTTCCCGGTAGATGTACCGATTGTCCAGTAATTACCGCAGTTAGCGAGAATGCTGTAATATCCATGTTCGTTTGGCTGAAGAGAAGATTTGGCAAGTTCCTGGGCCTTCTTACCGTATCTATAGACTTCATTTTCGCCTGCGTTGATATATCGGTTATCCTTAAACATTGCCTTGCTCCTTTTCTTGTTTTCTTTTGATGATTGTATAATACTACTCGCAAGTAGTGTTGTCAATAGTATTTTTGGGTTTTTTTCAAAAAAAATAACGCCCTACCACCTAGCCTCTGCTAAGTGATAGAGCGTCATCAGGGGGATTTTCGGTCGGGGGAGGACCGATGGGACCGGCCACCCGTGGAGGCAGGCCCCGCGCCCCGTTAGTTCAAAAGTGCCTTCCAGGTATTGGAGCCTACTACTCCGTCAATAGTGAGGCCATGCGTCTTCTGGAAGTCCAACACACATCTGCCTGTCATGTCGCCCAGCCTGCCGTCAACTGTCTTGATCGTGGACGCATAGCCGAACTTGTACGCAAGCAATGCCTGCAAGGTCTTCACCTGCGCTCCCGTGTCTCCGATTCGTAAAGTACACATGCCTTCATACCCCGCTTTCCCGCTGTATTTGTTTGCAAGTGGCTTTTCGGCCGGTTTTGAGTCGCTTTTCGGCTTTTCGGCAGGCTTCGCGCCGTCGAGGAAGATAGAAGCATCCACCTTGCCCCTGATGCCTGGAACTGTCGCGCGGCTCGTATACTGCCACAAATAGACATCCTTGCCGACAGAAGGACGTTTCCCCTGCTTGCCCGTGTTGAGACCGTATTTGGCTATCCAGAGGGGATATGGAAGGGTTTTGAGATACTTGTTAAACCATGCTTCGCCCGCATAGATACCGACCTTGAAACCCTGCGCTGTGAGCCGGTTGTAGAATATGCTGCAAGCGGTGGCTGCTATGCGCTCCGTGCCGCGCTGTTCGCTGTCAAACCACACATGGCCTTCAATGGTCTTTCCGGACAGCAGGCGGAGTGCGTGGGTCGCTTCAGACCGCGCCGCGTCCGCCGTCTTGGCGTAACTGTAGAGATAGACGCCGATAGGGATGCCGAGCCGCTTGCAGGCGTCATAGTTCCGCTGGAAGGTCTCATCGTCGTTTTTCGGTACGTCTGTCCCGTATCCCATCCGCAGGATGGCCCCGTCAATGTGCGGCTTGACCGTATCCCAGTCAATCACGCCCTGATGCTTCGATACGTCGATTATCATTCAGTATCACCTGCCTTATCGTATTTCGCCTTCAGAACGGCCACAAGCGCGCCGAGGAAGGTATCGACTGCTGCAAGGGTGGCCGTAATCTCTGCCGTATATGGTACATTCCATATCTTGAGTATAGACGACGCAAGCACGGCGACAGGAGCCGCGATCAGGGCGATGGTCTTGATTGTGTCGTAGGTTATGTTGGTCATAATGTGTCACCTCCTATACATCGTGCCGGGCGGAACCGATAGAAAACGGTACCCATGTCCTCGTATTTTGCGCCGTCTGAAAGCGTCAGCTCCAATGTCGGCGTTTCACCTCTAATGAACGTTCCCATATATCACCCCTCCTTCGGCGGTTCTGTCGGCAGCATGAGTATCTTATCCCGCGTCTGGTCAATCACTCCGTCGCCGCCTGCGTTGTGGTAGGACTCAAAGAGCGCATGATAGACTTCCCGTTCATCGAGGGCATAGTAACCTTTCCGCATACAGTCTTTGTAGTTATCTATCAGCATAGCACGAGTGACGGACAGGATCATTTCGTCACGGGCGAACTCGCGTTCTTCTCGTCTTGCGCGGTGGGCTTTTGTTTCGGCGTGGTCCTTTTTGAGTTCGGCAACGTCCTCAACGAGGACGTCAACCTTCTTTTCAAGGCCGTTTTTCCGCGACTGCTTCGCCGTAAGGAATTGCCAGAAACCGGCCCCGCCGAAGATGGTTGCGACTGAAACAATGGCCTGGATAATGACAGGCGTGTAGTCCATATCAGGCCTCCTTTTTCGGTAGTTCGAACTCAAACTTGCCGTTCCAGAATTTGACGTCTTCCTTTTTGACGCCATATTTTGCGGCGATCAGTTCTTTCGCTTCGTTCGTGTTGACGCGAACAAGTGTCACCGTTTCAGCCATTCCAACCCTCTTCTTTCAATGCTTTTTCCACAGCCCCCCGCCAGATTGGATTGATATCTTCCAGTTTTGTGAGTCCGGCCTTAACGCGTCTTACCCAAAAATTGACCATTACTTTGTACCTCCTTCAAGTGCCGCAAGCCTCTTTTCGAGGTCTGCAATGGTTGTTTCGTGATTGCCTACCATATTTGCAAGATCGGCAATAGCGTCTTCGTGGCTTGCTACCATGTCCGCCAGGTCAACGATTGCTCCCTCTGTTGCATTGATGGAATCAGATTTGTCGATGTGGCGGTTGTGATCAGAGATAGTGTAGAAGTCGTAGCAGTTTCCCTCTACATCCTCTGCACTGTCGTAGTGGTCAACGATTTTGCACAAATCGACAATCTTTCCGTCGTCATACTCTCTTACGCTGGTGAGAAAGCCGGAATAATCAGTGTGCTGTTTTCCGACTGTTTTGAGGATTTCGGAATCCCCGTTTGTTCCGTAGATGTAGTCCATTTTTTGCGCTCCTTTGCAAAATATTCACGCACAACGTCTTTCAAAATCCTCTGCGTACCGACTCCGACATATCGTTGGTAGAGGTTCTTTGAATTGCAATGCTTCAGTTGGCCTATCCGTGACAGAAGGCCGAATGCCATTGAATACGGAATTTTCTTATTCCGCTGGCGTTTCCGTCGAAACGAATTCATTTGCCGTTTGATACGAAATAAGTTCCGTTTCCGCAATATCACATAACCGTGGCCGTAGCGATACCCTAGTGCGGTAGGCATTCGCGCACTCGTTGGAAAAATCTGCCAGTTGCTTTTCAGCTCCATGCCATGACCATTGAGCCAGGTCTCAACGTTGTCTTTCAGCCGTCTCAATTCCTTTTTGTTCGGTCCGAATATGGTGAAGTTATCCATGTATCGGATATAGTGGCTCACACGGTAGTTGCCTGAAAGAATAAGCGCATCAAGCGGCTGCAATGTCGTGTTGGCTATCCATTGAGAAGTGAATGCTCCAATGGTTACTCCGTCTTTGATAATCCGCCAGATGAGATCTAACACCCGTGCGTCCTTGATGAGACAACGAAACCGCTTCATGACCATTTCAGGCGGTAATGTGTCGTAGAAGTGGCGAATGTCAAGCTCCATGCAGTATTTTGTGCCCTTCAGGTCTTCTTTCATCCACTTCCGGATTTTTCGTACTCCGTAATGGATACCCCGTCCGCGAATTGATCCGCAAATGTTCTTTGCCATTCCACGCATCATGACCGGCTGCAGGGTCTGGACTAGGATGTGGTGGATGTACTGGTCGGGATAAAGGCGGGGTTCGTAGATGGTTCTGTACTTGCCTGCCGATTTATCCCACCTCTGCTTGACGGCCATTGGTGACGGCTCAAATCCGTCTTCAATGATTTTCCGTAGTTCCTTGATACGCTCCGTCTCAGTCGCTTCTACCCAGGCAACGGTCTTGTTAGGCTTATGGCGCGGGTTCCAACGGTGCGTTCTGTTTACTTCCTCGATAGCTGACTTAATATTTTCGTCGGATATGAGTTTCTCATATAGATGATTGACTCGTTTCAAAAGGGTAATTCTCCATTTTTGCCTCATGAACGTTCCAACGTTCCGTAAAGGAATGTACTAGCCCATGCCCTTGTCAGCATATCTTGACCAAGCGGTCTGCGACCACAACACCCGAGAGGACTACATGACCTCAGGTATAATGGATTGCTAGACCAATAGTTTTATCAATCGCAAAAATGTAGGCGACAGCCGATGTTGCTGTTCGAGTTCGAGGCGGCGTTGTTACCGTTCAGATAGAACAAACCGTGGTTCTGGTTCTGACCGTAGTTGCCGCCGACGTGCAAGACAACACCAGAGGAGTTGTAGTTGCAATAGTCGCTGAGAACCGAAGACACCGGACTACTGGTGTTGTGGCCCCATAAAATCAAGCCAGCTACAGGGGATCAGTAAACATCAAAATATAGAAAAGGGTAGGCTGGGGGCTTCCGCCCCCAGACCCCCATCAGGGTAAAACCTGGAGGCGACAGCCGATGCTGCTGCCCGAGCCCGAGGCGGCGTAGCTACCGTTCAGACAGAACAAACCGTAGTCCTGGTCCTGACCGCAGTCGCCGCCGACGCGCAAGACAACACCAGAGGAGCTGTAGTAGCAATAGTCGCATATATAGGTGCTATCGGAGCCGCCGCTGCTATTAGACGGATATATGAACCAATCGTAGCCGCTGACGGTAGACTGCTTCCAGCTCGTTATCCATGAGCCGCTAGTAGGTCTAGTGCCTACGTTCGTACCGTTCGAGGTATCGCTGAAATTCGCCGGGTTGTTTACAATGTAGCAATTGGCACTACTGAAGTAGATACCGTCGCACCAGTCGAATACATTGCCCCAAAGGTCTTCAATGTAACGGTATTGTACACCGCTTGCATAGTCCGTCCGTGAAGTCGATGTTGTGCCGGTATGGTACGGCATGCTGTCCGTTGCTCCACAGTTGTATACTGCCGAGCTTGCCGAACATCCATATCCAATCGCGGCCTGTGAGTTCCAATTTGCAAATTCCACAAGGTAAAGCATCCAAATAGTCACGTGCATAGCATAGTCGTACTGCCATACTGTAGAGCCAAGGGAATGGATACTTGTACGTGCCGTAGCACGGGTGATTGACGCTTTCGGTGCCTGCCCGGATGCCGACTTGTAATTGCTAGACCCGCAATGGTACCGGCCTACATAGACCACATCCCGTTCGCCGGTTCCGTCGCCCCTATCCATGAACGCAGGCGCAACGCTATACCCGTCTGTCTTCTTATCCGCAATCTGCAACTTGAACGTTCCGCCACTCGTAACGGACATCTTGTACCAGAATTTTGGAATGGAAACGACAGTTCCGGCACTCGAATTCGATACCTTCTTCATTCCGCTCCACGGCGCACAGTTATCAAACGGGGAACTATAAGAAGTCGCCCCGCTGACATACGGAACCGGGTCAACGAAACTTGCCGCCGCATCTGTCCTGGTCATCTTCGTGGAAGACGTTCCGTCCCATGTGACCCCGTAAATCTTCCTGAAAGCTGCCTCAATAGTTACACTTGCACCGCTCGTAGAAACGGCCTTGTTCTCGCTTGTGGAAGTCTCGCCGTTCAACGTCGCTACAGCATGATATGTACCAGCCGACTTGACCGTAAACACGGCTTTATTGCTTGCGGCAGTCTTCGTTTCAACTTTCGTTGTGCCGTTATAAAGAACTACCGACGCACCCGTTTCCGTGCTGACTGTGATTGTTGCCCGGAAAAAGTTCACGGTAACAGATTTCTTATCGCCAGATGCGCTGATCGTGGTAGTGGCGGATACATCCGTCTCGCCTTCTGCCGACGCCGTAACTGTGTAATCGCCTGCTTTATGAACGATTACATCAACCGTTCCCGCAGCCGTCGCTTCAGCCGTATATGTTGTAGTTCCCGTCTTCGCCGTAACTGTACAAGCAGCATTGACCGTTGCAGTAATCGTTGCGGAGAAGTACGCAAGCGTCACAGCATAGGTATTCTTCAGCGTGTCAATATTGACCGTCTCAACGTTACTTGTCTGGTCGCCGTCGGACATTGAAACTGTCCATGTTCCGTAGCCTAGTTTGAACGTAACCGCCTGCCCGGAAGTAGCCACATCAACTGTATTCGTTGTAGTCCCGTCCGTGACCGTAATAGTGCTTGTACCGCTTCCGCCAGACGTGTTCGGGGTGACGGTGAGAATAGCCGACCCGCTCGCCTGTGCAATGGACTTTTTTACGGCTTCAATTTCCGTATACAGCCCGCCGGACTCAACAGCGTTCGTGCTGTCCTTTGTGGGGGCCTTGTCGAAAGTGACTTCCTGTCCGTGGATAGTTCCGTCACCATCAACCGTAATCGTATCTCCGTCTGGCTTCACAATGCCGGCATCTTTTGTTGTCGCAACGTCTACCTTCTTATTGTCGATAGCGTCCGCGTTCTTTTTAAGCTGTGCATCTATCTTGTCAGCATTGTCATTGAACACGCCGACATCATAGAAGTCATCCCCCTCTGGCTTCGTCAAGCCGTAATTCGTGGTTGTCGTTGCCATATCAGCTGAAAACCTCCTCTCTCAACTGCTTCTGTGTATATCCATGCAGCTGGGTGTGAGTGAACCGACCCAGCGTATTATGGCTATTGAAAATGACAGATACCGAAATGACCATGTCAAGCGGTATAACCCTGTCGAGATATTCGTAAACAATCTCCTGCTGCTTCCTTGCCTTCAGGGATAATTTCACCTCTACAGAGCTTCTATCCTCTGCAAGCACCATTGCAACACCTTCAGGAGCAATTGCCTGTAGTTTCTGCAATATGACCCTATAAGAATATGGAAGCCGTTCCATGACCTTCAGTTGGACTGCAAGTCTCCGGTCTTCTAGTGTGCTATCGTTATCTACATCAATGTCTAATATCTTTTCCCACCGAACACATGTGTCTTCGTCCATGGTGGAAACGAACATGTCCTTATCAAGACCCTCGACAGCATTGTCTAAAACGGCCCCCTGCTTCTCGTTGATGTCGTAAATCAGTTTTATGTCCGGAATGTCCGTAATGACTTCAGGCGCATTAAACATTGAGAGTTACCTCCCCGATGACCGGAACCTGCGTATAAGGCAAAATGATGTTTTCGGCGGAACCATTCAGCGTCGTATCTTGCACGTCCAACACGCCGTCAACTGAAAGGATTGCCTCATCCACTCTTGCTATACGTACAACGGAGTCGTTCGTTGAATTTTCTTCCCAGGCCTTACGAATCGTGAGAAAATAGTTTGAAATAGCGTCCGCAATGCTTTCCTTGCTGGTATCGTTTGAAAAGCCAGTATCATAGGTGACTGTAGCCGTTACGGCGATACTCGTCCCCGTCACTCCCGATACCTTTACAATATGGTCGATAGGTGCAAGGCCGTCTCCCTCGCCTGCGTTTACAGTCGGATCTATTTCGGTCTGTACGTCGTTCACAAGAGGAGCGGACGGCGCGTCATAGTTCGAGTCGATGATGTAAACGTCGATGTCTTTTCTGCCCTTATCCCGTCTTTTTGGAACGCACCCACCGACACCCGGAAGCTTGTCCGTGAATTCGATATAAGCAGCTTTGTTTCCAGCAAATGCGATAGATGAAAATGACGCTTTAATCCGCTTGCGGTATATTTCCGCGTCTTCATCGTCTTCTCCGGGGGTGAGAATTGCAGAAATAACGCCGCCTTTGTAGTCCGCTACATAGTCAACGGCTATGAGGTCGCCAAGCGTGGTGTTGGCTACGGTGCCTGCGGTCTCGCACGTCATTTTGTAGGAATAGGTTGTGTCGGGAATGAGAGATGTTACGGAATAGATGTAATTTCCACACGAAAAGCGTGTTCCTGTAGGGATTTCCTGTGAAAAATCGCCTTGGACGACTGTGGCCGTGGCGTATGAATAAGCGATACCTCTTTCGGATCCGTAACTGATAAGATGGTCAAGGTCCATTGTATCGAATACGAGGTTGTCAGCGATGATAGCCAGGTCGGAATATGCTTCAGCAATCTTCTGTGAGTTCTTTGCACATGCGTTATAGATGAGCGATCCTTCATCTGTCCTAACCAGAAGGTCGGAGTTTTTTATCGCCGTCATGGTTTCGGCCATGATATTCTCAAAAGTCCTATCTTCAAACATATACTTCAGCCTCCCCGTATATCGTCCTCATAATGCATGAAACATGAACGCCCGTGTCCGAATTATCCACCTGGACATTTTCGACGCTGGTTATGTCCGGATTGACGGTCAATGCTTCCGTAATCATCCGCTTTGACTCTGTCTGCACGTAATCCGGCTCATAGTGCCGCCCGATCAGGTCTTCGATTTCGCATCCATAGTTCCATGTATGCTGTGTGTAACGGTATCTCTGTGTGAGAATAGCCAAATGCGCCCATTGAATGAGCGCAGGCTTTCCGCTGATAATCCGCCCAGTTAAACGGTTGTTGTCAAAATCTATTTCATAATCCGTGTATTCGGACTCGTCTTCAATTGGTTCTGTGGCTTCCAGGTCTTCGTCGTCAAGATCGAACGGGAACATATCACACCACCTTCCCTAATATCAGGTATTTATCATCCGACCAGCGGACTAAATACACTTTGTCACCCGCCTTCAAGGCATTGTGAACAATGATTTTCTTCTTGCCTTTGATGTCGTGGCCGTGCGTGGCGAATTCTGCGTATCCGCTTCCGCCGGAAGTGTCTTCCGTATCCCAATCAACGGTTATTTCCGTCTCGTAATCCGTCAGGTGTTCCGGGATGAGCAAGTCATCCTTGTCTAGTTCAATAGTCCCGTACTTGCATGAATTAGCCGATGTCATTACGCCGATACGACCGTCGTACAATTTCGGGGCCTTATTTGACTCTGTCCGCATGACACTAACCATTTTCTCGTAAGGGTTCATTTCGATGCCTCCATAACATTCTCCCATGAGAGTTTAAGCTGCATCATGTGTGTATTATTCTCAAATGTGTGCGTATCTTCGAGAATCCAAAAATGCCCGTAGAGGTTCGTACCCCTGTCCTGAAGCACTATCTCTTTCCCGGCAGTAGCACGCACGTCTCCGAATGCAGAAACACTTGCTTCTTTTGATATTCCCTCCAGTAATGCCGTTGCCGCCGATGTCGGGTTTACCTTGTCTTCTTTCTTGTAAGAACTGAGATACACGCCGTATTTTTTTTGATAATCTGCGTTATTGACCTGACCCAGAACGTTCCCGTTGTCGTCATAGATCCGCACGGCATTGACCATGCTGTCCGTATTGTCGGAATAATCCGCAGCAGTTACGTTTTCACCATTCAAAAGGATTACGCCAGACCAGTTACCACGCAGAATTACAGAGAATTTGCTATTGGTCATTACAGGCAGATAGTTATGCTTCGTGTACGTCCGTGCAATGTTGTACGCCTTAATGATGATGTCGTAGAGCGACATATCTTCACATATCAGTTTCGGAATGTTCACGCCGGTCGTGGCGATTGACTCCTTTTTCATTCCGACCTGTGCAATGCAATACGCGGCAATGTCTTCCGGTTTCATGTTCGTGAACTTGTGCGTAATGGTGGAACGCAGAAGATAATGCATGAAGTCCTTTGAGTCATATGTCACGCCGCCTGCTGCATTCTGCCTCTTTCTGCCTGTGATAACGCCCGTGTAGTAGCAGACTTTTCCAACATACAACGTAATGATGTCGCCTAATTCAAGGCTTGTGCCCCATTCTTCCCGTTTGTGTGGATTGGCCGGGATAGAAAAGCTAAGAGACCGTGACGCCTGGTCAGCAGATCCGGACCATGTAGCGGATATGAAAGGCAACGATGTTTTGTTGTGGAAAATCTTGATGGTATTCATCTCTGTCTGATCTCCACGGTTACGCCTACCAGAGCCTTTACTTCAATCGCGCGTGTATTTCCATGCTTGCGCCGATATTTCAAGATTGCCTGATTGATAGTGTACTTGTTGTACTTCCGAACGGCTTGCCACCCAGTCGAACTACCAGTCACCTGTTTAACGACTGTCGGCCACCTGTCGCCAGCCTTCCACAAGTGCTGCCTGTTGATCTGGTCGCTCGTAGTACGCATCATTTTGAGCGATGCTTCGTCAAATCCGCGGTATTCCTTGAAGTCTATCTTGTAATAAACGTCGCCGGTGCCGTCCTTCTCGCCGTGTTCGTAGCTTTCCACCGTACACCACAGAGCAACGTCAGAGCCGGTGATTACCAGCTTCACCAGTTTGTTATTCTCATGGATGTCCTTGATAGACGAATTGAAGTAATCGTATGGATCCTGAAAAGAGCCATGAATGAAACCGTAATCATTCGCCGGGAAAAACGATGAAACGGAAACGGACTTCAAGGCCCTGTCTCCCCGAAGGTTGACCTCCCCGAACCCGCTAACGTTCAGCGTCGTATTCTGTTGGCTGGACGAAATAGTCCACTCAGAAGGCAAGACGGGAAGCTGCAACTCCCCGCCGTACCACTTGATATACATGTTGCTCATGTCATGCACCCGCCATATTCATGCTTACGCCTTCGAGCTTTTCCGCAATTGCTTCGGCAATCAGGTCGATGTCGGTATCCGACCGGACATTGAAGCCGGACATGTTGATGGTAATATTCGCGCCCCTGTTGAGTGCGCGGCTCGTTTCGTTGTGATTGATGACCTGAGATCCGCGGGGAAGATTGACAAGCTCCGGTCCATTCTCTCCGACCAATGCCGTATTACCTGCGGAAGACCCCGTGAAGTACGAGGTACCTTTTGCAAGCTTCGGGATTTTTGGAATGTTGAAACCAACTTTCCCGCCCCCAGGCAGATTGATGTGGAGCTTGTTTAATCCACCAATCATCTTGTTGAGTACGCCGATAACGGCATTAATAACGGACTTGATTGCCCCGATAATGCCGTTGAATATGCCTTTAACGAAATTCCCTATTCCCGAGAATACGGACTTCACTATGCCGGCGACTCTAGTGAATGCTCCGATGATGAACGTTATTGTTGTGGAAACGACCGTCTTAATGGTATTGAACAGGCTAATCCAGAAGTTGCGGAAACCTTCGCATTTATTCCACAGGATTACGAACGCCGCAACCAACCCGGCAATAACGGCGATGACAATCGTAATCGGGTTGAGACTCATGACCATGAAAAGCACTTTCATAGTAAGTGCAGCTCCTTGAATGACCCCCTTCAGAATGCCGAAAATGTTGATTATCCCGGTGATAAGCGGCCCGATTTTCGCAATAGCACCTATGATTGACGAAATACCGCCGATGAACTTTTCGATTCCAACAACGAGCGGCCCGATAGCAGCGGCAAGCAATGCCACCTTGACTATCATATCTTGCTGTGCAGGCGACAGGCTTTCCCACTTCTCCTGCAGCTGCTTGACGATTTCAGCGACCTTTTCAAGTGCAGGCCCGAGGATTTCGCCTAGCGTGTTGCCAATATCCGCGCCAACAAGTTTCAACTGATTAAGTGTTGTCGTCCACTTATCAATCGGGTCTAGTGTCTCGTTGAACGTACTTGAAACGGATCCGCTGAAATCTCCAAGAGTGGAAGACAGGTCGTCGAGGTTCAACTTCCCTGTGCTTGCGGCGTTGTAAAATGCGGTTCCGGCCTTGCTTCCGAAAAGGTCATAGGCGGCTTGCAGCTTATCAGCTTCCGACTTATTCGACTTCATCGTATCGGAAAAACTTTGTAATCCCTGCTGAAGCGTCTGTCCGTCCTTTGCCGTGTTCACCATAGCCTTATTCAGACCCGTCATAGCCTTTGATGAATCCATACCAGCCATAGATACGGCACCCATAAAACCGGCCGCTTCTTCCGCAGTGAGACCCATTTGTCTGAACTGGCCTGCGTTCCTTGACAGTTCATCCGCAAGCTGCGACATATCAACGCCGGTTGCCTGCCCGGTCTGGTTCAATGCGTCGAGCAAGTTACCTGCGTCGTCTGCGTTCTGCCCGAATGCTGCAAGGACTGACGATACCTGGTCAACTGAAGTGGAAACATCAGTTCCGTTCAGCTTTGCAAATTCTGCAAACTGCGTGGATACTGTATTCAGCGTATCGCCGGTCAACCCGAAACGTGTATTGACCTCTCCGACGGCATCCGCCGCCTCTTGAAAGCTGACGGGGATAGTCGTAGCAATGGACTTCGCTACATCCTGCATGCCAGCCAGCGCGTCGCCTGTGGCCCCTGTCTTCTGCACGATAGTGTCCATCGCTTCATCGACTTCAGACCATGCAGCCATAGAAGCGGTCGCGGCGGCAGTGACAGGAACGGTAATAGACTTTGTAAGATCTTCACCGACCTTGCCGATACTCTTGCCAACCTTCCCGATCTTCTTACTCAGGCCTTCTATCTCGCGCTGCTGGGCCTTCATCTTCTTCGTGGCCTCACTCATAGGCCCCGTGAACTTATCTTTGAACCGGAGCGTCGCTTCGATGAATTTACTTCCCATGTTTTAACGCTCCTTTTTCATTGCGTGGTTGATGTCTTCTATGTACTGTCTCATGAATACGCGGGTTATCATTCGTTCGCCCGGTCCCATTTCGTAGTAATCAGACGGCTTCCAATGCAGCATAGTGACGGTGTTGTACATCGCACTCACATCGGCATCCGTCCGAATCAGTTTTTTATTGTTTCTTCATCCTCTGCTGTCTTTTTTTTCGTCTGCTTGCTGTCATACCCGGACAGTTCAAGGATTTCTCCGGATATATCTGCAATTTCACCCTTGAAAATCTCATAGCAGAGGTCATCAGGCGTTGCGGCACCGAAATGCTCTTTCAAGTTCTGGTCGCGGAAGTCAATGTTCGTGATACCGGCCACGCAGATTTTCTTCTGTGCTTTCGGCATTGCGGAATAATTCACGCTGCCGTCGCTGTTATAGCATGGTGCCATAATCCGCATCAGATACTCATAGTCGATAGACTTGATCTCAACGGGGTCCTTCACCCCAAGCGCACTTTCAAGCCGCTTGGAGTGGTATTTCCCCGTATTTACTTCATTCATTTTGGCCCGGTCCGCAGTCAAAAGTTTATCCGTCAAATTCATAGCCGATTACCCCCGTTGAAAATCAAACCCTGTTGATTGCAGATGTCGCCTTCGCAGACTTGAAACTGAAAGGAAATTCAGACGTTCCAAGAGAGCCGACTTCTGCATTGACGATTCCGACAGACGTGAAAATCACACCGGAAAGCGTGTAACTCTCCACCTGACCGTTAGGCGAATCAGGATCTGCGTTCTGTACGGTCATGGTATGCTCTGAAAATCTTCCACTATTCAGGTCTGAAAGGATCTGATTTTTCAGGTCGCTGTATACGTGGTTGAGCGTAAGGGTTCCGGTTCCGTTCATGCCGGTAACCTTGTGGCCCTTTTCAAGCGTTCCAGACTGTGCAACGTCTTCAACGTCTGCTTCAAGCGTTGCCTCAATGGAGGCAATTTCGGGGAAATCCTGGTCATCAAGCCATACGGAAGTGAATGTTCCGTTGATGACCTGGCTAGCGTTATATGCCATTTCGCACCTCCTTAAACGGTGAATTCAACGTGTACCTGTTCCATCGCGTCAATGATGTCCATTGAACCCTTCAGGAACACTTCGTCGCCCGTGTTTGCTTGTTCGATCTCGGAATCGGACATCTTCGTGACATCCTGTCCGTTTGCCACAAGCCATGCCTTCTGGCCGAGAATGTCGATCTTGATGTCGGGATTGCTGATAGCGTCGGCCTGCTCCATCTGATCAAGGTAGCTCTGGCACTGAGATACAAGGACGAGCTTGTTCGGATAGGTGTTTGCCTTCCGGCCGATATAGTTATCCTCGATCATCTTGTGAAGATCGGAAGTAATCAGGTCTACGATACGAACGACCCTGATCTTCTGGAACTGTTCGCCGTACTGAGGCGTTGTTGTAAGGAAAGAATTGACACCAGTGCCAAGCTTGACCTTTTCGCCGTCCCAGAAGGCGATCATCTTACCGGCTGCAACGGCGGCATCCTTGTCGAGCTTTGAAAGCATCGTGCATCCTGTCGCTTCGGAGCCGAGAGAGATGTATGTGGCGGACTCTGTAAGAGGCACCGTTGCAAGAATACCGGCGATTCTAGCCGTCATCTGTTCTGCTGTCTTGTGTGTAACATTTCCGTCAGCGTCTGTGATTTCAATATCCTTTGTGCCGAAGCAAACCGCGCCCTGGGAGTCAAGGGTGTTTTCCTTCGTTACGTCATCGCCCGTGTCAGGCAGTACGGCAACAGTGATCAGGCCGTTTGCTCTCATGACAGTGACGTTTTCGAGAACGTCAGAAACCTTGTTGTCCGTCGCAACGGTAGGAACTGCAAGATAATCGACTTCGTTGTTGTTGAAATAATCGTATGCAGGCTTGTACTCGACGGAATCTCCTGCCGCCACAACGAATGCAACTACCTTCGTAGGCGACTGGTTGTAACCCTTCAGCGCATCCTTGATAAAGCCCTTGTTTGCGTCAGATATACCCTCTGCAGGAATTTCAGAAGCATCCGTTACGATAACGGGGTTCTTAGTCGGAAGTGTGTCTTCCTTCAGGATAAGGCCAACGCAGCCGAGTGCGGACCGGCCCTGAAAAGAAGATGTCCCCTCCTTGAAGGTGATAGTGACCTTCGGCATTGTCTGATTAGACGCCATTTTCGGCCTCCTTTTCATAGCTAACATCTGTATAAACGTGTTCCATCAAAACTGTGTCATCTTCATATTCAAGGTCATCCTTGAAAGAAAGTGAAAATGTGGCAATCATTTCCGTGTAATCACCGCCAGACAGGGTGAAGCTGAGGTTTTTCACCTCAACGTACCTATCCGCCACATGAAGCACGAACGCGCCGTATCTGTTGTGTGTGTCTTGTTCTGAAAAAGCCTTCTTTATCAGTTCTGAAACTGTATAAAGTTCTTCTTCTTTTGGATCCTTAATCAAGTACGTGATCTGCCAGTCCATGTCTCGCTGCAAAGTACCCTTTGCATTGATAGCAGCGTTGCCGATCATGTCCTTTGTCAGACCAACAAAAAAGCAAGGGACTCTGTAGCCCTTGCTGATCTCTGGGAATCCATACACGGGAATGTCCGGGAATTTATCTTTTAATACTTCCGTAATTCGCTTACGGAAAGTGGATGATAATATCATGTCAGACCTTCTTTAAAATGTCGTCTAGAGTCTTGTTGAATTGCTTATCAGCATACTGATTAAACTTGCTAGACTCGTCGTCTACTTCCGCTCCTACAAGGTCGTGGCCCTTCGTCGGGTTGATAAGAACTTTCGCCGGTTTCCCGCCGTTCTTGTTCTTTATCTTCCGTTTCACACTCCAGTATGTGGGAATGATCTGCATGTGGCCGAATTCCTGCAGGTGCCATGCATGGCCGGACTTGCCGACAGCCTCAGGCTGAAAGTCTGCATAGAGCTTGTCCTGTTTGACATTTACCTTTGAAACGTAAAAGCCGGACGTAATATGCTGTGTGGTCTTGTAGGTGCGCTTCGCGTCCTGTTTCAAGACCGTCTTCAGCTTCGTGCCTATCTTGTTCAGGCCTTTAGCCATTTCCTTAGGCGCAATCTGAGCGGCGGCGTTAATGTCCGTCTGAAGCTTGTCCAGGCCTTTCATTTCAAGTTGAATTGCGCTACTCATACGTCCACCTCTATCGCCTGAATGACATACCAGGCGCCCTCTTCATCGGCATTATTCACGTCAATGATCTTGAGCTGCTTATCGCGCCACGGGAAATAGACGAAATCGTCTTCAATGATGCCAGGAAAATATCGGCAGATAATCTTGAAAGTCTTTTCAGTACGGATTTTCTGTGCTTCATAGAACTCGCGTCCATGAAGTTCGGAGACAGACGCCCATACTGTGCGGATATCCTCCACGTCCTGATGAGTGCCGAAATCATCCGTGACTTCTGTAATCCGTCTGAATGTGACCTTGTGATTAAACTTTCCGACGTTTTGCGATTTCATTGGTCTTCCTCGCTGGCTTCTTTTTGGCAACCGGCTGCGGTGTGGCGGCCGGCTGCGGGACATCTACCGGCTTGATATATCCATGAGCGAGCAAAATGCGGATGCTCTGGGTATCAGAAACCTCCCGCACCTCGCCTTTTCTCATAGCGTCCTGCCCGGTGAATGTCGTCATTGCCTTAACTCTCATATACGACCTCAAAAGTCTTCCATCATCTCATCAATGTGGAGCTGTGCAAGAATGCTATCAATGACCGGGCTCCTTCCCGCGTTGTTAGAAAGCAGTTCCCTGTCGTCGTAGAATTTCTGCATGATAGCCGCAAGCGCAAGTGTGACGGTCGAATCATCTTCCTTCACATTGCCAACGGCCTTTTTCAGATAATCATAGGCGGCCTTAAAGCAGGTCAGCACCAACGCGTCATCGTCGCCCGGCGTTATTCTGAGATAGTCACAGAGTAACGTGAAATTGTCGTCCGAAGCCGCATCCGTGGTTGCTGCCTCTCTAAGTTCAGCCCATGTCATCTTTTATTACTCCTTAGTTGCTCTAGGCTTCCGAACCGGCTTCTTTTCCGAATCTGCCTTCACGATTTCAACGCACCCAGCCGCCACAAGTTTCTGCAAAGTAGGGGAGTCCGGGAAATCCCGAACATCCCCGATTGCCATCCTGTACTGGCCAAGCACGTCCATCTTGGCTTTTACCTTCATGCGCTCACCTCATTACATCGTAAGAGTGAGATGTACGAAAGCGTCGCCGTCGATCTGCTTGAAGTCGTTCCGCTCTGTAACCTTGTAGTAAACAAGGTCATTCTCAAATGCGGAGATACCATTGGCCGTAGCAACGTCGCTGGACTTGATGGTATATCCCTGGCGATTGAACTTCCGAACGGCTTCCTTGAAGTCGCCGACGTAGATTGTTGTTGTGGTACCGCCCTCAGGGTTAGGAAGCTGTGCATCAGGTACTACGAAGATAGGCAGGCTGATTGCACCAGCGGACAGACGCAGGGAGCCGGGGTTGCTGATGTCGGGCGTCAGCAGGTAACGGCCGTTCTTATCCTTCAGGGTGTCAAGGTAATTGAGGCCTGTATCATTGACAATGACAGTAGCATTCTGCTTGTAGGTCTGGCCCAGCTTTACATTAATAGCTTCCTTGAGGCCGTCAAGGTTTGTTACTGCTGTAGCAGCCTTTGCAGCAAGGATAGCAAGGACCTTCTCGTTCGTGGTGACAACGTCACCCTTGGCGATCCACTGTGCCAGCAGGCCTACGATATCAGCATCGGAATCAGCAAGCAGTTCTTCCGTAATGCCCCAGTAAGCAGCGCGCTTCTCAACGGCATATTCGATCCGCTCAAATTCCATGTCATCGCCTTCGCCGATTGCTGCCTTTTCAGCAACAGTCTTGAATGCGGTAGGGAGACCCTTCTTCTGGAATGTCCGTGCGCCGGACTCTGTAGCGACATTCTCAACAGAGATCAGAGGCTCCAGGGAAACAAGCGTCTGCTTGTACTGGTTGACCTGAGTCTGAACGTCAACGGGAACGGTATAGCCGCCGTCTGTAGTGGTCGTCTCATTGGCTACGTTCCTGAAACGTGTACGAATATCGTTTGCGAATGCCTTCAGCGCATCGACCTTTTCGGGTGCGGGTGCGATCTCCGGAACGGCGTTTGTTACGCTATTCATCTTTTCTTCCTCCTCATTGTCTACAACGTCCTTCAGGACATCAAACTTTGCCTGGAGAGCCTTCAGCTCTTCCTTTGCCGCTGTAGCCTCATCGACCTTGTCGGCAGTTGCGAGGTTTTCAACCTCTGTCTTCTTTTCGTTGATCTGATCAAGCAGCTCACGAAGTTTTCTGTTCATCTGTGGCCTCCTTAAATTCCGTACTTCCACAAATCACTAACAAGTGCTTCCTTTTCGGCCTTCCGCCTTTTGGCTTCGGCCATATCTTTTCTCGCCTGCTCGATCATCTTGTCGGTAAGCGGTAAAGACCCGATTGCTGCGGCCATGTCGATATTGACCTCTGCGGGGTCCATGATAGAATCCGCGAAATTCAACTCGACGGCCTTTTCTGCTGAAAGCCATGTTTCTCTATCCATCAGAGCAAGAGCCTTATCTTTGCTCATTCCGGTACGTCTTGAATAGGCTTCAGCGATTGCCTCATTGGCTGACTTCAGGTCTCTTGCGAGCCGGTCAGCGTCATGCCAGTCGCCGTCAATGGACGTTTCGACCTGCACGTTGTGGATCATCAGCTGTGCCGCCGGACTCATGATGATGACCGTGCCGCCCATCGCAATGAGCGATGCCGCGGATGCCGCGATAGAATTGACATAGACGGTAACGTTCGGCTGATTTAACAGCATCGTGTACATTTCCTGTCCGGCCGTAAGATAACCGCCGCCTGAATTGATCGTGACGTTCAAATCCTCGCCTTCATCCAGCGAATCAATGACCGACTTCAGGTCGTTCGGAGCGGTGGACTCAATTCCGTAAAAGTCCGCAACGTCCTTTAACTCATTCGTGATAATGTATCCACGAATATCTACTGTTTTCACTTGCTCTCACCTCCTTTTTCTTTTTCCTTAACCATTGTGATAGGGATATAGTTGCCGTTAACCATCAGAATATCGCCGCCCTCCTTGGCCGGTAACATTAACAGCTCCCTGGCCTCGTTCGCGGTATAAATTCCGTTGTTCACAGCTCCTTTGATTACTTCCATCTGCGTCTTCTGGTCCGTCCTCAATAGGGATTTCTCGTTGAACCGGAAGAAGTAACCTTCCTCGATCTGCCCGTCAGACAGGCACTTGTAATTGATCTCTTCCTCGTATCCCTTGATACGGTAGGACATTGTATCAACCAAAAAAGCAAGCTGCTGTGCATCGCTGCTAGCGAAACTTGCTTTATCGAGGTCATTTAACTGCTGCGGCTTAATTCCGAATGCCGCCGCGATCTGCAATGCTGAATACTTCCGCAATTCATAGAACTGGGATTCTGACAGGCTCATCTTTAACGGTGAGAGCTTCAAGCCCAACGGAACAGGGATGATCTGACCTGACTGTCGTGCGCCAGTGAGATATTCCTGATAGCGTTCTGTCAGTTTGTTTACGCGCTGTTGGTCCAGGTCAGACGTGTACTCCAATGCCATAGGCCCCGTAAGGCCCTGCTTGTATAGGTCGGCCATGTACTTCTGCGAATCGTAGGCCGAATCAATCATCTTTCCGATAGCTTCGCGGACCGGAATGCCGATGATGCCGTCGAACGTGTAGGAAGTCTTGAAATGCAATATGTCATCCTGCGGGAATACGTACTGCTTGCCGGTCTTCGCGTCCGTATATCGGTAGTAGAGTTTACCGGCTCCGCCGAATATACCTGCATCATCCATTACCACAGATACGTCGCTGGACGGAAGCAACCACAGGCCGTCATTTACTACCTTGCCGCCGTATACTGCGCCGGGTACGAAATGCCGTTGAATCCAAATATAGGCGTTTCCGTAATGCTCACAGTTCAGTTCCGTCGCCGTCCAGAGAGTGGTGGGGGTCATGATAGGGTTTGGCCGCACGTTCATGAGCCGCGCCATATCATCCATATCAGCGACTTCCGTGCCCTTATCCGTCCGCCGGTAATACTTGATAGGCAACTTGCCAAGCGTTTCTGACAGCATTTTCAGGCAGGTGAAATAGGTGCTTTCGGAAAGCTTGTTACACGTCGTATCAATACCCAGCCAATCCGCCAGTTCACGGTCCTTCTGTGTGACAGTCGTGGAGTTGAACAGTCGCCGTATTCTATTTACAAAGTCTCTCCATACTCCCATCGTCAAACCTCGTCGAGCAACGCATCAATCCCCTTCAGGATCCGTGCATTGTTCTGCATCCCACTTTGCTGTAAGAGATATACGGCATCCGCCGTTGCTGCTATCATGTCTATCTTGCCTGTACTCTTTTTCTTATCCAAAAACATACGCAGGGTCGTGTCGAACCGGACCCGCGCGTTTTGAAAATTGATTTCATAGAGTGGGTTAGTCTCAAACCGGAACTTCCGGTCAACTATGCATTCATACATCCACTTTAAGGGGGCGTGGAGAGTGTCCGAATGCTGACGCACTTCAAACACCGCATATTTGTCCGCCCACTTCTGTGCGGATGACATTGCATTGTATCGGTCATATCCAATGCCGCAGATCTTCACGCCGTACTTTTCTTCAAGAGAGAATACGTAATCCTCAACGGCCCCGTAGTCTATGGTGTAATCCCCACAGGCGATACAATAGCCGTCGCGGATGTATCGCGGATAATCAACCTTTTCCGTTGCCGTCTTTTCTTCAATCCTATTTTCAGGAATAAAGCACATCGGCATGCTGATAATGTTTCCGTCATCGTCAAGGCTAACCATGTCAACGGACGTGTTATCATTCGTCTGCGACAGGTCCACACCTACATAGACGTTTCTGCCTGTCCAATCTATCTTTTCACATGAGCATGCCTTGACGGACTCAATCGGAACATAGGACTCCGTCTCAACGCCCTGGAAGATGATGTTACAATGCTTCGTCACGAAATTTTCGCGGGCGGACTCAATTTCAATGGCCTTTTTCCGCTTTGACAGAAGTTCGTTCCACACTTCCGGCATTTCCATCGCCAGCGGGTTGGCCTGCTTCAGGATGTCATCATTCGTGGACCAATTCTTTATGTCGTCCGGCTCATACAGTAGGGCGAATTCCGTTTCGTCTTCCGTAATTCCATCCAATACCTTTTTTGCATAACCAACCTCATCCTCAAAAGGATTGTCGGCTCGCGGATATTTGGTCGAAATCACAAAGCCCAGCTTGTTTCTGACCAAAATCTGTCCGGAACGCATAGCGTCCACGGCATAACTATTCGGCAACGCGCCTACTTCGTCGGCAATAAAAATAGACGGCTCTTTACCGTCCATCCTGTTCGTCGAGAAATTCAGCGGTGTATATTTCGTTTTCGTCGGTCTATGTAGAATGTAGTCTCGCAAGATTTTGAACTCATTATCCTGCAAAGCCCACGAATTCTCGTTTATCAGCGGTTCAAGTGCTTCCTTGATCTCCCGCGCTAGCTGGCCGTCCGGAGCGACAGAAAAGAACCGACTGTAGGAAGGCTCCGTGTAAAACAGAATGAAGAATATCAAGGCGACGTCGAACGTCTTTCCGTTCTTCCGCCCAATTTCAAGTAAGGCGCTCTGATACTTCCGGATCCGTTTGTTGTCTCGTTGCACCGTACAAAGCACGGCGTCAATCAAAAAGAACTGGTATCCAACAAGCGAGTCGTAAATGCTTTTGCCAGCTGCGGGGCCTTTCGGCATCCTCAGGATTTTCAAAATCTTGTCAATCTTGCCCCTAAGGTCTGCGTTCAAACAATACTTTTTCGACTTGCCGTCCCATATATCAAGGGTAGCCTGACATTGCTTCTTTACATATTTCCCGGCTTCAATCTCGCCGGAGACAACACCACGGGCGTATGCTTCCGACGGATGAATTTTCTTCGTCTTCATCATTCATCATCATCGCCCTCATTGAGAATGTCCATAATAGTCAGTTTCTTTTCATCGCTGGGGCCTGCGGACTTTATTGCAATCTTGGCCCGGCTCTGCGGAGACAGGCACAACTCATTGCAGCATCTGTAGAAGTCGCTGCTATATCTATCTCTTGTCCGCATGAACTTGCTATCGGAAAGAAGCGATGCGTCATTATTGACCATCATCTCAATCTGATGGAGCCGGTCAACGACAATCGCCGTCTGCGTCAGAATGTATATGTCCAGGTTCCCAAGCAGCGTCGCCTCTTCAAGCGTACTTTTGATGAACATGAAGATCTTCCGCTGTTCATCCGTCAGATAGTCAGGTGGAACAAGCGCATCATTCCCGCCACGAAGGCGTGCTTCTTCTGCGGCGCGTGCGTCCTTGTCGTCATTTGAAATTTTTCCAGAACTTACGTTCACGGACTTAGCCGGTCTTGCCATATATCCCCCTTTGACGATTGTTTGTTTTTGGCAGGGTGTTCAAAATGAGG
>Ga0326512_10000392_pt1 | contig 37993 bp, 51 predicted proteins | sample 1_2617_0518_D_FD_203652 | JGI IMG/M metagenome (GOLD analysis project Ga0326512, IMG submission 203652) | Bovine rumen microbial communities from UC Davis, California, United States - 1_2617_0518 | ecosystem: Host-associated > Mammals > Digestive system > Stomach > Rumen | place: USA... | reverse complement strand
CTGTGATGATTTTCGGAGCGACCCCTCATTTCGCCTCGGAATATGTAAACAAATGTTAAAATTTGATGTTAATTTTTTAACACTTCTTTCAGGTCATCGGGCGGTAGAAGAGCATGGGTGTGCCCGAAAAAAGTGTTTGGGATGTGCTCCGAAAATTTCGGGCATCCCGAAAAGTTTATTTCGAGCTTACCCAATACCTATCTATTGACCAGAGCACGGTAGCACTGTATAGGAGTCTGGCACAAAAGAGAAATGGATGATGCGCGGGCCGTAAGGTTTCCGTGCATCATCCATCTTCTGTGCCAGACTACTATTCTGTGCGTGTGCTCAAACTATTCAGGTAGATTATCTACCCATCTACGATACTCCTCTGAGGAGTGGTAGGCAATGGCTATCGCCACGGCTACCGCAGCATAAATCAATGCTTCCATATCCTTTTGTGTTTAATGGTTAGAGCAGATCACCTGCCTCTTCTGTTAGCCACATGGTGCGGTCTCTGCCCGAACCTCTTTCCTCGAATCCTGTTCGAGCGAAGCAAAGCATAGCTTTGACCGTGCCATAGAAGATTTCTTCTGGCATAGGCTCGAACTTCTCCTTGAAGTATGCCGAGAGAGCTTCTGTTATGCAAGCTCTGAGCTTGATAATCTCACCCTCTTGTTGTCCTACCAGTATCGACCTCCTGCTCCCGTTGTTGAAGGTTCTTACCCATCCCTTTTCAGGATCCAAGATATTGTTGGTGTCTATTGCACCTTTAGCACCGTTGACCTCGTCATAAAATGCCGTGTATTCTAATACCGTTACCATAATGTTGTATTTTGTTTTGTTGGTGCAAAGATATACATATTTGCGAACATAAACAAATAAATATTCGTAAATAAGCTACTTGTTTACGAAAAATAACATTATACATATACTTATTTACGAACATTTACAAATATGCGTTCTAAATTAACAAATATTTACATATATGCGAATATTTTATAAATATACGCTTTATTTGTTCGCATTGTTGCGAAAAAATATTACTTTTGTATCAAAATACATTTACATCTATGGCAAATACAAAGCTTCGCATTAAGGAAATAGCCAAAAGCAGAGGTTTGAACTTGGAACAATTGGCTGAAAAACTTGGAATTCGACGCACATCCCTTTCCCAGGCTTTGACACGCAACGTGTTTAGTATTGAAAAGCTTTCCGAAATAGCGGATGTTCTTGATGTAGAAATTCCCGAATTGTTTGAGGCATCGCAACCATCAAGCATGAAATGCCCACATTGCGGAAAGCCTATCAATGTCACCCTTTCTTAAACCAAAAGTTAATCCCTTCTAACTCCTATTACCAATGGGACTTAGAAGGGATTTACATAAGAGTTACATAAGAGTAACATAAGAGCTACCTAAGAGCAGCATCGAAGGAATGGCGAAGAGACAAAAAAGGTGCTTGCCCTCACGGGTTAGCACCTTGAATTAAAACCTATGATTTATATTACTACTAACAATTTGATTAAAAAATGAAGACTAAAATCTATAACATTTATTTCCAGTAGCTAATTTTTTTACTTAGTCTAAACAACAAAACTAATGCTATGAAAAAAACTAAAACACTAAATACTATTTTCAATGGAAATATTGCTTTTGCACCTGTATCTACTTCTAATTTAGATTCTATAGAATCTTTTTTATGGCATTCTGTTGCCACAACTTTATTCCATGAAGAATCAACCTTGTTAGTCGTGTTGGTGATTGTGGTTGCTTTGAACCCGCGAATCGTGATATTACGATGAGCGGTTTCGGAGCAACCGCTATCACCGGAGGACACGACTGTTTCATTTATTATTATCGAATCAAACGAAAATGTTTTGTTTGATGCTATTTCCGTTATGATGTTAGCCTGTTTTTGCTCCCGGACCACAGAAGCGGAATCAGACTTGTGCACTTCTGAACGCTCTTTATGCGTTGCACATCCGCATATAATAGTGGCTATGGCTGCAATCCATAGCATTAGGCTTATTGTGGTGACGAAGGCTGTTGCCAGCGCACGGTAGAATCTTTCATGTTTCATTTTCTTCAATTATTTTTTCGGTTTCAACTTCTGTGTTCGTGAATTTTTGAAGGACTATCTTAAGGAAAACTGCTAATGCTTGCCGTTCCGAAACCTTATAACCTTGACTCTGAACATACCTTAATATACACTTCATCAGCTCTAACCCATAGACAATAGCCATAATTGTGTATGCTATTGCAGAGCAATCGAACGCTATGCTGAGAGTGCAAGCAATCATTATCCAACAGATATAATTAAATATTTTGTTGATTGCCATCTTAATTGTTTTACCCCAGGTCACTTCCTCTTGCTTGGCTCTGGCGTTTTGCCTACCGTATTTGCACACGAGAAATATCAGCGGAATTGCTGGGATAAGCCACGGCAATACCGCTATGTATGTTTCATGTATGTATTGGCTGAAGAACCCAGCTGTTACTCCTTGTGTAATTAAGGATGATTTTGTTGCTTCGTCCATTTTCTTAAAGATTTATGTATTGCAAATATATAAATATGTATATACATTGCAAAAGACAAAAGAAGGCAAAAATCGCGATCCGAAGGTTTCGCGATTTTTGCCTTCCTTTTTGTTCAATATTTTGCGCTGAAGTAATCCCAGACTTTAGTCGGGCTACCCCAATCCTCGTCTTTGAAGAAGAAAGTCAAAGCTACTTCCAGAATTTTTTCGTCTGTCAGGACGTTGCAAAGGTCTGTATAGATGATGTTGCAGGCAACATACTTGTCGTAGTCTGTTATTGAGCGGTCGAAAGAATCACCTTCGCAAGCTTCCACTACTTCCTCTACAGTCCAATGCTCACCTCGCTTTGTCTTTCCGTCACGGTCTTTGTATACCATTTTGGAAACATCGTGCTTTGCGAAGTCTTCTGTGTAGTGTCTGCCGAACATAAGTTCAGACTGCTTGCGCATGATTCGCCAGTACTCTTCTGGATCTTTCTCTTCCAAGCGTTCAAGCATATCATTGAAGTATTCAACGGACTGCCACATAACTTCGTTAGACTTGCCCATTGATACTGCAGTTTTTACCATTGATTTGTAGTTCATAACTGTATAAATTTAAAGAGGGATATGTAAGGCTTGCTTGCATATCCCTCGGTTGTTTAAGCTGCCGCTGCAGTTGTTTTGAGAGAGCTGATAATCGTGGCAGTCTGAGCTGCTTGAGAAGCCTCTGCAAGCTTGTCTCGAAGTGCCTGTGTGGTATCTTCGCACATCTTGTCGAGAATTCTCTGAGTGTTAGCGTTTGCGTTTGTGTTCAGCTCATTTGTCTGGTTCGCAATTGCGAATCCGAGGTTAGTCATACCTGCCTGAGTCTGGTTAGCAGTCTGAGCGATGAGAGCAGACAACTGGTTTGTCTGATTGAGGATGGTTGACTTGATATCACACTCGCTTGTAGCGATCTGATAGAGTGCATCCTTCATCGCCATCATGCTAGCCATAGAAGCCTGGTTGATGTTAGCGCCTGTGCCAGCGAAACCAAGATTTACAGCACCGAGAAGAGTGTTCAGAGCGCTGCCGTTATCCTTGACTGCGCCATTGAGGATGTTGGCGTTCTGGTTAGCAGCAATCTGTTCGCGGAGTGAGTTGAGCTGCGCCATGATTTCCGAATCCTGCAAGCCCTGCCCACGATTCAGTCCACCGAAGTTGGCGAAGTTGCCTCCACCGAAGAGGATAGCCCATAGCAGCCACATCGGGTTGTTCCAGGATGCTCCGCTGTCTTTGTCTTTAGTCACAGCAGCGAGATCTGCAATTGAAAAGTTAGGTTGATCCATAATATTTAATTTTAGTTGTTTCTTCCTTATGGAATTGCTGCAAAGATAGTAAATGATGGTGCTGCTCCCTAATAAAGGAAATGAAAAAAACGGCTACCGGCTTGCGCCCGAAGGTTTTTGCGCAAGCCGATAGTCGTTTTAGAATTATAAAAGAATTTCCTTTAACTTCCTGACTATAATTTGTTTTCAAATAGTTCCTTATGCTTCATTTTCCATTTGACCACATCTAGCCAGTTGTATGTTTTATTTTTTGCGAAATCTTTCTTTGGCTCTGGAAAATCAGGGTACTTTTCCTTCCAAAAGGAAATGGTGCGAACATCACGCTCGAAGTATTTTGCTACTTGTTCGCGTGTTGCTCCAGACATACAATGCTGTCCGATAAACGAATGTATAACCTCTTTTAGCGATGCCAATACTCCGCACTTTACCTTGCACGGATTTTCCTTAACCATCACCTCGATGGCTAGCAACTCCATTAACAAGTCTTCTTGCTCTTTATTCTCCATAATACGCAACCGAATAAGATTATACCAATAATTGCCATAACTTTGATCATTAAGATTTTCTCAACTCCGAAATTAGAAATGAAAGTGTCAGGCTTAATCACGTTAAGGACGGATACAAAGTAATTATATAGAATGCATGATCGGTGGATCCAGCATAAGCCGAATGCTTTAGAGAGTATCAGACGGAGCACAAAGGCAAACGAGAAGTAAACTATGAAAATCCACGGAACGTATAGCCCTATCGATGTGAGGATGCAGTATAACATCGAGAAGAAAGCGAGACCGAAGATGCCATACTTTGTGATGGCTTTTAGTTGCAGGAAGAGCCTGTAAGTATTTTTGCCGTCCATTGTTTTTGAGTTTATAAATCCTCTACAAAAATAATAGAATTTTGTCAAAATCGCAAACGTCAAAAACAACTATTAACATTCTTGACATGTCGGTTTTGCAAAAACTTTATTGCTCTGTCATGTCAAGTTTGCATATTGCCTACCAATGAATGTTTATCTTGACGGTCTGCTTGTTTTTGAGGGCGTTCTGGATGTACTCATAAACCTTGTCTGTCCAATATCGCGATTTTGTCACTTCCCCGACTTTTGTGTTTTTTCCGCACAAGATGCACCCCTCGGTATCAGCAGCTGTATTCCCGGAGTGGATGCGTATCCCAGAGAACCCTTTGACATCGCAGACAAGAGGCATCTGCCGTTTGAATCTAGGCGAGTAAGTCATGATGACATTGTATTTGCCCGTTGGAATAGCAGTCTTGCCCTTCACTTTCACAGCTGCGATAGCAGCATCATTCGTGTATTTTGTTAGTCCCCGGTCGGTATCTTCCAGAGTGTTGCACACAAACTGTCCGTCGATAGACAATAAGCCTATTGTGTAGCCGGGCTTCCTGTATTTTCTATGAAGATCGATTTCCATAAGCGTAAGTTTAAATTGTTATACCATTTAGTTGAATTCGGTAAAAAGGTTAGAAGTTCCATGATTTGAAAATCCACAAGTGAACACTTATTCCTGCACCGCATCCTAGAACATCAAAGACCATATCCCACCAACACCAATGACCTTTTTCATTCTTGTCCTTCCACTCTTTGCAGATAGAAGCCCCCAGAGCGAATGCCACTCCATAGCCTCCTATTAAGGACAACAGGAGGCATATAGAGAAATGCTTGATACTATTCTTGTCGATGTGCGTCATAATTACAATATATAAGAATCGTCATTTGAGGTCACATTCCTGAAATGGATATAAGGCTGACCTGTTGGCGCAACAAGTGCTGCTCCATCTTCTCTTTGGAAAGAGTCGATTAAAGCATAAACATTTCCTCCGTCAGAATATGCTTTTATACCTGTTATTTTAGGCCAGTAGTCAGTCGTCAGGCTACTTGTACTTGGCTTACCAATAAACTCCCAACAAGCGTATCTACCCTTGCAATCGGGCAAATATTGCGTAACTTCTGAACTCTGGTAATAAATAGGAGTTCCAAGAGAGCTGCCAGCTGTGACAGGCTTGTAAATTACGCACACATTACAGTTTTCTACTGTTTCTGCACCACCAAGAGATATAACGGCCTCATATTCTTGTCCTGCAACCAATGGGGTGTCATAATCTACCGATACTGGCGGAGTGGGATTGTCTGTGTACCAACCTGCACTTGCAAATTTTGCATTTATATATAAGCCATAAAGAACATGGTCTTTATAAAAATTTACGTGCAGAGAGCCTTGACCTATATTTCCAATTCTTGGTATTTTCTTCATCATTATCAAGGTCAGAGTCCAATTATCAAAATCCGATGGAACGATGAACCTGCACCTTACAGTCCTGACAAGTTTTTCTCTGTCTATTTCTGCGCCAATATACTTGGCAATAGTTCCAGAGCTATGTGGATGGTCGTTGTTGGCCACTAACTTGTGATTTCGGATATAGAAATGCTGATACATAGAAGCATTGAACTCCGATGGGGATATGTCTTGCAAGGCTTCATATATTGTTCCGCTGGTCAAAAGATTGTTGCTGCCTTCCGTTGGCTGATTATCGAACTCATATTGCTGACCTCCGCCATCCATAGACAACATTCCTATATGGTCGCTGTAATAATAACTATCTATTGTCTTATTTGGAGATAACAGATAGTTAGTTGGGACAACAGACCAGTCTATTATAGCTTCTATCTTATAAGTTCCATTATTGGAACTTACCTTAGCAAGTCCTTTAACATAGCCATTTGGCGGTGCAATAGAACTTTCAGACAACTTATTGTCGCTACTGTCATAAAAAGCTATTGCGATTCTGTTATATACAACGCCACTTATTTCTTTTTCTTTAAGAACGGTAAGCATCTTGGCATAAGAGAAAGATGCAGAAGAAGAAACCGTACTGATTTTTATATCTTTGATACACCCTTCAATTATAGCTTTGTTTGCCTCTGTTATGCCTGTATAATCCACGAGTATCGGAATTTTGCCATCAGAGGAACTGCCACCACCTCCACTATTTTGCAAGGCTTCATATATTGTCCCGCTTGTCAGAAGGTTGTCGCTACCTTCTGTTGGTTGATTATCGAACTCATACCCTCCTTCAAGCATAGATAGATAACCAATATGGTTACTATAATAGTAACTATCTATTTTTTTGCCTGGTGACAATAAGTAATTCGTTGGAATAGCCGACCAGTCTATGATACTTTCTATTTTGAAAGCGCCGTTATTTCCCGATGTCTGCAATAGACCTTTAGTATATCCTGTCGGCTTGATGGATGACTCGGATATTTTCGTGTCATTCGCATCATAAATTGCAATGGCAATCTGATTGTAAGTAGTTCCCGAAATAACCCTTTCCTTCAGTATCGTCAATACCTTAGCATACGAAAATGTAGTATTTCCTACACCTGTCACCTTCAAGTCAACGAACAGATTATCAAGTATTTTTTTGTTAGCATCCGAAATGCTTGTATAATCTGTAAGGAGTGGTATATTAAGATATGGCTTAACATCAGGAATTTTGTTTTCGACATTCTTTATTGAAGTATAAACCACTCCACTATTTACAAGATTTGTGCTGTTCTGAGTTGGGGCTTCATCGTAGTGTAGTTCCTCCTTCGCATCCATCGACAGCATACCAATATGGTCGCTATAATAGTAGCTGTTAATATTGGCATTAACAGTTGTATTTGATGTATCTGGTACAGATGACCAGTCTATTATATAGTCTATGGTGATGACACCATTAGTACCATGCCCTTTTATTAAGCCGCTATTGTAATTAGTGACATTTATTGCTGCCTCCGACAACTTATTATCAGATATATCATATATTGCTATGCTTATTCGATTGTATGTCGTGCCTGACACCGTGAAGTTCTTCAACACGGATAATATTTTAGCGTATGAGAAATTGACTGTTGCAGTAACCTTGATGTCTCTAATCAGAGCCTTGATTATAGCGCGTTTGCTGTCTGTGAGACCTGAATAGTTTGCAATTGGCACTATTGAGCGAGAATTTAATTCCTCAGTCACATTTCCTTCGTCAAGAAAAACTTTTTCTGCTGAAATTCCAGTATTTTGTATTTCAACAATATACGCTTCTGCCGTTGCAATAACTTTTGCCCTCTCCTGATCGTTCAGTTGTCGCATATTTTCGAATATGTTTGCGACCATTTCAGGAGTGATGGAAGCAGCAGAAGTCTGTGCTGCCAACTGTTGTATAAGCTCTCGAACCTGTTCGGTTGTAACTGTTACTATACTCATAATATTCTATTTTTTTATTTATGGCAAACATACACACCGATTATTAAAAACCAAAAGACAAAACGAGCTTATGGCCACGCTTGCTTAATAAACTTATCTGTCTCGAAGACATCTGATGTCATGCCGAGGAACTGTTTACCAACATTGTCTGCAAGGAACTCTCGCAAGTTATAGAATGAAGCGTAGTATTTAATCGAGAACCACCGCTTACGTACACGCACCTTATCACGTTCAATGTCGCCGGGATTACCCCTGTAAACCTCTTTTCCTACGCCACGATCCTGCCATAAGCCGTAAGTTCTGAAAGCTTGTGAAAGCTCTATCTGCAGGAACTGCCCATCAGCATTACAGCGCACACCGACAACGGAGTTAAGCAACGTACCCGTATCGATGACATCGAGCAGGGTAATACGCTCCTTCCATATCTTGACCATTGTGTCATTGAATGCCAGGACAAATTTTTCTCGTTCAGCTTTTGAAGCTTCGACTGATGTGTTGACTGTTATACTCATTAGTAGAATGCTTTATTATATTCTTCTGAAAAAACACTTTCCGTCCATTCCTCGGAGTTAAATCTCAGGTCGGTATATACTTCCGTTGCAATGTTGAAATAAGCACAAGCACAACCCTGTGCGAAGTATTGTTCAATTTCGTTGAATGAAATCCTCTCGTCGAGATAGATGTTATTCTCCCTCAATCGCGTCTTCTCTTTCAGAAGCACAGACATAAACTGCCGGAACACCTCTTGCATAATCGAGAAGCATTGAGAGCGAAGATCCAAACGGTCAATTGGATATCGCATAGCAAGGAATACAGTCTTTACCCTTCGTGTGTGCGGTGAGTTGTTCAACGTCATGAATCCGTCATCCTCAGTCTGCACACACACGAACGCCTTTTGTTTCTGTGAATTGGCAAGGGCTTCCTCGAATCCTTGCAAACCGCTAACACGTGCATAATAGAAGCTATGCTGTTGGGCAAGCTTATTAGCACGTGTCAGGATGCGAAAGAAACTTTCTGCATCCCAATTAAAGACTTTCTCGTTCTCCATATCACTTCTTTGATGGATATTTACGTTCTAGTTCTTGGTAGTCTCGTGCCTTTGCGTCCAGTTCTGTGAGCGCCCTCCACGTATCCATTGCAAGAACCTCTTTTTCTTTGGTTATGTCACCGCCAGTAAGCGCACGTATCTGGGCATTCATGGTAGCTTTGACTTGCTCGCCTGTCAGAGCATTGCCTGAACCGTTAGGAATTCCGTTAAAGAAATGCTTGAACTCAGAGTTAAAGTAATTCTTCAAGGATGCCCACCAATACATAACAGAGATGCGTTCCGTGCCGTTAAGCACGATACGCCCAGAGTTATATAGTATCTTCCCCATTTCGTCAAGAAGATCATCGCGCTTTGTAGCGAGATAGCCTTGATAAAGATTATCACACATGATGAACTTCTTAAACGGTACTTCCGAGAAATTGTGTGGCAGAGCTTCATAACGTCCAATCTTTCTGAGGTTGGTAGGATATGTAGGCATTTCGTCCAGAAACGAAAGATTGTCCATGCAAGACGCAATCAGAAGCGGTGAAGCGAGGAAATTTTTACGTCCTTTCTTCAGCATATACGAATTGCCGATCTGAGAAACGACTTCGAGATCCCCCCATCTGAAGATGCAATATGTCTTCAGCTCGTCGGAGGAAAAGCCGAGCGAAAGCAAACTGAAAAAGTATTTCAGTTTAGCTTGATTCATATCTCGCCACGACTTCGGGAGTGTAATATCTATATCCATGATAGAGATTAGGTTTTAGAGATTATTATTAGAACCAGAAACCCTTCGACTCCTTTTCGTTTTCAAAAGTGTAGTCCTCGAAGAGGAGCGCCGTATCAGATGATGCCCATTCCGAGAAAGCTTCCGGGTTTTTCTTAATGTAATTTACCATTTTTTCGAGGTCTTCATGTGTAGGTTGTTCTTCCTTCAATGAAGCGACGATGAAGCCACGTATCATTTCAATGAGTCGTGCTTCAATGTCGGTGACGGTTGCATTAAGAAGGGACTGGCAAAGCCTGTCCATAACGGCAACCGACACGAAGTTAATAGCAATCATCCTCTGAAGACCTTGTATCTCACGAATATGCGCCTGATACCAGTTCCATGAAGGAGCATCTTCACCACACTCTGAGGATATTTCAAGGTTCTGTATGATGGTTTTACCCCATTTTCTCCCCGGCACAGAGTCCATCCACGTAGAATTACCATGCAGAACATTGACGAGCTGATTGATAGAGAGGTCACGCTCTAATAGCGTCTGTTCTCTTAGGCTAGCCACTCTTTCCTTGGATGCAGGAGCAACGTTTTGGTTAGATACTATGCCAAAACCATTAGGCGTAAGCACAAGGTCAAGATGCGGGATTGCACGGTGAAAGGCATCCATCACGACAATACGCTTTGCCAGCTCTTTCTGGTCTTCAGACAGAGCCGAATAAGTCGCATGGTCGCACACCTCTACATTAAGCCAGAGTTCCGCCACTTTGAGGAACTTCAGCATCTTATCATATAGCGGATTCTCACCTATGACAGATGCAAACACATTAGGAATGTATTCGAGCAGTTCAGTATTTGTTTCTATTATCATTCTTCTGTTGTTTTGTTGTTCTTGTCAATAGTCACTTCTTTTGCATCCTTGTTTTCATCAAGCGTGGTAAGCTGAATAAACGGATAGTTAGGCTTAACACCTTCCCATTTGTTCACCTGAATAATCAGGTTATGAACAAGTGAGATAAGGTCGTGGTAAGGCTTCTGAAGAGCTTGTGCGATTGTATAGAGTTCTCTTTTATCAGAACCGCTGTTGTTGGTCTGAGACTTGGAAGGAACAGAGCCGACTAGGTTAGAATGAACTCGCATGGCGAAGCAAATCATGTTCACAGCTTCAATCATATCTGTTGCCCAGTCACCACCTTGTTTACTGTCTTCATCGATGCGAGTAATCTTAACATCGTGTATCTCCTTACCGTCTGGCGATACGTAGAAGTTGGCAAACAAAGCTTTTCCGCTGTTTTCCGCACCTGTCAGATAGTCTATGATTTTTGTCTTTTCCTCACGTACGCGCTTTTTTTTCTCCACATCGTCAGTAATTCCGGCAGCCCTAAAGAGCCTTTCAAAGTACTTGTCGGAGATTTCGACGAGGTACTTGATAGGTGCTGAGTTCTTAAGGTTTGCCTCTTTAGCTACGCCGATCAGATTTTTAATGTTGTACCACTTTCCACGGAAAAGAGCAGCATATGGAGGAATTGGATAGTATAGACTATCTGCGCCTGGGATCTTCGTAAGCACCGCGAACTTGGAAGACTGAGAGCGCACTTTTGTCTTGCCGTCATCGCCCACTTGCCTGCCGATGGTGATAAGGAAGTCATCGAGAGGGAAATCAGAATCAAGGAGAGGAATTTTCTCGACATCATCTTTTGTCAATCCTGATTTTCGCCAGTTGCCATATAGAATATATGGTATTCTTCCTTTCTTATCGGCAGGAGAGAAACGGCAATACGCAGCGTTTTTGCGGACCACTCTGACAATTTCCTTCTTGGCATTGAGATACACAATGCTTATGCCGAAGCCGAAATATTTCAGGTCTTCGCAAAGCCCGTAGAAATATCCAGCAATATTGTTTTTCAAAGTGAAATTGTCAACCTCCTTCCGTATGGAATCTTTCGCATTAGAGCAATCATATACGAAGCCACCGCCATAGCATATTTCAGCGTTGAACTGCATGCAAGTGGTGATGGTTTCGTCCTGCTCGACTAGATTAATGATTTCATACGGAAGGAGGTTGTCGCTGCCCCAAGGCATATAGCTATAACCTGGATCTATTTCTATAGGAGCCAGATCAACTTCTTCGCGCCAAACATGATCTGCGTTTACCGTTAGGGCAACAGCAGACTCTCGGCTAATCTCATATACTTCCATTCCTTCCATTACAGGTAAACATTTAGGTTGTTAATTGACATAATAAGGCAGTCGCGGCATTGTCGTATTTGCCTTGAACGTTGCAGTCGGCATTTCCTTGTACCAGTAGCGACGTTATACGAGATGCTTATTGCATCGCGCCATCGCTCAACCTTACCGTCACGAGTGAGTAAGACGAGGTCGCAAGGATCGCCAGAGTTGAGCATTGCCCTCATTGTTGATATGTGAACACCGTTAGCCATATGCGTTATCGTAAACGTTATTAAATATCTTTGTGACAGACCCGGAGTAGCGGACTGGTCTGTCATCCGTAAGCTTATATGTGAACTTTACGGCGTTGACAGTACCGATTTCATTCGCTTTCTCCCAAGTGGAATCCGTAACGATTACAGGCTTCATACTTCTGAATATCCATGCCGTAACCGTCTTAGCCAGAAGCAAAGAAGTTACTGTTTCTTCCATGAACGTTGGAAGAGCTGCGCTTTGCAACTGGAACGACTGTTCGACTGTCGCATCATACTTAATGCGTGAATGTCCTGAAACTGCTACAGCTTGCGTATAGCTGTTGATTTCCTTGATTGCCCCCGGCAATGCGATTGTCTCAGGGAAACCAAACTCATTTTTGAAGCTGAAGAAATTCACCAGTTCCGTATCTTCAGAACATACAACATACGATACGACTCTGTTGCCCAGTTCCATGCGGAAAGAAAGAATTTCCTTCACGTTCTGATTGACCGCTTTAGCAGCCAGAAGCAGGGAATTGTACGAGAATGTAAGAGAATTAGCATAGACCGCTATGCCAGTGAGGTCTATATTCTCTTCAATTGTCACCAGTTTTGTAGTGCCGTCGTTCAACAAGCACGCTGCAAACGTCTTTAACGTCTTTATGTTATTCGGAATATTCTCGGCTTCCACGTTCAGGAATCCCACGGACTCCCCTAATGGAGAAGTCTTGTATAAGACCTTCTTGTCTGACGAAACAAGGAAGAAGTCGTTGATGTTATCCACGCTCTGACCTGTCACCATGCTTGCATAGAAGATTTTGAACGTAACTTCATCTTCTTGATCATCCAATATAACATCAGAGTCCTGCACAGTTGCGGTGACTGAACAGTTACAGAAAACGAGACCATGACGATCCATAAACGTCTTGGCAAGGTCTGCAACATCATACAGAACCATGCCATTCTCGCTAGTGAAATAATACTGGTTAATCGGAGTTTCCGAAGTCGCATCACCATCAGAGAGTACGACTTGGATAAGAACCTTATCCGCTGCCGTACTCACCTCGATGTCCGGGATGTCCGGTAAGAAGTACATCGATGATGTGACATTACCTATATCAACTGTTACCATACATCTGCAAATATAGCTTAGTCAAGACTAAGACCAAAAGACAAAAGAAGGAGCCTGAAAAGCAAGCTCCTAGTCACATCCCCCTACCATATATCCACCAGTATCATATTTCGGGAACTTCTCACAGCCAATGAACACGGTATCGAAAGCGTCGGTGCCGTCAGTTCTATGTTCGAGAAGGTTCTCTTCTGTTTCATCATTTTTTTCTTCCGACTTATCTTTTTTGAATCCGTTGCGTCCACGCTGCACTCTGGCTGCTTGGATGGCAAGTATCAGATCTTCATTGTTCTGTCTGTTGAAATGAGGTTGCAACCTCTGCCGACCTTCGAAGGCACGGTTTATAAGGAGATACTTTTCCTGATGCTTCATAGGATTTCCTATATAAACCATTTCAACTTCCCAACCGTGCTTTTCAAATTCATGCTCGATAACCCAAGCGAAATCTTGTTCATTCACGGCGTAGTTAGAACCAAGTGCCGTGGCATCGTAATAGAAGATGACTTTTTTGCGAGCATGATGCTTGTAGTATTCGCAGAAGTTCTCAATCAGCTTTGGTATCTTGAACTGGAATTTGACGAAGAACGACTTGATGATGTTCAGCCTACTGCCTACTGGCTGAGCAGCTACTAACCAGTTGATGTTTGCGTTGTAATCCATTCCAATGCAAATAGGCTCGTCAGGCAGGAGGTCTTTGTCTGCCCGACTATCCAGAGCCGACTCATCAATATCCGTACCCAGACCGAGACTGTCGAGATAGTCAAGGTCTGAGCTGTTGTAATACAAGCTTTCTTTTAGCGAAGAATAGAAACCGTCTTTAGCGATTCCTATTCTTTTGCATAGGATAGAAGTCTGAAAAGTAAGAGGCGTTAAGTCTCGCTTCATTTGCTTGATGTAATTCTCACCAAGCAACTGAAGGTTTTCTATACTTGAATATTCCTTATAGTAAACAGCCACAGATCGCATTTGGTTAAGACTCTTATCGAGCCATCTGAGTTGCGTTCTAAGACGGCGAGGAACATCTTTTTTTTCTTCCCGGAGCTGACGGATTCGTTTTTTCAACTCCCAGATTTCCGCGATGGTAGCCTTGATGCACTCGATAAGATCCTTATCCATCTTATCCTCATAATGAAGAAACCATGAGCCTTTCTTAGTCTGAGGCATATCAGACAGGATCATGAGCGAGTGATTAAACGAGTGTTTTCCGAAGTAGCTTTTGATTCCACCATTAGCAGGAAGAGTTTCTTCCTTCAGTTTCTCGTAGTCAATGAACTTTGCTTCATCGACTAAGAGCCATGACAAAGTGAGAGAGTTTGAAGATCCTGGTCTGTCCTGCGATATAAGGATAGCTACAGAGCCATTGTAGAAGGATATTACATGCTCGTAAGATACTGGCTCTGTTATAGGCTTACGGAAATATTTAGGAGGGCGTCTGCCTATCACATAATGCACATCCTTGATGAACCCCCATCGCTTCCATGCAGCGAGCAACCCCGGTATTGTGTTCGTCAAACCGTGTTTGTACGTAGGGACGACTATACCGCCAGTAGATCCTGGCATTCGTTGCATATTCCTCAGAACGAAGGGAGCAGCGATCGAATCTGTTTTCCCTGTTCGACGTCCGGCGACGATGACTGTTGTATTCGCGCCAATTAGCTGCGTAAGCCTCTGAGGATCGTTAAAGTAAACTTTCTTAAACTCCTTCATCATCGTCCTCCTCTATAGTTTCGTAGTCATCAAATAACTCTTCCTCTTCCAGATCAGGCTCTTCATACTCTACATCGAGAATATCAATCGTTTCCTTGCTGTACTTATCAATGAGCTGACGGATGCGGTCTTTTATTCCCGGTGTCTTATTGATGCCGAGAACCGAAGGATCATCCGTTGCTGTGAAAGGTTGAACAACAATCATGTCGAATGGAAGTTCCTTATCCTCATCGTCCGCATCGATACGGTTATACTTTCCGTAAGATGTGGCAGCACGTTCCATTGTCTTAGTGTCTTTCCTAGCTTTAGCCATCTTATATGTTTCGAGGATCATCTCATTGAACTTCCAACGTGCGAAGTCGCGAGCCGTTTTATGGAAGTTCGGGAGTATAGCCTTGATGATTCCGAGATCTTCGTATGCACGTGTCTTCTCCACGCCATGCCTTGACATGAGCACAGAGACGAAATCACGGTCAGAAGAAGAAGGATTCTCTAGGATCCAGTTATACATATCTCGCAAACGGAGAAGCCTTTCGGCTTGCCGTTGCGCATACTTCTCCATCAGTTCCTCTTTTGGAGTAAAGAGGTCCAGTTTGCAAATGTCTATGATATTAGGTTGGCTCATTCATCATCCTCCATATCTAAAAGTGCTGCACGGCAGTTTTCGAGAGCAAGCGGAGAACCGACTTTTGCCAGCTCAATCTCCTGCTTACGGAGTAAGAGCTTTGTTGCGTTCTTACCTGAGAAGTACGCAATGTTAGCCGGGCTTTCAAGCATCATTATGTCCTGATGCAGCTCCTCCTTCGGAAGTTGCAGGATAGAGGCAATCTCTGTTATTGTCATATAGACAGAGGCCATCTTGCGGATATTCTCCAATTGCTCTTCGGTATAAGTCATAGAATGGAATGCTATGGTATGTTATAAGATCCTGAATCTGTTCAAAGAGAGTATTGAAAACATTGTTTTCGGTACTGACTATCGCAGACTCGTATCTGTTTCCTCTGGTGAGGTTCTGTGAAGTCACGACGGAAACGTTTTGTCCTGACAATGACTTTACGAGCAGTATCTTGGAATGGTTGTCTGCGATATACGCATCTTGTACCACTTCCTTGATGAACTGCCATAGATTTATAGTTTTCTGCGTAGCTTTTCGGTCTAGCAGAACGGTAATAGAATGTATGCTCTCAGACTTTTTTCGCATAAAATACAACCTTCTCAGAAACTCTTCCGAGATAGAAAAGGTAGTCATCCACACGTCTGATTTGCCGACTTGCTCTAGAATCCATTCCAGAACGTCGGCAACCTGAATTGTGTTAGTAAGATATGCTTGTGTTGTGTTGTCTGAGAGAAAGAGAGGTCTGAGATAATATGTTATATCAGCCCTCCTTTGCATCTATAATGCCCATATCGGTGAGTTCTTCAATCAGCTCCGCTGAAGGATTGATGATCTGACCGAGTAATTCGAGAATCCGCTGCTTCTTTTTTTCCGTAGGCTTTTTCTTGTATTGCCCCTTTGACATTATCAGCATACGGAAAGCGTTGAGTGAACGCTTCTTTTCTTCTTCAGCAAGCTGCTCTTCTGCATCTTCTGGTTTTGCCCCGTATTGGTCGTAAGCTTGCCAGTTCTTATGCATCTGCTCGTCTTTTTCTATGATGTCTTTCAAGAAGGGATATTGCTCGGCATCAAGGCAAGTAACCTTATCGTCAAGCACGAGCTTACGCAGTTGCACATGATCTTCGCGCATAGCTTGTAGAAGTGAAAGATTCTCGGTGTAGAGAGCCTTGATTTCGTCAGGCAGCGAGTCATGATCTAAACGCTTACCACGGTTTTTGTTAGCCGTATATTTAGAGCCATCGAGATTACGCTTGTGTGCAATTTCGGAAACCTTTTCGCGCATGACAGTAACCTGAGCGTGTTCAACAGCTTTAGCCTTAGCCTTGACATATTTTTCTAGCTCATAATCTACGACACCGCTTTTCGCTACGAGGTTGCGCATCACGTTAGCGTACTGAATCGGATTAGAAGTCACTTGGAGCATCATCATAGCTCCTGCTTTGTAGTCCCTCTGGTTCTGAGGAACAGCCAGCCATTTCTGTATTTTTTCTAACATATTATAATTTGTTATTAATTCCTGCGAAGAATATCAGGTTCTTTTCTCTTCCACCGAATGCACGTTTGATAGATGCAAGCGTAGAGCCAGTAGTAACAATATCATCAAAGACGATGATGTTAGGTTCTTCCGGCACTACCGAGAGAGAAAACGTAGCATTCATCCTTCGTCTTTGCGTACATTGCATTATGTCCTCGTAGAAGTTTATGTTCAGAAGCTTTGCAAGCTCAAAACATACGAGAGTGGCGAAGTTCCGTTCAACGTGTCTTCTGCGAGGAGCGGTAATGAGGCAATAGCCACCAGATCGAAGGTCGCTACCGATAACATTCCTAATGGTCTCATTCATGTGAATAGCGAACACCTTAACCATATTGTCATCATCCTTAATCTCTGAAAGGAGTCTGCCATACAGAGTCTTTTTCCAGATGGAGATGAAAGAAACACCGCATCGAGGTGATATCTTAAGAACATAGTTCATGTCACATCGTGCAAGAACCTTGTCGCTATTCCATGCTTTGCGACCTTTGTCCTCGAAAACGTTATGCTCTGCTTTCTCATCTGAGACCATAGAGGGAAAAGAATCAGCGAGGACGTCTGAAACCTCTGGAACGTCCTGCACCTCGTGCAAGAGTCCTTTGACCTCGACATCCTCGCCTTCACCGACATATATAGAATTCCTATTCATATAGGAACATTAGTTACTGACCGCCACCACCTACAACTTCGTTAATAGTTCCATCAGCTGTTACGATCTCACCTTCATAGAAAGGAGAAGGAACAACGTCGGTTGCCTCTACGTTGATAGTCGTAGAAGCTGTGCCGGTAGCGCCCTGACCGAGGTCCTGGTTTACTGTGCACTTGATGTCGTACATCTCTGAACCAGTAACACGATACTTGCCATCAGCCGTTTGGCAAATGAATACGTTATTGCTGTTGTTCATGACAGAAGCAAGAACGGAAGCATCTTCGCCAGTCCCCGGATGCACGACTGTAAGCTTGTTAAGCTGTGTCTGTGATGGATATTCACCCTGTGGCTCTGAAGTATGTGATGACTTATCTGGAAGAATGTCAATGTACGACCAGTTAGCACTCTCAGCAAGTGTAAAACTGCCTGAGTATTTGGCAGTCGTCACCTGACCGATTGTGTTTTTAGTAAGCGTAGGCCATGCTACAATCAATTTTTTATTGATGTAATATAGACGCTTGCGGATGCCGGGGAGGACGGGAGTACCCTCGCACCAATCCACCGATTTCTGTAATGAATCACACGTATTTGGCATAACTTATAATATTTTAGAGAGTTACACATTAGCCCGGATTGTTAGAAGGCTGAGCCAACTTGATAGCTTTGAACATACGAGCGTCAACAGTCTCGAAGTCAACGCCGAAGAACATACGCATTTCGTATGTTAGGGTATCAGGCGCATACCTGCTTACATTCACGCGCTCAACGTCACCCATCTGGTCAACACCGACAAGCATGTTTGTCTTAGGTGTGATATGGATATACTGGGAGTTAGCCTTACCGACTATAGGAACAAGCTCACAGAGTCCTTCAGAACCCTCGATATAGGTCTTCTTGAACTCGGTGTTGTAAGGCAGAGCACCGTGATTCGTCTGGTAAGAGTCGCAGTACATGTCATAGATGGCACGAGAGATGAACATCTTAGTAGGCTGATCGCGAAGTTCATCAACGCAAGAACGGTAGTATTCCTTAAGAATACTCTCCGCATTAGATGCCGTGATGACGGTATCGCCTTCGTCATAGTTGCCCAACGCAACAGTAAGCTTGTTGGCTGTGTGGTCTGCTGCCGTGATAGTGTCGAAACCGTCAAACAAGGTGTTTGTAGTGGTTCCTGAAGAATTTCGAACTGCAGAGAACAGGCAGGCATTAAGCTTCTGACCTATCTGCTTACCGATAAGAGCAAGTACGAGCTTAGCAAGATCTACATTCTTCAGAGCGTCACCGCTAGCCTGAGAAGCGAGGTGGCCGAGGATAGTAGAGATTGCAGAGTTAGGTTCAAACCGGGCGTTTACAGAGCCGAAATAAGTCTTCAGCTCGCGCCATGTGATTGACAGATTAGCATCCTGCATTGCATCAGGAACGTATGGGCGAAGCTCAACGTTCACAGCAGGAGCACCTACGCGCTCTGCATAGCGAATGCCCGGACGTAATGTCATGTGCTTCAAAGATGATTGAATGCCCTGAATAGGCATCATGAGAAGCTGCTTGCGATAGGTGGTAGCCGACTTATCGAAGTCGTTAACACCAATGGTTGTAAGTACCTTTGACATAATTATCCAAGAAGTTTAGAGAGTTCGTTTGCCTCCTGAAGGCTTGAAAGGAAGTCATTTTTTTCTTCCTCTCCATTGCTACCGCCATTGTTGATAACGGAAGTAGTTTCATCGACTGGCTTCTTTTTAAGCTCTTCGATGTCTGATTTGAGCTTAGTGTTCTCATCTGTGAGAGCCTTGTTGGCATCACTAAGCGATTTGAGCTGAGTCTGCAAGTCTGATACAGACTTCTGCAAGCTCTCAAGAGTAGGTTGCTGCTCAGACTGCTGCTGTTGAGACTGCTGCTGTTGCTGCTGAGACTGCTGCTGTTCCTGAGACTGCTGCTGTTGCTGCTGATTGTTGTTCTGTTCCATATTCTTTGATTTAAAGAGTTTTGAGAGTTTTGCAAAAAGTGATTCTTCTTCATGCTTAAGCATTGAAGGGATTGGAATACCCGCTTCTTTGAACTTGTCTTCCATAGAGGATGTAAGAACAACCTCCGACTTCTTTTCCTCTGTCTTGATGACTTTATCAATAAAGCCATACTCTTTGGCTTCGTCTGCGGTAAGCCACAGTTCCTTAGACATGAGAGAAAGCAGCTCGTCAGTTGTCTTGCCAGTACGCTTGGCGTATGCCCTTGCGACTGCAATATCAACCTTCATTGAGTTCTGACGAGTATGTTCAAGTTTTTCGATATGCTCCTTCAGTTGTTCCTCGTTCATTGAAGCCCACTCAAAGACAGTCACGCTGCACTTGTGAATCAAGTAAAGCGCATCCTCTTCCATTGCTACGTGCTTGGCTCCCAGAGCTGCGATGGTAGCAGCTGACGCATTCATTCCTCTGAAGGTGACTGACACGTCACCGTGGTTTCTGAATGCGGAGGAAACCGAAAGACCAGTATGAGTATAGCCTCCAAGCGAGTCAATGAGGACATACACGGGACTATCCTTCTTTTTATTCAGGACGTAATCGATGTAATCGGAATCGAAGTCCCAACCACCGACAAAGCCCTTTAATGTTAGATCGTAAGTCATATTATATAATGTTTATATTGCAAATGTACTTATACAAAGCACATTTGCAAAAGACCTTACATATAGCATTCTATAGGAGTAAAAGCGCTTTTCATACTGATTTCATAGGTATGCACTTTCGGATCTCCGTTAGGAGCGCCCGAACTCGAAGAGCGTCCAACCATAGGCATCCGCACGTCATCGCCAAGCATGAAAGCCCGTCCGTCTTCCAGTTCTACGGCATAGCACCAACCAATAAGCGGTAAGTCATTATTCGATCTGAAGGTAAGTTTTGCCTCTGATACTTTGCCGTTATTCTCTACTTTAGTCGTCGCTGTGAGGATGGGAACGCCAAAGAACTGCACTTTGTTCCTGCTGTAAGGACAAATAACCTTTTGTTGCCCGGCTGCCATAAGCTCACAGTTCCGAGGCGCAAGTGCGTGAGGAAAACGGATGATGTTTCTCACTCCCGGATAGTTAGTTTGAATATCTGCCATATTGCTAAGATTTTAATTATTATTTTTATTTCAACCTTGTGACATTCAGCGTTTTAAGTAACGGTTAAAAAAGATTAAAAAAGCCATTATTTAACTTTTATTAACCCGAAACACTTTCCGCTATTCGTTTGTTATAGGCTTTGCGGATTCGGTAGTACATCTGGCGGATTGACTCCCAGTTAGTATCTCCTCTCACTCCGCTGATGCCGTGTTTCTCCATGAATGCTGAGATAGCGTCACCAATATCCGCTTTGCAATTTTCCAAGGTATGCAGCTCTTTCCACATTTGAATTTTGAAGCGGTTTTGAATTGCTGACTCCAGGGCATCGACGGCTTTAGGTGGTAGGTAGTTGAACTTACGGACATCGAGAGTCTTGTACGTTGGTATATAGACAAGACAGTTAGCATCTGGAATGCACTCAGCATTTTCAGGTTTCTCCTTCAGGAAGTACTTAACGATTGTTGATTCATTACTCTCCTTGATAAGTCTCACCGGGTAGCTACCACCGTTTTCATGGATAAACCACTCACGGAGGTAAGGCGTAAGCTTGATTGCGATTGTGTAGTCTGACATAGTGGTAATAGTTATAGGTATTCGATTGATTGTTTATTGGTGCAAAGATACAAAAAATAAACAAAACACTTTATTAAAATAAACAAAATATTGATTAAAACACCAATATTTACCTATTTCCGTCATTTGGAGCGCCCGAAATCTGAGGGCGCGACTCGGTTTCTTGTTTACATGGGAGCAAGAAAAATCCCCTCCCGATGTGGGAGAGGATTTTTATTTATCCATATTATCTAATTTCTATGTTTTCGGTTCTAAACTTTGTCCATTGCTCCAAATAGTCTGAAATTGTGTCTGCATCCTGTAGCAATGTTGTTTTGTATTCGTAGTTACTTGTGCTTGTAATGGTAAGTTGAACTCCTTCATCATTCAAACACATATATTGCAGTTTGTAGGATACTTCCCAGTCTTTCTGCAGTTCTTTCACTTCTTTGCGGAAGTTGGAAATGTCTTTTCCAATGTTCCCAGTCAAAATAATTTTATTCATAATGCAGTTTGTTTGTTTGCTTAACAGCAACAAAGATACAAAAAAAAATAATTCATTCACTCATTTTATCTACTAGTTCTTTGAACTTAGGAGATACGTTGTAGGCTATGAATAGCACTACAGCAACAAAAAAATAAACAATAGCTTCCATACTTTTTAAATTAAAATTATAACATACTTGGAACTTCATCAGATAGGATCATCACATTATGAGTCCCCCATTTCTGTTCTTTGAACTTAACACCTTTATTTTTGAGGACGGCTTTAACCGTTGAGTAGAAGAGATTGCTAGGCATAGGCTCTAATTGTTCTTTGAAGTATTCCTTCAGAACATCTTCAATACCATCTGTAATACCATTCAGAGAACCATCACTAAGCCCGACGGCAATTGTTCTTCTGACTCCGAGGTTAAAGCTGCGCCTCCAGCCTTTGTCTGGATCATACCAGTTGTCAACCTCGATTGCGCCTAACATAGGCAAAAAATCCTCGTAGAGTTGTGTATATTCTAATGCTACTACCATAAAAATAAAGTTTAACATTTTTATAAATCCTCATTTTGTTTCATATTACTGAAACTTTTCGACTGCAAATATACTTATAATGAAACAAAACGCCAAATTTTTACAAAAGAAAATTCAATTACAATGAAACTTTTAACACTTTTGTTTTGTAAAGAAGAAATTTTTCAGTAATTTTGCATCAAAATTAAAGTTTCATTATATAAAAACTTTTTCAAAGTATGGAATTAAAAATTAAGGAAATACTAAAGTCCAAAGGATTGACTTCTGCACAACTTGCAGAAAGAATTGGAATAACCAAAGGAGCTTTGTCAAACTCCATAAATAAGAATCCTACGCTTTCCACTCTGGAGAAAATTGCCGAAGCTTTGGACGTGCAAGTTGTTGACCTTTTCGAGAACAAGACCACAACAGCCAACTGTCCGCATTGTGGAAAGCCAATCAGCATAGAATTGAAATAGAATCACCTTTATTTAAATTGAACAATAGCTTCATGACAGAAGAGGTTTGCCTGTGAAGGTAAGCCTCTTTTTATTTATGGAACAAAAAAGAACGAAAACTGTTTCGACTGGGAACAACCGAGAACCAACCAAGAACCAACCGAGAACCAAAACCTAGTACCACGAGAACCAACAGAGAACCAACTGAAAATAAATGACTTCCTTAAATTAAAATGTCTTAATTTATACCCAAGCTCACCATTTTCGTGAATAAACGAAAAAGGTAGTAAATCCTATGTTATTCCCTAGTGATTTCCATTTTCAATAAGAGCAACATAAGAGCAGCATAAGAGCAGCATAAGAGGAAGAACGGACTTACAACGGACTTACAACGGAGGAAGAACGGAGGAAGAACGAAGGAAGAACGAAGGCAAAAAAAAATGCCCTACCATATTCTGGCAGGGCAGTATTATTAATAAAAAAAACTGTTTACTTAGAATGTCGCAAATGACAATTTCTCTTTAATTTTGTTCATGGTAGTTCTCAACTTCTGATATTGCATTTCGCTTGCTACTGCATGTCCAGAAGCATACTGGCGTAATTGAGACTTGTTGATTCCTGCTTCGTCAGCAATTTTGCTGATATTAAAGAAAGGAAACATGCTAAAGAACGACTGAATATCATACTTGTATGTAATTTCGAATTCAGGAGTCTCGATACCATCCTCTGCGTTCATTTCCTTCATTTCTTCATAACACGCAAGCATATCCTCTCGTGCCTGTTCTGCTGTCTCACCATAGCCTGCAATACCATAGTTGCCCAGATTCTCTGTAATACTGCATGAATACATTCCGTCTGGAGTCATTTCCATGATGGCTGTTACTGGCAATTTCATAATTGTAGTTGTTAAGTTGTTAATTTGTTGTTGTTTAGCTAATATTCGAGTAGCAAGTGGCGAGGAGAGTCTTTCGACTCTCCGATTGCTTAATCTCCTAGCAATATTCGCCTTGCTTCTTTAACAATCCTGTTAGATAGTTCTTGACTCTGGTGTCTTGGAATTGGATATTTAGCTCCTGTTTTTGGGTTTGTCCAGATGTCATGTCTACTACCGTTTCTTGCTATGAAGCAGCCTGATGCGGTTAATTCCGCGCAAAACTGTTTGGTCTTCATATCGAATTTTGTTAATTATTAATTTTGTTACTGCAAAGATAACGAAAAAGTTATGATTACGCAAACTTTTTCGTTATTTTCTTTGATTTTAGGCGTATTTTTAACATCTTTTAAAACATTTCCATAAAAAAACATGGAAAAACATACACAAAACCTATATTCTTATTATGTTGCTTTAATCCCTAAAAAGTAAGAAAAGGAGAAGGCTATGATGCCTTCTCAATTTTCTTTGAGCTTTTCTTAGGAGCTTCGAGCTGATCACAGATGGCGACTCTGTGTCCTGCTCGGATAAGCTTCGGGAGATAGCTATCAAGTGCATGGTGAGGAAAGCCAGCCATCTTGCGCTTGTCTCGCGTGTTGAGCGTGAGAGTGATGCCGAGGACTTCAGATGCTATCTGAGCATCGTTCTCGTATGTCTCGTAGAAGTCGCCACATCTGAAGAGTAGCAGAGCTTCAGGGTGCTTTTCCTTTAACTCATTGAACTGTTGGATATATGCCAAATGAGTAACATCTTCTGAGGAATCGGAATCAGAGGCTTCTGCCTCTGAATCCTTTTCGAGTTCTTGTGCATCGCTCTGAGCGTTGGCAGCCACTTCATTAACGTGTGCTGAAGCCTGAGCCAGTTCTGCCTTAGCCTTCTGATAGGCTACTGAGACTGCTGCGAGGTCAATCTTGTTGATACCGAGTTCGAGCTTCTTAGAGAGCATGAACATGAAGCGCATTGTCTTCAGCGGATCGGTAAAGCTGCGAGTGATGTTTAGCTTACCTTCCATACCTTTGACTTCAACCTTGAAGCCCTTGTTGCCGTTCTTGAACTCTGTTGCGTTAGCAACGATCTGTACTGCTGAAAAAGAATAATTGGTAGTCATAATATTATCTCCTATATTTTTAAGTTAGACATTTAGATCTTGTAAAGATTCATGTTGTAGATGTCAATACCCTGCTCTGCAGCCATTGATGAAGCCTTTGAGTTTGCATCTGAGAAGTTAGAAGCCTGAATCTCGAAGGTGATGTATTCATCGTTATAGTCTTGTATCTCTACCATATAGAAATTCTGTGATAGATGTCTGGAAGACTTAAGAACTGAGGTGTTGTAAGAGTGAGTCATATCTTTTAATTTTTATAAGTGAGACATTTTGTTAATTTTTACGATGCTAAGAAACATCGGGTATGGAGACAGTAGAAGCAAGGAATTTGCGATATTTTTACCCGTCCGGGCGAGTAATAAAAATCACGTTGCAAAGGTTATTTTTTTAGAAAAATGTTGGAAATCGGGATATCTGACCAGTACTTGATGACTGTCGAGCCGACGTAAATTTGCAGAGGAAAAATACATATGTCTTACTCAGGAAAATTGATATGACCACGCAACACTTCAGTTAAGTGTTCAGGAACAACTATAGAATTTAGGTAGAGGTAAATGACTGATGAACATACATAGCCTTGTAGATCCTGGCACTCTTTCCGCTTCAGCAAACTAAGGTTTTATGTCTGCAGAGTAGGAGAGACATGACAACGTGTTTACAAGGAATGTCGAAAAACATAGGAATATAGGACAAAACCGACATCGCCAATTTCTTTAGTACAGATTGCCAACGTATCAGAGGACAGGCAAAAAGCGCTGTGTTGAAGCCAAGGAAAGGATGGTGAAAGCCATCATTCGCGGTGTGATTCGCTTGATAATGTTGCTTGTTTTTGCTCGATGATGCCAAACCGAACAAGTGATTGACCAGTAGTTTCATAGCCGAAAAGTATAAAAAACGCAGTACACTTTCAGCACTTTTTTCATTTTAAAAAGTGTACTGATGCTTAGTGATGCAAAAAACTAGAAAATTTAGAAGAAAGCTATCTTTCACACTAACAACAAGTTAGCGATTTTCGCATTATAAAAAACATGTTTTTTTCTATAGGTGTCGTCTGAGTCGGTTACTTTTACGGAAAAAAGTGTACTTTTGTACTTTTTTTAGTTAAGATGTTGAAATACAAAAAGTTAAGCAGTACTATTTCAGTACAAAAACTAAAAACAGGCGCTCAGCACTGTGCGCACTTTTAGCACTTTTATTTTTCGCAAAGTGTACTTGGTTAAATATATAATATTCAACGATTTACGTCAGTACAGTACAAAAGTACACTTTTTCTAGTACTTTTGTAAGAGGTATAGAAGAAAAAAAAATATATATAAAAAAAGTCTATGGCTTCGCGACAAGCCATAGACCATGTTATTCCCAAAATACAACCCTCCAAACGGTAGAAAGATAAAAGGTCGGCTAATAGTCGAAAAGCGACGTTTGCCGATATTCCCAGATAGCGAGCTTTACAACCTCGGCTACTTCTGGAGGCCATACCTTTGAGAATGTTTCCCAGAGGTATGAGAGCATTCCTATGATTGCTCCACGTTCTGACTTGTATAGACCGTTCTCAGAAGTCGGCTCTATGTTGTATCTCTCTTCACCTATATGGCAGTTATGCCCTGCCACGCAATATGTGAAGCCGTCTTTGTTGTAGTTGCCAATGATGACTTCAATCACATTGTGTTTGTCTTCCAGAATGATTATCTTGTGGATGTTTTCAAGCGGATAATCCTGCTTGCATCCCGAAATTCTAAGATTACTAAAATTCATTATTTATCCTCCTTCTTCATTTGTTTGATTTCCTTCTTTCGAATAAACTTCAAACCTTCTTGGGCAATATCAAGGATATTTTCGAATCTATCATCCTTGTATGCTTGCATTGCCAGAGCTGCGCCTATGTTCAGAGGGCTACCGGCACAAGCAGCGCCGAACATCTTTTCTTCCTTGAACCCGATAAGTAGGAAGTTCATTCCGCTTTCTTTATATTCCTTGAACAGAAGCATCTAAGCTTCGTCAAGCTGTTTGATACCTGTTTTCTGCATGTTTACCTCCTGTAGCTATTGCCTGTTTGGAAATCATTATTGTGTGGAAAGGTTTTAGAAGGTGATTCCTTCACGCCGATTTTTTCCTCTGGGAACACCTCAGCCATCGTTCCACCGATAGTTTGAACTTCGAGCCATTGCTGCCACCAGTGAGCAGCTATTGCCTTTACCTTTGGATCACTCTTTATCAAGCATGTAAGAACTTGTTCTTCCATAGCGTTAAGGCCTTCCCCGAAAAGACGCTTACGCATAAGATATTCAAATATTTTCATAACTCATCCTCCTCTTCTTCTATTGGTTCTTTATATTCATCACACGTGCTATCTTCTTGAACAAGTCTTTTTATTTTGTTTTTATAGCACCAACCTAAACCATCATATCCCCACTCAGCTGAATGATGGCAATAATAGCAAATCTCTTCTAACATAACTATTTGTTTAACTTATCGCAGAAGTTCTCGCAAGTATCGCAATAGTACACAAGTGCATTTCTTAAACGGCAAATACCAATTCCGTCCATCAAGAATAAATGGCTGTGAACACAGCCTTCGCACCAAAGCCTGTAATTAGAGTTTTCGTTTAATACGAAATTCTTAATTCTGCTGTCATCTATCTCCATAAATTTTCATATTTCTATTTCAAATTTTATTCCGCACAACTTCATAGCATGTTGAAGTTCATGAACGTAGTTACATTGTACCCTTACGTGTACTTTTCCTGTGTCATTTTGATGTATTTCCAACTCATGTTTGAAATCACCCGTGAAAATATCATCGTAATAATGCCACATGATTAAGGGATTGTCCCCGAAATTTCCTTTCTGCGCCCATTTTTTCTTTATGGCAAATCCGTTCTTTTCGAGAATTTCTGTCGTAAGTGGGATAGGCTCTATCCAATCAATATCCACAAACCAATTACTACATTCCCTTTTAACCAAAATGGAACGCTTACCTTCTTCTATCGCATCTACTTGTGCAAAAACTTTTTCTTTGTGTGTTGCGTCTAATGTTAAGACGCAATCTCCTATCATTAGTTCTGTTGCTTTCATAACTATTCCTCCTTCTTTAAGCTAGCCTTTAGCTTTTCCACAATTGTTTCTGTATCTTTATCCCAAATGTAAATAGCGATAGCAAGGCTAAGCAAATTTATATCTTTGAATTTCATATTCCCATTCCTCCAAACATTCCTTTTCCATCAATTAGTATTTTGAATAGATTTCCCCAGATGTTGTTGGGGATGATGTCTTTTCTGTTCTTGTATAGGTACATCATTTCTTTTTTACCTATCTTTCTTGCCAGTCTGACATTTTTCCTGTTCTTCTTAATCTGGCTGAAGTATTTATTTAGAATTCTTTTCTTCATATTCTACATCGTTTATGCTTAACTTCTTCTGGATGATCTTAATTATATCCGCTTTACTCCAGTCTTTAAGGCTGTAGTAGCGGAAATAGCGCCTTACCTTTAGCAAAGTCCTATTGGCTTCCCTATAGGCTTTCTGCTGAGCCTTGATCCTTTCGCAGTTCTCAACATAGTAGATATGCTGTTTTACTTGAATTCTAGGCAGGTTGTTTTGTCTGTACCTTTTCTGTCTTTCAGAATTCATCTTGCGCTTTTCCTCTTGGCTTCTGCCGTAAACGTATGCTCTAGCCATAGCTATAGGATTCCGTTAACCGATTCGTCTCTGGTAGAGACTGTGAAATACTCAAAGCCGTTAGACTTGTCCATTCCACCTATAAACACTTCGTTTTCATAATTCTTTATGAAGTCGAAGAAAGACATACCTCTTTCGTTTGGTCTTCTAGCGTTCAAGTCGAAAGACTTCATTCTACAGTAAAGTATAAGCTTTGTCTTGAAGTTATTTGCCGTGACACCGAATTTGTTATCTGAGAACTCTGCATGATATGCATCATACATATCTTTACGCTTAATGCGCATATTAAGATGTCCTGCAGTTTCATCAAAGTAAGTCTCTGCCCATTGATAAAATGCTGAACCCATCTGTTGAAGAAGAGTTCTCTGGATGATATCGTCCATTGGAGGTTGCACAGCACCTTGACCAATTCTATACCAAGACTCTGCCATAGAACGTAGGTATAGCTGATTACACTCGCACATCAGATTGTCAAACAACGTCCATTGTTCTTCATCCCAATCAACGAAGAATGAGTGCCCGAAATCGTCAATCGGACGGTGTGCATCGTTGTAGTAATCGCTAAAGCTCATAAACGTAATACGTTCCATTGAACTGCGATCCGTGGCATTGATGGCATGGTTCGTAGTGATGTAGAACTTAGGTGATTTTTCCTGCTTTATAGTGTATCGGGCCATTCCTTTAGGATTGACCTGAAGATCACCAGTAATTGCGAAGAAGAAACGCCCGAAATCGAAGTTTACTTTCACGTCATCAAGAAAGATATTTCTAGTTTGGGGATTGACGTTGGAATACAGGAAATCATCGTCATTCTTTGTATTACGTCCGTCAATCGTCGTTTGTTCCATCATCTGATTAAGAGCCATACCGATTAACGACTTACCAGTACGTCCGTTTGATTGACCGATGTCACCCATCTGACCGTCCATAGCTATGACTGCTTTCAACTCCGTCTGAAATTTGAAGTCATTGAGCAGATAGCCAATAGAGGTGACTTTGTTTAGCAAGTGCTTACTCCAAAGCTTTGTCTGTTCATCGGTCATAAAATCCTGTTCACTCCAGAAGTTGGAAGTGTTGCGAAGGAAACGCAGGAACTCGCACTTCTCACCTTCGGGTGTGAGTTGGATCTCGAAGCTTCCATTAGCGAGAGCCTTGACTGATTGGAAGATCTGACAACGCCTGAAGTTGCGCTTGATGATCTTGTCTTCCCATATTACGGCATGCTGCTCTTGCTTCTCTATCGAGTCGGCTGTAACGGCAACACATCCGTTCATGTAGTAGAACCGTTGTGTTATAGAGTCGAAAACATCGAAATTGTCATCTATCATCTTCAGAAGTGAAAGTTTGCCATTGCTCATGACATATTCAACCTTAGACGAAAAATATTCCTTTACGTCTTCGTCCTTGCAGTTGTCTTCGACAAACTGATAGACGAAGTTTCGTATTTCGTTTATACCGCTTTCTTTTACGATGTTGTCCTCTATATGAACAAACTTGTAATCGTCTTTTTCGAGGTCTGCAGTATGGATCCTGTAGAATCCGTTTGCAGCAACGAACTTAAGCATTTCGCGATTGACGAAGGAAACAGTCTTTTTTCCTTTATCATCGATGTCAACGTTCCACAGCTCATTATCCGAGTCGTATTTGGTTGCAATTTTCAGCTTTCCATCTTCCACATAATATGTCATGTGGTTGATGCGGAAGCGTCCTAGAGGTTCAAGTTTCTCTCTGTAACGCTCAAAGAATTTTTCAGGCTCACGGAGATTCCAGAATGAATCTATCTGGTAGTCTGATAGCGTTGAGATCTTATGAATGTTTACATAGGTAGATTTACCGTCATGTGCAAGCATTGCTTGCTTGATGTCGTATGCAAGAAGTTCTTCTTTTCCTTTGAGCGTGCCACATAGCAAATCGTCAATACCTTTTTCGTCTGCCTCATTCTCGTTGATGTGGCCAATGTAAACATCAACAGATACGTTGACGTTCTGCATCGACTCAACGTATGTACGGAACTTCTTTGCAGCTCCAGCAAATGACTTAGGGCGTGTGTCAACCATTTCGTTGGCTGACAACGAGCTTGATAGGTGATCCCAATCGCTGTCAAATAGCAGAACCACTTTCTTGATTTGACACCTCTGCACCAAGTATTGGAGATCCTGGATTACTCCAGTTTCCTTGTTCCCGATGTTGTTTATTCCTTGTATGGCAATAGATGGTATGCCATGCTTACATGCTTTCTCGGCTTTTTTCTCTCCTTCTTGGATTATAAGTGTATCGAGTGGTGTAGCGTTCTGATAGTAGGTTCTAATTAGCTGTGGGAAATAGAGCTTCGACTGTGCATTAGGCGGAGTTTGGTATTTTATACCCTTTCCCTTTGCGTTCTTATGTAAATCAGGATTTGACCATCTCACACGCACATAATCCTTCTGTCTTCCTGCTGCTCCTCTCGATGCGTATTTTACAAGATCTCCTTGAAGGTCGTAGTAGAAGATGAGCATTTCATCATCTTTGAGGTTGAAGGTCCAGGTTGTGGTATCGTAACCACCTCTTACGAATGTTGGAATGCGTATTTCGCTTCCGTCATTACCTTTTACTGTTGCTGTTACGTCTTCTACTGTAAGACCTGAAGCTTCCAGCTGTCTTTCGCAGAAGGATTTAGTTCGCTTTTTGTGAGTGACAGGCTTTGTCTTTTCCTCTTTTTTTGCTTCTGTCTTTTTAGGTTCTTCCTCTATTAGGTAATTAGATTGCTCTGCAACATACTTCACGGCTTCTGGAAATGTAAGATTATGGAAATACATCACGGCATCTGTGGCAGAAGAAAAACCTTTTTTGCAGGCATGGCAATAAGCAGCGGACTCAGCAAGACCGCCTTTAGGCTTGTACGTCACAAGACCTTTGTTTTTGCCTGACTTCCCGCAGAATGGGCATACACGGTATTTGTGAATGCCGATTCCTTTCAGGTCTGGTATGAACTCCCTGATGTCAGCCAGGGCGTTCATTTTTTTTACTTCTTCTTTGTCGTACATGGTTGTTGTTTGGGTTTTTACAAATTGTGGGCGCATACGTACCGAAACGTTACACCATCGAACGGAGGATTTATATAACTCTACTAACCTAAACAATGAGTGAGAGTTCGATGTGTTGCGCCCTTGTCTGCTTCACAGCAGACTACTTAAACAAATATAAATATGTGAGTAATAAGATTTATAATATGATTCTTCTTATAAACTTGCATGACACGAATTTGTCCCAGAAAAGAAGATTAGCCTTGTTGATTGCAATAAGGCATCTGTTTTCTAACTCTTCTTTTTCAAGTCTGAAAAGATCATCTTTCATTTCAACACGCCATTCGCAAGTTCTTCCAGATCTTCGCTTGGCTTCTATTACTGCAAAAATCATATTATATAAATTATTAAGTTATTTTATAGTGAAAAGGGAAGGATGTGGTAGCTATAGTCTTTGAGAATGTACCAAATTCGACAAGCAGTCATGGAGTCCCACGCTTTAGAATTGCTTTCCCGGCAACAAGGAGTCCGAAGCTCTTTAATCCTACCTCCTTGCGGTTATACTGCATTTTATGCTCTATGTTACCATTAGAGCCATCCATGACTCCGAGCAGTTTATCCACGTATTTATATATAGTGGCATTCTCTTGGCTTTTTTCGATGTCCTTACGAAACATCGCATCCTTCCCTATGGATTGTCAGCTTGCTATAAGCTGCTTGAAATTTTTCCGAACCTCGTTAATTCTTTCCTGATACAATGGTTCTACCTTTGTTCCGGCATTGGTCCAGTTGTAAAGCTTTGACCTGTCTATGATGCAAGCATCACAGATAAGCTTTGTAGCTTTGTTGCGGTCAAGCCTACCAAGTGAATCAAGCCAGTTTTTGAGATTGGCATTAAATTTCTCCATAAAAATACTATTATATAAAATAAAATTATTAAATTTATCGATGCAAAAATACAAAATTATTTACTAAATAAACAAAAATATTTAGTAGAATTTATTAAAACGTTTATTAAAATGTAGAAAACTGTAATGTCTGCATTACAAAAATAAAGTATATTAAATATAATAACGGTATTAAATGAAAGATATAGGTTTGTTTTTTAGAACTGAGATTGAGAAGCGAGGACTTCAGCAAAAGATACTTGCTGTTAAGTGCGGTTATTCTGAAGCACATTTCTGGCAACTTATCCAGAAGGAAGACATGAAATGTTCTCGTTATGAGAAAATATGTCGTGCTTTAGGTGTTAGTCCTATGTCAGTTTTTGATGTTGATGGTGAACATTCAGAACCCCTCGATACGAGGGTTTCGGAAGGTTCAGAAGACATTAAGAGCATGAAAACGCTTCTGAAGGAAAAGCAAAAACGTATTGAAGCGTTAGAGGAAGCTTTAGCTTCTACAAAAGAATTATTACAATTATACCGGGACAAAAACGGGACAGAAAGCAACCAAAAGTAAACAGTAAATCCTTAAATTAGGCTACTGAGCACCCATCAGAAAAGAGGTTGAGAACGTCCTGTTCCAACCTCTTTTCAAGACGCGCGTCTGAATGTCAGAAAGTTAGCGTCTTTTTGAAGTGATGTACCGGGACAAAATCGGGACAACGCTTCTGTTGGGGATGCTCAGAGGGCGTCTTCCAAAAAAAAAATGTCAAAAAATTTTCAGCTTCCACGCATTAGTAATGCATCGCTATTAGGCTATAGGTTGCCAGTATACCGTAGGACAAAGGACTGCGTTTACGTGGAATACTATGCCTATAACCCATTGACAGAAAAGCTTCACCGTAAGCGTATCAAGTTAAATAACGTGGAATCCAAGCAGCGTAAGTCTTACGCTCTTGCATTGATACAGCGTCTTACGACAAAGCTTGCATCTGGGTGGAATCCCTTTGTAGAGCAGCTTCGTAGTTCTGATATGATGCTTGTCTCGGCAGCCTTTGACGAGTTCAAGGCATACAACGAGCGTATGTTTGCTGAAGGAACTTTCAGGAAACAGACGTATCAGTCATATAAGAGCTACGTCGTGAAGCTTGAAGAGTATTGCATGACGATAAACAAGATTACTTACCTGTATCAGTTTGATACAAGGTATTGCAACAGCCTTTTGGATTATCTTTTCCTTGATCTGAAGTACAGCCCAAGAACGAGGAATAACTATCTGACCTTCCTGAACATCTTTTTTTCCTATTTCATAGAACGTGGTACATTGAAGGAGAACCCTGCAAGGACAATAAAGAAAATCCCTGCACGTATGCTTCATAAGCAGCGTGAGGTGATTCCGCCTGATGTCCTGAAGGATATTGCCGAGTATCTGGGCGAGAATGACAAGATGTTTCTCCTTGCTTGCTACCTATTATATTATTGCTTCATCCGTCCACAGGAGCTTTGCCGTCTGCAATTCCGTAACTTGCAGCTATCGAACCATATTATATATATAAATGGTGAGCAGGCTAAGAACAGGAAAGATGAGTATATTACTCTGAATAGCAAGGTAGAGGCATACATCAGAAGCCTAGGGCTCGACAAGTACCCTTCAGACTGGTACATCTTTTCCCGTCGTCTGAAGCCGGGAATGTATGAGATAAGTCCAAGCCGTTTTGGGGAGAGGTGGGCAAAGCTTCAGACGACGTTAGGATTCTCCGACAAGTACCAATTCTACAGTTTGAAGGATTCCGGCATAACAGAGCTAGCGGACAGTAACGTCACTAACATAAGCATCCGCGACCAAGCAAGGCACAGCTCGCTTGCGATCACGGATGTATATACACGCCACTCCTCAGCGAAGGCAAACGACGAGCTGAGAGGTTTTGTCGGAAGTCTATGATGTTATGCGGTAGAATTCGCCTTTAAGCATCTGTGATATTCCTCGTTCTGTTATCGTTGCCGTAATTTTCTTGCAAAGAAATTGCTGGCCGCTGATTATGAACACAGAGCCTACGTCGGGGATGTCATTCGCAATGAACTTGATAGTGTATTTCACACGTCCTTCGATAGTCTTGTTTACTACGTTGCTAGCATGTAGAGCGAGAGAATATTTGTTCTCGTCGTTGTCGAAAAGAAAATATGTCGGCTGCTTGCATGAAAGCTTCCAGACAGGCTCGTAGTTCGAGATGATAGGGTGTGGAATTTGCCTCTTTGTTACCTCGTACTCGTCGTAATACCATTGACCACCTGCAGGCTCGCGCCATTCACCTTGAATAAGTGTGCGCTCCTGAATGAATTCGTTGAAGATGGCAGCATTCCAGAAAGCAACGTATATCTTATCGTATATCTCTACTGGATCTGATTTCTCGTATTTGCGAAGATATATGTCACCCTTAGATGTTGAGCCGTCGTATTCATCGTAGATGTCATCCTCGTCTTTCATCTCTCCTGGCTCTAGAAAGATGCAGAAATCGTAATACGTCTCATCGATGATGGCAGGAACGATTTTCAGTTCAACGGACTTCCCGTTAGCATCCTTTGGTTCTATAGGTGCGAATTCGCCAACTCTTTGTGCGTAGAACTGGGTACTGTCAATACTTCTTCTAATGTCGGGTGTGTCGCTTGGATAGTCGGCACGGCAGAACTGCCCTTTAGGGACATAGTAGTGAGGCTTCCCCATTACTCTGTAGCAACCTTTTGTGTTCCTATAGAAAATCTCGCTTGTCGGGATAGTTTCACATGGAAGCTCCATGATATCCTCTAAAGTCTGATGGCTATCATCGACGGGGAAATTTGAAAAGTACCTTCCAGGTCCTAAAGCATCTTGTCTTTTTTCCTCTTCTCGTGGAATAGTTGAAACCATAGCGGTGAATATCTCGCTATTCACGTCGGCATACTTTTTGCCCATATTCTCCTCGTAGTCAGATTCGTCTTCCTCTGTCTTGGTGGCAGTAAAATCGTTGATAGCATTTATTTCCACGACGTTTTGACTGGCTGACGCGGTGGAAGGGAATGACATCTTTACTGTCTTGTTTACGCTGTCAACTACGAACTGGCAATTCATCAGCTTCTCTAGCTCTTCAATGAACTCTGTGACTGTCCACCTCGGAAGCACGTAAGCCCAGTCTGTCCTATCCCATGCTCCCGGAACGCAGTTGCAGATAAGCAGCCATTTATATCGGCTATTCTCCCAAGCTTGAATGTCGTATGTGTATTCAAGGGCGTCGAAGATCTTTTTGAATATGAAAATCATAAACGGCATGAAAGACACTCGCTTTTCAGTAGAAGAAACAAAGTCAGGATGCCAGTTGAGGACGCTGCCGTTATACTGTATTTTATTCTGAACATTTCCGCTTGTATTGTTTACCCACGGCACAGCTGTATATGTTGGATTCTCGCATATAAGGAACTGTTCCGCAACGGAAGTGTTAGAGTATGCACTAGGCCAAGAACCTAAAGCAAGCTCGTTGATATAGATATCATCAAGCGTATTGTCGTAGTTTTGTACGCTGCGACCTTCAAGAAATTGGCATTTGACTGTTTTGTCGTTTATCTCTGTGATGGTTATTGAGCCAGTCTTATAGAATTTTCCTGCGAATATTTCGCAATCGAAGAGAAACTGTTTCTTCTCGATTTCGATGTCCTTGCGGTTTATATTGCCGAATATCTCCTTGTTTTGTATGCAGTCGGCAATCGGGAACTCAATAGCAAGTGTGTATGAGTCCGAACCGGTAAAATATCTGTTTTCTGAAATAAACTCGAAAGAACTTCCAGCCTTGATGACTGCCTCTTTTCCGTTGATCTTGATTCTCATTGTCTCCTTGATTTTGGCGTTTTGTTGCGGATATAGATGTCGTATTCCTCTTGCGCTTGCTTGATGCCGTGGTCACCAGTCATCGTGTTTACGGTGACGAATGGCTCATTAAGTCTCTTGTTGAGTGCTGCTAGAGTTTCACTTAGCGACTCGTTGCCTGAAGACTGCGTAGTGGTAGCAAGTCTAGCGATGGAAGCAGCTGCCGTTGTGTCATTGCTTACCATTGATGGGGATATAGATCCTATGGTGTTAGTCTTTTGGGCATAGTCAAGCGACTGGATGATAGCAGCAGTTTGTGGGTTTGCAAGCAGTTTTTGGCTTGCAACCCATTCCCCGGCATGGACGATACCACGAGGTTCGTACTTTCCTCCGGCTCCTGTATATCCACCTTCTGCGTAGCCTTGCGCCTCAGAGGCTTGTTGTTGCTTTTTGATGTTTGCAACTTGAAGCATTCCTGCAGCTATTGCCGTTGCTGCAGCGATAGGAGCCAGGATATAACCGATAAGTGGCACTTGTGCAGCAGAGGAATATGCGTTAATCGCACCCATAGCTGTAGAAGCGATTGCCTGAAGCACTTGCATGGCATACATTTTTTTGTTTGCCTTGTTTTTGGCAGCAGCTTCTTCCTTCTGCTTTTTCTCTTCTATTTTCTTAACCTTGTATCTGTTGCCTTCGGCAGCGGATATTTCTTTTTCGTATCGTTTTTCGATTGCTGCCGTTTCTAGTTCAAGCTCTGCCTGTATGATATCTGAGCAAGCTGCGAAAATATTTGTCATGCCATCCATGACCACGTTATAAGCGCCAATGACGGCTTCTCCTTCCTCAGATTCTAGCCATTGGAACAGCTTTTCATTAGCAATTTGCATGCCGTTAAAGCCGTTTTCTGCTGTTATCTGATTATACTTGTATGCCAGAGCCATCTTAGCTTTTTGGAAGTTCTCTTCGATACGAAGAAGATCTTCCTTGTTACCTGCTGCAATGGCTTTCTCATTCTCATATACTTGTGTAAGTGCTGAGATTTCTGCATTGAACATCGCCTTTTGTTTTGACGGAGTATCGCCGAACACATCCTTGCTGATTTCCTCCATCCTCTTGCGATGTTCTTTCTCTGCTTCCTCAATCTTCTTGCGGTTGCGCTTTTTGTCTGCAAGCAGAGCTTCGTCATATTTTGCTTCTGCATCATTTCTTTCCTTGCTACCCTCCTTATATAGATTAATAATGTCTCTGAGGTGCTTTAGCTCCAACTGATTGAGTGCATTATTGTATTGCTCGACGGAGATCTTACCGTCAACATATCTCTGGTCTTCTATTGCCTTTAGTGACTGATAATAGTCATCAACAGCCTCTTTCTGTGCTTTTGTCCCATTCTGGGTAAGCTTTAGCTCTGCCTCGTGGAAATCAGCCTGTGCGTTTAAGGATTCCTGTTCTGTCAGGTCCTTGCGCGCAAGTATCTTTGTCTGATACTCCTTCTCGATTTCGAGGATGGCGTTCTGATACTCCTCGTAGTCTTTCTTGCCAGTAGCGTATGC
>Ga0326512_10000391_pt1 | contig 38024 bp, 53 predicted proteins | sample 1_2617_0518_D_FD_203652 | JGI IMG/M metagenome (GOLD analysis project Ga0326512, IMG submission 203652) | Bovine rumen microbial communities from UC Davis, California, United States - 1_2617_0518 | ecosystem: Host-associated > Mammals > Digestive system > Stomach > Rumen | place: USA... | reverse complement strand
GTCCTGAAACTCGGAAATTTCAAAGGCGACCCCAGGGCGGGGGTCCTTTCTGCGGTTGCTGGCCGAGCCGACCTCTGTAAAACCGCAAAGAAGAAAGCGCAGCCTTTTGGAGCTGCGCTTTTGCCTTGCTTGCTTTCTGTTTTGTGCTTCTTTCTTTGCAGTTGACTTTGTTTGTGTTTGTTTTGTTTTGCTTTCTTTTGTTTTGCTTTGTGTTTTGCTTTCTTTCTGGATCCTTCCGTGCTTCTGCTCGCTTTGGTTCTTTCTTTGCGCTTCTGCCTTGCTTGCTTCCGTGCTTCTGCTGCTGCGCGTGGCCCCTCAAATCCCCGGCCGCCTGGCGCTTTGCGCGGTTCTTTGGCGCTGCGCTTCTGCGCCTCTGGCTTGCTTGCTTTGCTTCTTCCTTTGCGCTTCCGTGGCCTGCGCTTCGGTCCTGGTTCCTGGCCTCCGCAAAGGCTGCGCTTCCGTGCCTCTGCTGCTTCCTGCTTGGCTTCTGCTTCTGCTTTGCGACCGCCGCAGCGCTTCTGCTTTGCTTCTTCCTTTGCGCTTCCGTGGCCTGCGCTTCGGTCCTGGTTGCTGCTGCTTTTGGCCTCAAATTCAGCCCTTCTGCGCTTGTCTTTTTGGCCTGCGCTTCTGCGCTTCCGTGGTTTTTGCGGAATAAAAAAGGCCCGCCTGGGCGTTCCTGGCGGGTGTTTCTTCGTGGCTACTCGTCGGCGGTTTCCTTGCGCGCTTCCTCGATCGTGGCCGTGACCGCGGCGGCTGCGACCATCTGGGCGGCTCGGAGCGCGGCTTCCTCGGCTCGCTCGGCGGCTCGGCTTGCGTCGATTCTGGCGTTGCTCGCTATGGCGCTTGCGGCGTTGCCGCCTTTGGTGTTGGCTTCGTCGGCGGCTTCCTGGGCTTCCGCGGCCCAGCTGTCGGCCCTTTCGGCGCGTCTGGCGGCCTCTGCGGCTTCCTGGAGCGCTTCTGCGGCCAACTTGCGCGCTCCGTCGTCGTCGGCGTACCTTGCGTCGGCTTCGGCCCTTTCGGCGGCCTCTGCGGCTTCCTGGGCGCCGTAGGCGGCTTCCTGGGCTTGCTCCGCGGCCCACCATGCTCTGTCGGTTGCGGTTGGCCCTTCGTCGCGCTCGACCGTTGCGGTGTTGGTTTCGGTGTCAAATGTTAGTAGGCTCATCTCTGTTTCCTTTCGTTGCTTGCTTTGGTTTCTTTACTCGGCTTCCTTTGCGTCGTAGGCGGCTTGGGCTTCCTGGCGGCGCTTCTGGGCTTCCTGGAGGGCTTCCTGGGCCTTGCGGAGCGCTTCTTCGGCGTCCTTCTGGTCGCGGTCGGCTTCCTGGAGCTCCTCGCCGAGCTGCTCCTGCGTCTTTGTGGCGTTGCGCGCTTCCTCTGCGGCTTTGCGCGCTTCTGCGGCTCTCTGCATCGCGATCTTGGCCTGGCAGTCGGCTTCGTATGCTGCTTCCTCGGCGGCTTCCCGGGCTTCTTCGGCTTGCTTGGCTTCCCACTTTGCTTGCTCGGCCGCGTCCTCGGCTTCCGCGGCCTGCTTCCCTGCTTCCTCGGCCGCGTCTTTTGCTTCGTCGGCCCTGGCTTCCGCGTCCTCGAGCTGGGCGCCGGCTTCCTCGGCGGCTTCCTGGGCTTGCTTGGCGTAGGCTTCTGCAGCTTTGGCTGCGGCTTCTGCGCGCTCGGCGGCCGTCTTTGGTGCTTCGTTTGGCGTTGCGGTTGCTTCGTTGTTGTTCATGGTTGTTCCTTTCGTTGCTTTGTTGTTATTGTAAGTATGCGCCTTTTGGTTCTGTTTGGCAAGTGTTTTTTTGGACTTTTTTTGCGTTTTTTGCCGGGCTTCCTGGCTTCCGGGTTGTGATCCTGGCCGACCCCTGTATGTTGTGCGACATTAAAAATTTGGCCTCGAGCCGGGTGTTTGGTCGTCTTTTTTGCTTTTTTGGCCTGTGTAAAACTCTGTGTAATTGTGTAAAAGTCCGGCCTTCCTGGCGGCCTGGGCCTGTGTAAAACCCTGTGTAAATGTGGATAACTTTTGTGTAAAACTCCGGGCTTTTGTGGAATAAAAAGGCCCGCCTGGGCGTTCCTGGCGGGTGTTTCTTTGGCGCTTCCTGCTTTGGTTTCGATTCTATGCTTGCGCGTCGCGCTTGTCGGCTTCCTCGAAAATGCTGCGGACCATCGCTTTTCGGATGGCTTCCTCGGCGGCTTCTTGCGCTTTGGCCGCAGCGGCTTCTGCGGTGATCCTGGCGCCGGTTGCTTGCTGCTGCGCCGCCTGGGCGTCGGAGTCGTCGCCTGCTAAAAGCGCAGCGGCTTTGGTTGCGGCTTCTGCGTTGCGGGCTTTCTGGGCGTATTCAGCGGCCTTCTCGGCCCAGGCCTCGACCCAGTGGTGGTTGCCTTCTGCAGCGTCTTTTACCGCTTCGTTACTGCGCCTGGTGGCTTCTTCTGCTGCTTGGCTTGCCTGGCCGGCCCAGATTTTTGCGGCTTCCGTTGCGGTTGCGGTGATGGTTGCTAGTGTCATTTCTTTGTCCTTTCTTTGGTTGCTTTGCGCCGGGCTTTGCCGGCCGGCGCTTCCGGCTTCGGCCTATCCCCAGCGGACCGCTTTGGCGTACGCTTCGGCCAAACTTGCGGCGGCGCTTGCTTTGTCCATGGTGTCGCCAAATCCTGGCTTTCCGGCGGTTGCGCTTGCGAGCGCTTCCGTCGCGGCTTGTCCAAGGGCTTCTGCGATTGGGCAGCACCAGTCGGCTACCGTTGTTTCGCTGGCTTCGTTGATCGCTTCCTTGATCGCCTGGGCCGCGTACTTGTCGTCCTGGTTGCCGTCGATCGCTTCGGTGAGCTTGTTGGCGATTCGGTACCAGTCGTCGGCGTGTTCAAAGGCGGAGGCGGCTTGGCGCGCGGCGTCCTGGCGGTTGGCTTCGTCGGCCTGGCGCCAATCGTCGGCGTAGTCGTCGGCTACCGCTTTTGCGTAGTCTTTTGCGGCTTCCGCTGCCTTGCGAATCGTGTCGCGCCAGCTGGCCTGGGCGGTTGTTGTTGCGGTTGTTTCGTTGTTGTTCATGTTTTGTCCTTTCGTTGCTTTGTTGTTATTGTAAGTATGCGCCTTTTGGTTCTGTTTGGCAAGTGTTTTTTTGGACTTTTTTTGTAAAATTTCCGCCGACCCCTGTTGTGATCCTGGCGGGCTTGCCGCGACACCTGTTTATTGTGCGACATTAAAATTTTGGCGCCTGGATGGTTGCGGACCCGTCTTTTTGCCGTTTTTGCGCGTTCGGTTTTGTTCGGTTTTATTTTGCGCTTGCTTTTTTGGCCGGGCTATGGAAACACTACAAGTGAGGGCGTGGGCCTCGGCCGTGTTTGGCCGTGGTTGCGCGCCTGTGGGATCCTGGCGGCCGTGGCTTCCGGGCCGTGGTCGAACGCCGCCGGGCTTCCGGTTATGTTTTTGGTGGCCGAGCTTCCTGGCTTTTGGCGATCGTGTTTCTGGCGCCTGGCCAGCGCTTCCGGGCTTTTTGGTGGCCCTGGCGCTTCCTGGCGGGCCTGGATCGCCTGTTTTTTGCCAAACTATAACTTTTGCACTTTGTCAACTAACACCGCACCCTTTTTGCTACTATCTATTGACAGAGCAGATTTGGGCTGGAAGTCAAGCCCGCATAAAAAAATAATGCTGGCCGGGCTGATCTTCCGCTGGCTGGCCGAGGCTCCGCTAAAAAAGAGCCCACGCGCGCGAGTCGCGGCAGTTCGGGAGTCTAGCCGCTGATTTTGAGTTCGCGCGAGTTCGCGCTGATTTTGAGCACTATGCTACAATGATTTTGGAAGGTTACTCAAGTGGTCGACGAGGCCTCATTGCTAATGAGGTAAGGCGCAAGCCTTCAGAGGTTCGAATCCTCTACCTTCCGCCATTCGCGGGGTTCTGTAATTGGTTAACAGCTGGCGCGCGCGTAATCTCAGGGATAGCCAGTATACTGGTTCGAATCCAGTCCCCGCGTCCCATTTATAAGGCAGTAAATATAGAACGTGGCTGATTTGTGGAGCGTTGGCTGACGCTGGCCACGTGCGGTGCGATTCCGTTCTGCCTTACTCCACATTCCAATTGCCGCCGTTGCTAGGCGGCTTTATGGTATACTTGAAGCGTAGGGTTCCGGCTCTATGTTCTTATCTAGCAATATCAAACGTTTCTTAAACGTTGAAATAAAAATTTCTTATAAACTGACCGCCTATCGTTGCTTTGTATTAGGCGGTTTTTTGTTCCATAAAAATTCCCCACCTGGTTGATCTTAAAAATTCCAGATGGGGGGGGTTAGAAAATTCCGGGACCCGGGGGGTTATTTTTTTGAATGGGTGGGGGGTTATTTTTCGTCCCGCTTCCTTGCTAATTCGCGCAGGTACTCTGGATCTATCTTGCCTTCGTCCGCCATTTCGTGGTGCCGTTTGCACAGGCAGACGAGGTTGTCATCGTCGAGGCCAAGCTCCGGCGCTTCCGTGAGCTTCGTTATGTGATGCACCTCGAGCGATTCTGTTTCCAGGTATCCTTCGTCCTGGCAGACGGAGCACAGCCAGTTGCTGCGCTCTCGAATGCTTTTTGACTTTTCGGTCCATTTATTCGTGGATCTGAACCGTTGGTCGTCGGTTCTCTGCCGGGGGATTCTGCCTGCGTTGCATTTGTAGTTTTCGGGATGTATCTTCCCGCATTTGCTACAACTTTTCCACATGCTATTTCTTTATGATCAAGCGTTGGCCTGGGAAGATTAGGTCCGGGTTGCTCAGGTTATTGTCCTTTGCGATCTTCTGCCATGTGGTCCCGTATTGCGCTGCGATTGATGACAATGTGTCGCCGCGACGTACCGCGTAGTTGATGTACGTATTTTGGCCGAGCTTTTTGTTCACGATGTCCTGAACCTCTTGGTAGTTGTATCCCGCTGCCTCGAGCTTTTGCTTGCGCTCAGCGCCGTTTCCCCACTTACCAGCGATTACTTCATCAGCGATCTGGTCGGGGGTTTTCTTTGGCGCTGGTGCTGGTGCAGGAGCCGGTGCTGGTTCAGGTTCTGGCGTTGGTTTGCTATCCGGTTTTGCGTACTTCTTCCATGCTGTTTTGGTCATGTTGGCGATGTCGCGGTCGAGCGTACCTGCGCTCGAGGTGTACTGCCAAATGGCCCAGAATTTCCACGCACCGATGCCGTATGGCATGTCGTTCACGCCTGGCGTCGGCGGGTTCGGCACGTTGTAAGCGTTCGGGTATCCCGCAATCCATAGGCCGCATTCTTTTGCGGTTCTGGACCAGTTGTATTCTGATACCTTCGATGCGCTCATATAAACCACTGGCCACACGCCGGTCAGCTCATGAACCTTCGCGCAGAAGCGGTAGGCCCAGTCGTCGCTATATGGCGCCATTTCATAATCAAGGGCGAGCAATGCTTGCCCGATGTATCCTTGGATGTTCTTCACGAACCATTCCGCCTCGGCTTCCGGGCTGTTTAAATCCGGGCGGGCGAAGTGATACACGCCGAGCAGTTTGCCCTGCGATTTTGCGCGCTGGTAGTGTTGATCGCATGTTGGATCAACGTATCCGGCGCCTTCCGTTGCTTTGCAGATTACGAAGTCAGCTCCCTGGTCGCCAATTCCGACGCTCTGCCATTTTGAAATATCTACACCTTTTAACATACCATCACTCCTGTCCGGCATCGCTGCCGTGTGCTGGTGTTGCTGTTTCGATGACGTTGTCGTTTTCCATTTCTATGCTCCTATTTCCTCGTTAGGTTCTTTACGCCGCTGAAAAGGCCGCAGGCGCTTAATCCGAGCGCAATGCCTAGGACGACTCCCTCGACTGGCGAGAAGTGCAGGTGTGCTGTGTAAATCAGCAGCCCGCTGGCTAGGCCGAGCGCTAGGTCAACGAGCGGGATCCACTTGCTGGCGAGCCCGAGTTTTTTGACAATTTCTGCGATCGCCATGATGAGCGCTACCTGCATCACTGGCGTCAGTAGGGTTGTAATTAGTTCATTTACTTCCATTTATTGCCTCCTTTTTTTGATTATAACATCTTTTGTTATTGCGCTTTTTGCGGTATAATATGGTCATGGGGTAGTTCATGTCCCATGCCTTTCGTGGAGCCGCTTTTGTCATTTACGGCTCCTTTTTTGTTTGTGCTATTCATGCGGCGTCACTAGCTGCTCGGTGAATGCTTCGAGCTTGCTTGCGCCGCTCTTATTATTTACTATCATTCCGGCGTTTGATTTTGCGAAGGCCCATATGCTGATGTAGTTGGTGTCTGGATCGTACTGCTGTGCTATCTTTACGATTTCCGCTAGATGCTCCAGGATCTTACTTTCGGCTTCATGGCGCGTCATCCGCTTCCACCTCCATTTTGTGTGTCATGTTTCTTTTTGAAACCTTTCGGGGTGACCTCGGCCCATTCTCTTTACTTTGTGGCTGGTATGTCCCGTTTCGCTTCTGTTTATATTATAACCTTTTCTGTCTTGTTTATCAAGTATTTTTGATAATTAGTTTTCTTTTTGAAACGTAAAAGGCCAGGCGCTTTGCCTGGTCCTTTTTGTTTATTCAAATGCTGCTAATCTCAGCGCTTCGTGCTTGATGATCTCGTTTACCCATTCGTCGTCGAAGTCCTCGAAGCTTGCGTATCTCTCAATGTATGCCCAGTTCGTTTCCATCGTTTCGATTTCGACTCTTTTCATTCCGGCTTCCAGTTCCATCTGTGCGACTCCCATCGCTTCCTCGATTGTTCTGGCCATTGCCACCGTGCTTCCGTCTACGTTGATTGCGTATCCTGCTGGTTTTTTGTTTGTTGTCATTTTTGTTTCCACCTTTCGTTTTTGTGTTCGGCTGTTCTGCCTTACAAGTATATTATAAAACAATTCCGTGGAACTATCAATCAATTTTGCATGGAAATGTATTCTATTTGAAACCTTTTTGACTAGAAAAGTCTTTCTCGCTGGCTTTTCGCCTTCATGCGGTAGCTTTTACCTTCCAGCTTCATCGTTTCGCACATCTCGCTGATCCTGTCGACGGTCTTTTCTGCTAGGCCGCGGGTCTTTATCATTTCCACCAGCGAGTAGTTGCTCGTGAAGATGATCGGCTTGCTGGCGTTGTATCGTTTATTGACCACCTCGAAGATTTTCTCCTGGAGCCATAAATCCTCGCCGTCTTTGGCCACCATTTCCGTTCCGAAGTCGTCGATGAATAGGAAGTCGACGTTGGCCAGCTTGCTCAGGAAGTCCGCTTCGCTTTCTGTTCTGCTTCCGAAGCTGCTGCGGATCTGCTTGCTTATCTCGGTGAAGTTCGTGTAAATGACCGAGTAATACTTGGCCATCAGCTCATTGGCAATGCAGGCCGTCAGGTGTGTTTTTCCGGTTCCTTTTGGTCCGTATAAGTAGATTCCGATTCCCTGGTCCAGCACCTGCTTTGCTACGTCGCAGTATTTACTGCATCGCGCGTGGATTTTCTCGAAGTCCGGGTCCGCTATGTCGGTCTTATCAAATGTTGCGCTTTTATATCTTTGGCCGAGTAGGGATTGTGTTCTTAACTTTTCCACATGGCGCATGCGCTCTGCTCTGAGCTCCAGTTCTCTATGCGCTTCTAGCTTCTCGCGCTGGCATCTGCATCGCGTTCTAACCTTTCGGCTGATTGCGAATAGGGTGCGCTGTTCGTGGCATGTTTTGCAGTAGATGTCATTGTCTTTGATGTACTCTTGAGCCGGGTCCATTGATTCCAGCATCTCTGGGGTTAGGATGTCATTGTCATTTTTGTATGTTTCTAGCTGGTCTTTTATGTTGTTCATGTTCATATTCCTTTCGTCGCTGCGGTCTATTCTAGGCTGTTCAGCCATTCATCGTCGATGTGATCCTGCTTCGTTCTTGGCGGGGTAGGGGTGCTTGCTGCGTATTCGTCATCCCAGCATTGCTGGTTGAACCATGTCGAGCCTTGCTTTACGTATTTCATGTCGACGTTATTGGCCTTTATTTGCGCGTTGTAGCGCGTTATCCCGTCCTGGACGGTTGCTTTATCGATTCCGGACCTTCTGGCCTTCACGTAGGCTTTCTGGGCGCTATTCTTGCCTTGCTTTCGTGGGTAGTCCTTCCACAGTTCTTCAAACTCGGCAAGCAGCACACTCTCGGCCAGCTTTGCTGGTTGATCATTATTATCTTTTTTGTTTTTATTTACTTTGTTTTTAGTTGATTGATTGTTAATACTTAATTGACCCGGATTTTCTAGGGGTTGATTTTCTGCCTCTTGTTTTTCTAAGGATTGAAATTCTGCTTTTAAAGCCTCACTAGGTTCTTCGTAGATGTCGTAGCTGTACTCGATTCTGCCGCTCTCCGTTTCGTTTGGCATCATCTTCGTTATCTTCAGGTATCCGAATTTCTTCAGTTCCTTCAGGGCTGTTTTGATGGCTGTTTCGTTTTCTTTGCTGATTGCTACCAGCCCGGCTATCGAGTAGTCCCAGTCCGGCGGCAGTGATAATATCACGCTTAGCAGTCCTTTTGCCTTCAGGGTCATCTCGGTTTCGCGAAGATGGTAGTTGCTCATAACCGTATAATTTCGATTCTTGTGAACGTTGAGTCTTTGGCTGTTGCCGTTCATGACGTTACCTCCTGGTGTTTATTTTTGGGTATAAAAAAGGCACCCAGGAGCAAGATTCGGCACGTAAGGGTGGGCATCACGTACCAAGTCCTGCTCTTGAATGCTTTTCGCACCCCACGTTCACATTATAAATTCGCTACGCGCTATTTATCAAGTTTTTTGTTTTCTTTTTGATAACTTTTAATTGATGTAACCGTCAAGGATTCCATTTATCATGGCGATGATATCTTCTTCTGCTTTTAGTCGTCCCCAGCGCATCGCCACCTCTATGTAATGCTGGGCTTTTCTTATCCGGCGTCGTAGCTCTCGATTTTCTTTGATTAGTTTATCTAGATCTGGCTTTTGTCTTTCGGTCATATTTACACCTCGTCTATCGTTATTTCCGCATGCGGATCTGTTCTGTCGGCGCCCATGTATTCCACCGTCAGCTTCGTTACGATCTGGCTGCTATCGTCCGGGATTACCCTGGCAAGCACCAGCGCGTCCAGGATTGCCGTTGCCTGATTGTCGAGGTCCCTGCGGCGGTGGTCACGTTCCCATATTCGGATTGTGATTTCAAATGGCCCAGTACGCCTAGCGATTCGCCATTGCCGCGGCGTCTGCGCCATAAATGCGGCCATCATCGCATCTTCCTGGTCGCGAGCTTTGGCATTCGATATAATCATGGGCTTGCCGCTACGCGGGTTGGTTATGATTCTTTTGTTATTCTTTTTGGCGTGAATTACGCCGTAGTATGCGAGTTTGATTATCATATCTTTTACCTGAAGTTATGCCTTTCTTTGTATAGGAGTACGCCGCGGCGGTCTATGAACTTTTCACGGATGGCCATCTTCTGGTTGTCGGTCAGGTCTAGGGCCATGATTTCGTGTTCGTACTCATTCACTTCATCAACGCTACTAGCTTCCTTCAGCTTAGCATCTATCTCTTTGAAGTCGATGTATCTGCGCTTTTTGGATGGTGTGTATGCCGGTTCTGGCTCTTTGGTTGCTTTGTTTGCTACCAGCACCATCTCGCCCTGATCGCGTTCGAAGTGAACGTTTAGGTGGTCCGCCAGAAGGTCCAGCGCATTATGTATCTCGTCTATTTCGTCGCCCATTTGGCTCATTTATATTCCTTTCTTTTTATATGGCCTCTTTTTGGTTTTTTGCTCGAGTTCCTCTATTTTCTTTTCGAGCTCATTGAGTCGGTCATATAAGCACTGATAGCCCAGGTACACTTCCCATGCCGCATCGTTTGGCGGCTGTCCGGTTTTTCCCAGCCACCAGTCGCAGTACATATCGCCATTGGTTAGCCCGCAGCATTGGCATGCGAATTCCGGGTATCTCACTTTTCAATCCTGCGGTCTGACACTCGATATGACATTATACCGCGATCGAAGTTGACATCTTTCATATGATGCACCTCTCTATCTATTCTCTTTTCGTTCGTGTTATAAGATTTTGCAGAGTGCAGCATTTCTTGTATCTCGTGCATGGCTGAATAGTAACCGGCTCTGAAACCGTACTTGACTCCCCTACGAAAGAACTCATCAGTTTCTTTACTCATTCTTCTCTCGCTTTCTTCAGCTTTTTCCTCGCTTCCCTTATATCTGCTTCGGTAAGGTGCGGAAGTTTATCTTTTGCCGGGCCGCGCTTGCTTGCTTTACCGCCTTTACGGCCGGCTTCTTTAGCCAATTCTGGATTAGACGCAAATCCGCCAGTATTGCCATTCCTTCCGCCTTTTGCTCCAATTCTTGCGTAGAAGTCTTTTCCATGAATTCTGCGGTTTGTTTCTGCGGCCTTTATGCCGCCTGCTTTAGTTCCTGCCATTATTCACTCCATTTGCTTTATCTACTGCCGCGAATACCTGCTCTGGCGTCGCGACCTTTATTAGCGTTTCCTCATCGGTTCCAACTTCAAAGAATGCATAGATGGGATGATTGATTCCGCGTAGCATCGCGACCTTCTCTGGCGGTAGATTAATGCCTAGCGCATTCAGCATCTTCTGATCGCGTTCGTATCCTTCCGGATCCTGCTCTTTAGTGAGCTTCGCGGCCGTTTCTGCGTCGGCCTGTTCTATCTCGTATTTGGGTTTCTCTTTTTGCTCTGGAGCCATTACGCTTGCTCCTTTCCGGCTAGCATTTTGTCTGCCCATTTTATGAGCTTTTCGCATACATTAGTTGCGGTTCTTATGCTTTTCGTGCGCTCATATTCGCGGGCTTCTTGCACGATTTCTAGTATTTCAGTTTCTCTTGTCATTGCTTTAGTTCTCCTCGTATATTGTCGGTTCGCCGTATAGGTCTTTTGCGGCTTCCGCCAGTTCATCGTTATTTGTCATTATTTTTCTTCTCGCCGGTCGCCTTATCGATTAGGTCTTTGTATGCTTTTACCTGGATGATTCCCAGGATTGGCCCTACTATGGCGGCTCCTATAATGATTGCCAGTATCATTTTTTCTTGCCTTTCTTTTGCTTTCTTTCTTCTATGGCCGTTTGGATGCCCATGATTATAGCGTAGAAGGCTATCGTCACTATCATCAGCGCAAATAGCGCGGCAGCTACCAGTAGCATTGCTTTCGCTATCAATATTACTTCTTCCATGCGCCTTTCTCCGTTTCTATATAATCGACATTGATGGGCGTGGCTTTCGCGAAGTTGTATTTTTTACGCGCCTTCGCTTCTTTTATGCGCCTTTTGATTGATTTCCATATGTCGAATGTTCTTTTCATTTTCTGCCTTTCGTTTCTTCTTCGGCTTCCCGGATTGCCGCCTCTAGTCTTGCTATGCTTTCCTGGTCGCCGTTTAATATGATAAGTTCTGCTAGATTGATTGCTTCTTCGTTTCTATTCAACCGTTTCACCATCCTTTTCTTCTTTTGCGAATACGTCCCAGACGTCGATGTTCTTGGCCGGGAACTCTTCTCGAAATCTCTGCATGACTTTGTAGCTTGGATCAAAGATGCCGCATTCAATGTTGGAGTAGTGGTTTTTGCTTACTTTCAACCGCTCCGCCATTTCGCGCTGCTTTAGGCCATGCTTCATTCTGAAAAGTATCAGGTTTAATCTTTTCATTTTGCTACTTCCTTTCTGCACTCATTATGCGCCATTTGTGCTTATTTTACAATGACTTTTTTCTATTTTTTGGTATTTTTCAAGGTTTAACCTGTTTTTTCAATATTTATTATCAGTTACCGCCGCACTTGTGGTACAATGACACCGGAGGTGATTTTTTTGATTAACTCGAAACGCATCGGCCGTCAGCTACGCGACCTTCGCATCTCTCGCGGATGGAAGCAGAAGGAGCTGGCCGAGATGGTTGGTCTATCGCGTCCGGCAATGTCAAACATTGAAAGCGGCAAGCGCTCGCTTACTCTGAATACGCTGAATCGCTTTTGTGAGGTTTTTAATGTGGACATTTCTTATTTCGGCATCGAGACTAGCAATTTCGACGAGGCCGTGGATCTTATGGCCCGTGTAGAGGCCATTTTCAATTCCGACGAGCTTCCTGATGATCGCAAGGACGACTTATATCGTCGCATCATGCAGATTTACCTGGACAGTAAGAAGTAGCTAATTTATTAGCCTTTTGAAACCTCTGGCGTCAAATTTTTAATTTCGTATTCTATTTTTATTTTCTCTTGCTCTGCGTAGAGCTTGAATAGCAGGTCATAAAATTTTTGTGGATCCATAATAGCACCGCCTTTCCTGGTCTATGTTATTATGGTCTTTTTTCTTGTCTTATACATACTTTTGCATAAATTTTCTAATTGAAACTTTTAAGGGGTGATTTAAATGTCTAGGCCACTTCGCGTGGGCGGTTATGCCCGCGTTTCCCATGAGGAGCAGAAGCGCTTCGGGTTTTCGGTCGATGCTCAGACGGCCAAGGTTACCAAATGGTGCGCCGACCATGGCCATGTGCTGGTGGATATGTATGTCGATGAAGGATTCACGGCTGGTAATATGAAGCGTCCTCGTTTGCTCGAAATGCTAGATAATTTGTCCGAGTTCGACGTGATCGCGTTTACCAGGCTGGACCGCTTTTCTCGTAATGTTCTAGAAGCGAACCGCATGCTGGAGCTTTTGCAGCAGAACCGGGTCGCGCTTATCTCTATCGAGGAGGACGACATCGACACCACCTCGGCCGATGGGATGTTTATGTTTCAGCTGAAGGTTTCCCTGGCTGAGCGCGAATTAAAAAAGGGATCCGAGCGGATCCGTTCCGTGTTTGATTACAAAGTGAAGGAGGGCCAGGTGATTTCCGGATCTACCCCGCCTGGGTATATGGTGGCGACTATTGATGGCGTGAAGCGCATGGTGAAGGATCCTGCCGAGGCTCCGTGGGTCATCGCTTCCTTCGACCATTATGCTACCCATCATTCAATCTACAGCACTATGCTCCATATGAATGAGCAGTTCGGACATCTGCGCAGCTACCAGGTATATAATCGCCTTCTTAAAAATCCAATTTACACCGGCGCCCACCGTGGTAATCCTACCTTTACCGAGCCGTACATCACTCAGGAGCGTTTCGATTTAAATCAGGAGCTTCTGGCTCGGAATGTTCGGGTGCGCAAATCCAACAGCGTCTTTTTGTTTACCGGCCTCATCTTTTGTCCGCTTTGCGGCAGTCCGTGCGCTGGGATGTATAAAAAGGACGCCACCTATGGCTATGAGTACCACTATTATCGCTGCCAAAAGCGCCACACGCAGCGCAGGTGCGATTTTTCGCGGTCATTCAATGAGTCGGTGGTCGAGGCCTGGCTGCTTGATAATGTCGAGCGTCTGATGGCCGATTATGTGGCCGAGGTCACTCGGGTTCGTATTGCGGATCCTGACTTGCCGGCTCGCAGGATCAAGGCCATTAAGGAAGAAATCGAGAAGCTGAATTATATTTTCATGAAGGGCCGCATCTCTGCCGAGCGCTATGATTCTCTTTGCTCTGACCTCGAGGACGAGCTCGCTCGATTAAAGGTCCAGGCTCCGGCGGTCCGTGACACGGCTGCACTCCAGGCTTTGCTGTCGAGTGGCTGGCGTAATGCCTACGAATGCCTCTCTAAAGAAAACAAGCGCGCTTTTTGGCGCGGCATGCTTCGTCGTATCGTTTCTGATCCTGATATGAACTTGTCTTTGGAATTTATGTGATATAATCTTCTTTATTGCGCCTCACGCTTGGCATCGTCCAGCGGAGGCTTTTATTTTGCCTTTTTATTCTTAAAAACTCATCACTGCCTGCTGGTGCCGATTAGTTTTTAACAAGAGCCACTATCCCTCTATTCCCTGGTAGGAGGGGTTGGCCCGGATTGAAGGTTTACTAGGTCTGTTCTGCTGTCTGAGTCGTTACTCTCTAACTTTGCAGCTACATTCTTTTCAGGTGTCCTGCCGTCCGCTCCGTGGAGTCCTTCGGCTTTAGGATCTTAACCAGGGACCAGGTCGTCAGGTTCGGACGTTGCCTGGGTTTAGTCGCCTGCCCATTTTATTCTCTCGGGTTGAGTTAGCGTTTGTGATATAATTTTATTGAAGCAGGTTCTCAATCCTGGATGCTTCAATTGGTCGGTGCTAAGAGCCGACCTTTTTTGTGACCTAGTAATGTGCTGCCTTTATTGTATCATCAAAGCCAAAATAAAAGACCGCCAATTTTGACGATCTTCTATGTATATTAGGTCCCTTCCGGGAGTGTTCTGCGGTTTCATTTTATCATATTAAAAAGGCGACCCTTTTAAAGGTCACCCGATGAAGGAAAGGTCACACGCGGCCTTCGTTTGGAGAGGTGAACGTCTGCCGTAGTGCATGTCAGGAAGTTAAGAATTGAAATAAGCAGGCCAGCTCTTTGCCTGCTCTAGTATTGTTTTCTTTTTGAAACCTTTTATGCACTTTTGCACAGGGTTTTTCCACATGTGTAAAAGTGGAGCGCTATTTTTTAATTTTATGCTTGCTATTCAAGTATTTTGAAGGTAAGATATCACTATAAACGAAAGGAATGCACATGAACAATTGTCAAATCGTACCATGCGACTGGTATAACGTCTTTATCCGTCCGGTGGAAGGCTGCGTAATCGCGGACGTCTATAAAGGCGGTGACCGCGGTGGCCACAGGCTGCTCCATCAGGCGTATAAAAGCGAGCGCATCGCTCTAGCAGCTTTGAAGCGTCGATTTAAGGATGGCCTCATAGTTCTTTACCGTGAGCCATGGGTTGGCCGCATTGAAACTGTCGGAGTGATTAATTAAAATCAGGGCCTCTAAGCGAGGCCCTTTTTAATTGGGGAGATTTTTTATTTCCCCAGTCTGGATTGAAGGAATTCGAGCTGTCTTTGCATGCATGCTCTCCATGCTTTGTCGCTGCAGGCGTTTTTTAGCCACTCACAGGCTTTTATTATGTCGTAGGCTATAATTATGCCCTTTTGGTCCCGAAACGCGTCCCAGGCGGCTTTTAGCTGGCTTTCCGGCGGCTTTGGCACGTCGTGTAGTACGTCATGGTGCAGTTCGTCATGGATCTTGATGTCTAATTCGTAGACGAATGCGTCCCGGAGCAGTTTGCCGTATCCGGTCTTGTAATGCTGGCCTTGAAAGATTAAATGGTGGCGGTTCGTGGTCTTTCCGTGCTTTCTTCGCTTTCCCACATCATCCACCTCCGTATTCTGTCTTAATCTCGCCAAACATCGAGCAGAACGCTATCACGTCGACAGCGTCGGTGAATGGCAGGTCGCCGTAGACGAGTACGATCTGGCCGAGGTCGGTCAGGTTTACGCCGTATTTCTCTATAAGGCTCCAGAGTTTTTTGCTGTCGAATGGGCCTTTGATTTCAACCATCAGCTGTGTCATATGACTCACTCCTTCCTATAAGGTGCGGGCGGTGGGTCCGGTGTGGACCGCTGCTTCTGGTTTTATTTTACTACTTTTTGAAGATCTTTTTGTCGACCCAGAAGAAAATCAAGCCGCCGATGAGGTTCGCCACGATTGTGGCCCATAGCTCGCCCATGCCGGCTAGGAAGTGAAGGCATATCGCTAGGATTGGCGTTGATAGCTGCCATCGGATTAAGTATGCGATGTATTTTTTCCACATGGTTTTATTCTACCAAAAAGGGCCGCTCTCGCATGGCGGCCCTTTGTATTATTTCTTCTTGCCTTTTTTCTTACCGCCGCAGCCCATGGTTGCTCCTTGTTAGTTTGCACTTTAATTATACCAAAAAACCACCTAGGCGATTCGTTACTGGCCTGACGACCAGGTGGTTGTTTGAAACCTTGGTGGTGCTTTTATTATACCAAAAACTGCAGCGGTCGCTCGTTCACTGCAGCAGGAATTTAAAGTCGTCAGTCCTTCCCGACCTCAAGTTCTCGTACCGAGCGCTGGACGGATGGTTTCCTTGCACCATCAAATTCCCCACATCTTTGTTAGTAGAGGCGGTGGGTAGCCATTTTCATCATACCAAAAAACCGCCTGCGGGATAGAAACTGCGGCGGTTTTTCAGTTCCGTTATCTCACGACTTCTGACGGTGTCGTGGGTTCCGAATGCCGCGTATAGGAGAACTCGGCATCAAATCAAAGAGTTATAGGGCCAGAGACGGACCCTTGCTTTTATTTTAGCACGAGTGACACTAGTGATGTAATAAAGGCACCAATTATCGCAGCCACTACCCATTTTACGTACGATTGTAGATCGGAGATATCTTTTGCGTTTTTTGCGGCCATGCTTTTTGCTTCATTTGCCGTCGCTTCTACATCCTTGAGGTTTAGGCTCTGCAGGATGGTTTCAATCCTTACGATTCTCTCGCGTATCTCGATTAATACTTCCGATTCTTTTTCGTTCATGATTGCTCCTATTTCAATTATACACTAGTGGACCTGCTCCCATGAACCCCATGTGCCGTTGTCCATTCTTCTGGTCCATATGTTGAGGCTGAAGAAGTCAAAGGCTAGCTGGCGCTGGTATTTGTCGTTGTGGGCCATGTGAAGCACGAAGAACCAGTTGGCGCTGTTTCCTGGCGCGTTGCTCATGTTTGAGCCCATGTATATGCCGCTGAGCGTCTTGCATGCCGTGTTCCAGCTGCTTGTCGATGCTGATCTCGCTACGCCGCCGATACCTGTGAATTTGCTAACGATATCTTCGTTGTTTACGAATAATCGGCCGAATACTTCCAGGGATTCGTCGTAATCAGGGAAGCCGTTGATTGCTACACTCGATTTCTTATCGTCGAAGAATGCGAGCGGCATACCTCGGTTCAGCACCAGGTCGTATGTCGTGGATCCGAAGTTGTCTGATACCACCACTTGCACGTCCCAGGCGTACGTGTTGTCGAGCGTTAGCTGCTGCGTTACGTTATCCTGGAGCGTGATATATGCCGACCAGTCGCTGACGGAGGTCTTTTTGTATCGTGCTTTTATTGCCAGTACGTTATTTTGGATTTTGTCTGCGTAGCTTGCATCGACCTTCAGGTCTGTTTCTGAGTAGTAGTTGTTATGGCGGGCCAGGGTTATAATCGCCGTCGGAGCGGTCCAGTTTAATATCTGGACCTTTAGTGTAATCGTGGCCGTGTATCCGCGGCTATCAGTCACGGTTACTGGCATGTCGAAGCTCTGGGCTGTATCCACCGTTCCAATGTTTAGCGTGGCGGATCCGTTCGTAATGTTGGCCGTCGTCGTGGCTCCGAGCACTACCGCCTTAGCGGTTTTTACGGTAGCGCCTTTGAAAGTTGACGCGTTCGTTACGTTTACTCTGAGCGTGGAGTTGTTGCGCACGATCAGCTGATTGTTGCCCGTAGCTGCCACCGTCTGCGATTTCGTATCCAAGTATGCCGCATTAAATACCGGATAGCAGTCCACCATTGTCAGTGTTTTGTCTGCGTTGCTGTATAGGGTGGTGCCGCCGATTACGGTCTTGATCTTAAATCGTACCGGGAGTGTTTTACTGTTCGCTGTGGCGCTATAGAATTTTTGGCGCTCTGCCTGCGTCAAATTAAAGGTATACGAAGTTCCTGTCTTTGATATGTCCCTGTATGCCGCATATACCGTGTTTTCGTTGCTCGGGCTTACGATTGCTATCTGAAGCGTTGATACTGCCGTTCCGGCCGGGTTGCTGTATGTTACGGTAGGGTTTTGAGTATCGTTGAAGTCCGGAGCACTCTTGATGACTGCTGCGCGAGCAATGTCTGGAAGGCTCCAGCTTCCGCTGCCGCTACAGTTTACCGCAAAGGCCCAGATGGCGCCCTCTGCGTATGCGCTGAAGGACTTTTTGCCTGCGCTGTTATGGTTCAGCGTGTAGGTGCCGCTCGCGACTGTGGTGCCGTTGTATAGCCGTATGCGGGTGTTTGATGAGTAGACTGTATTGCCATCGATTTGAACCTGGAATGGGCCAGACATGTACCAGTTAGTCGTGGAGCCGCCTGCTCCTTTCAGTGACCAGTTGATCTTGGTCGAGTTGCTACTTGTGCTTTGGCTTGCTACCGACCATTCAAATCTCAGATATCTGCCATCATATCCTGATGTATTAAATGAGCCGCTACTTGCCATCTTTATTGACCTCCTACTGGTACTAGACCGATTCCTTGATTTATAAGCTGGTTATTGTCATTGTATCTTTTTATTGATATAAAGCGCATGCTTCCGCATAGCGTGATTTCTTCCTCGACCACCGATTTCTTCATATGGAATTCATCATAATCAGCCCAGAAGATTTTTTCGTTGTTACGGTCGTAACCTGCGAAGCCTTCTTCCTGGTTCATGATCACGTAGCTACCGTCCTGGCCGTACATTTTGAGGCCATTCTTGTCCATCAGTGCTATCAGCACGTTGGCTTCGTCGTAAATCTCGAGCGTTCCGTAGTCGTTCAGCTTGCTACCGAGCTTCAGGGTTCCGCCTCGAATGAGGTCAGCTGTGAAGTTCACTACGTTTATCTGTTCTGCGTTGAATATGTTATCGATGGTCCAGGCGCTTCGGAATGGGCCGTTGATGCCGCTCTGGGAGAAGCCGATTCCGCCATTATTTATCATTATGACGTTTCTGGCCGTTTCTTTTGGCAAGCTGTCAACAACTAGGATCTTGTCGCCCTCGTATATTACGTAGCTGTTTCCGAGCGCGGCCCATATTTTGTTTTGGGCTTCTCGAAGTTCTTCGCCTAGCGTCACTTGGATATCTTTTGTGTTCTGCTCTACGGTTTCCTGGATCTGATTCGTTATCGTGTTCATTAATCCGGAGACGGTTTGTTTGAAGTTCCCGAATTCCATCTCTACGTATTTCCCCAGTATGCAGTCGTAGATGTAGCTTATTACTTGAGTCGTAATGGTCAGCCCGAGGCGGTCGTCTTGGACATATACCGTATCGCCTATGTTTGTGAGCTTTTCCAGGTTCGCCTTGAGGGTGTAGTTTACCTGCGGCACCGAGTTGTTATCTACGTAGCTCTGGGCTTTCTGGCGCAAATCTTCAACCAGGGCGGCCTGGTATGCTTCTACGTCCGGGTTACCTTCTGCATCGATGTAGTTTTCCTGTTCTATATCGTTCTGATCAAAGTTCACCGATTTCACGTATGGCAGGTCGTATTGGTTCGTAGATGTTACGTAAGTTTCCGGCAGCAGCAGGCCTTCTTTGCCAACTGGCAGAAGCTTTGTAGTCACGTTATCCCAGTTCTCATCTACCGTGATATCTTTTAGGTTTTTCGCATATCGCACTACCACGCCATTATCCTGTCCGATTTCCTGGCGAATGCCGATGGACCAGCCATTTAAGTCTAGATGGCCTCCCCAGCGCTCCACTACGGTCATTACGGCCTCGTAGAGCGATGTTCGGACGCACCGGTAGTTATTTACCGTATCGACGTCCGAAATCGTCACGAAGGGACTCTGTGGCTCTGTGGCGGCGTTTAAATGGTCGAGCGCTGCGTTGCAGTTCTTTTCTACTACGTAGCTGTCTGCGATCAGGTAGTTGCGGCTGTCAAAGAATACATGTAGCGCTTTGGTTATTAGCTTGTTTTTTGTCTTTTGAAGGTTTGAAACTCTGAACGGCTGCTCGCCTTGCGGCGTTGGAGCCAGAATGATGCGACCTTCTGTCAAATCGTTGACGTATGTCAGGTCGGTTTCCAGCTCCAGATAGAACTCGCCGTTATCCTGCTTCGTGATTCTTGCCTTTAGTGGCTTTATGATCTTATCGCCGTTTGATGTGAAGTCACGGTCAGTGATTCCGAATAGTTTAAGCATTGGGTCATCTCTCCTTAATCACCGACTACTGATCCATAGTCTGCATCCATGAAATATATTGCATTTTCTTCGACAGATCTAGCGAATAGCCTTTCAAGAGCCAGAGCGATTCCGGTATACCCAGCCGCAGTCGGATGGTTGCCTGATAAGTGCGACATTACACTGCTTGTGAAGAAGCGATCGTCGTAAGGGTTGATATACGGAAAGCCATAGTGCTCGGCTATTTTCGCAATTGCCGTGCTGAAGACCCCATAGTTAGGATTCATTGAGTTTGGCCTCATGCATCCTACCATTACGAACTTTGCATGAGGAGCGTACGCTTGGACTTGTTCGATAATTTTTCCGTAGTTGCCGTAGAAGGTATCTGGGTTTTGCGTGTAGTCGTCCTTAATATCGTCAATCGTACCGAGGTAATCTAATCCTAGCTTATTAGCATCGTTGATACCAAGCGCCAAAAAGTAAAGGTCGCTTTTTTCGCTTCTAAGGACTCTCGCCAGTCCGTTAGCATTAGTGAGATAGCCTCGAGTCGTAATACCGCCGATACCGAAGTTATCCCAGTCAGTGTCATTTCTTCTTCCCATAACTGCGATATAGCTCAATCTTTGATTTGGCGATGTATAGGCAGTGCCGTCGTAGTAAAGCGAGCCGTTTGTATAGCTATCACCAATCGCCGCAATTCGATTAAACATAGCGAGCGAAACATCGTTTTCATAATTAACGGTATCGTCACTGTATCTAATGCGACCTCGGTAATCATAAGGCGAGAAGGCATTTTCTGGCGCTTTTCTGCCTCTGAGCCAGCATATAATATGGTTTTCTGGATTGATTGAACTCCAGTGTTCTAGCTGCACACTCTCGGCAGTTGATCCATTAACTGTCAGTGTTAGAGCGTAAGAAGTATAGTCATCTGGGAGAGTGATTTCTGCCGGCAAGGCTGCCGTATTAACATTAACTTGATTGAATAATTCTCCTACAAGAAAGCCAATCTGCGCTTTATCTAACTTAATGACACCAGCGTTCCTGTCGATGACAATATTTCCACCAAACATTTTCGCATAGCGAGCCTCGGTTAGAATATTCTTGTTGTATTCGTAAGCGGCTACATAGGTTTTAGTTGCCTTACATACATACATGATAACTGGGTGGCTTGTATCTCTCGCTGAATAAAGCTCCAATTGAATCGAAGTCACTTGCGTTCCGCTGATTGTTGCTGTCAATGCCATTAGCCTCGTATCGCTTATCGAAAACTCTCTTGCTACATCGCTCGCCACAGTTAATCTTCTGTCACTGTTTGCATTTACAAAATCCGTCAAATCATCACTTAAAGTGATTTTGCTTGTAGCGAAATCGACATAAATCTTGCCCTCATAAATCATTAAACTTTGAGCTGCTAGCTTGTCGTTGCTAATGCTTGACTTTTCAATGAAGTTATTTATATCAAGATAGGCATAAGGCTCATAACTTAGGTAGCTAGACCCCTCATTAATCATGATGCCAGCCTCTATGCGAGTTCTATCAACATTATAGTCACGACTTGAGTTGTGATAGAAGAACAGCAAATAATTGGTCGAGTCTGTCGTTGTGAAGGTTGTCTGATAAGTGTTTGTTGCGTTTTTCGTGCCATGACAAGCCAGTATTGTCGTAGTGCCTATAACTGGGACTTCGCTCACTTCGTACACACAGAAGCATTGTCCAATTTGCGGTTTTCGTACGGCATAAGCAGTAGAAGGCGAGCATGGAATAAGTACCGACCACGAATTAACTGAGTTTGTTAAGACTGCGCCGACGCTATCCGAATTACCAACAGCGTGAAGAATAGAAGGATACTGCTTGTCATACAGGTTGTTTGAGCGCTTATGGAAGGTCGTTTTTCTTGGCGAAACGCTGTTATCTGCCAGCTCCGTAGCTTGGTAAACTCCGCCGTCAGTCCAAGCCGAGCCATTATAGTAGTACCAGTGCCCATCGGTCGACAATACGTAGATTCGACTTGTATCCGTCATCTCAGAAACCGAGCTTGCGGGGAGTGGGCTTCCGTTTGCCAAACTTTGAACTTCCAATTTAGTTGCATAAGTAGAAGCTACCTCATTGGTATTTGCCTTCAAATCAATTTGCGTTTGCAGAGCAGTATCGTCATAAACCGTATCAGTAAAAACTGCACCGATAGGCACATCAGACTCTACTGTATGCCCATTAACCGTCTGTGCATCACCGTCGATATTTGCCGAGATAGTACCACTAATATTCTTCTGCACATTTGTGTTATCCTCGCTTAATGACCAGACTAGAGTGCCAGATGGCTCTGTCGTGACGTATGTGTTATCAAATTCAGCAGTTATCCTTGCTGTATATTTTAAATCTAAATCAACATTAGCCCAGTTTGTTAATAGAAGATAGACAGAGACGGTATCGTTTTCATTTTGATAAGCGACTATATCAGATTTCTGTTCTGCTGTATGGCTATCTGCGTAATAATCGCCATATGCTTTTATTCCGTGAGACCGATTAGCAATGGTAATGTCAACTTGTGAAGTATAATTACTCTCATAAGCTCCCATTTTTCCATGTATTCCTAGAGCAGCGTCGTTTGCTGTAGAGCTCGAAACTGGGAACGTAGCTAATTTATACCAGCGCCCATTCCCGTTGTTGCCTCTTACCGACACTCTTGACATAGCAATAGCTTGCAGTGCGCTTGTATTCTCATTGACTTGGTTCGTCAAGCTCTGGACGGTTGTAGTATCGGCTTTGGTCGCCAGGCCAGCGTTTAGCGCTGCATTGGTAGTGAAGTCGCTATCATTGACAAGTTCGCTTGTCTTTGTCGCACCAGGCCCATCTCCTTTCTCGCCTTTTATCGAGATATACTCAGCCAGTGATTCGTCATCTGGCATTGAGAATTTGAATTTTAGTCCCTGCGCCATAGTTTACTCCTTTGTTACATCCCATTTAATGTTTAGCTTGCCTTTTAGGAACGTATAAACATCATCATCGATCGTACATTGAAGGTCGTAGTAATATCCGAACTGTTCCAAGTCCTCAGTATCATCAGGCTCGATTTTTACATAATACTGGCCGTCGGCTAGTTGCGTAATTCCGCGGCCTAGATTCTTCTGGAAGACATATTCGCTATCGTCTGGATTTTGTTTAACTGAAAAGTAGCAAGCGTCAAGTGAGACCGCTGCGTCTTGGTCGTCTGCCACCTTGAAATTAAACCCGAAGCTATCTCCCCGGGTGATTTCGATGTTTTTTATGGTCGTGATCATTTAAACCTCCTTATATCCATCTGGAATATTTATTTATTACGATCTTTGTCGCGCTTCCGCTCCACGATATCGTATTGGTGCCGACCTTGAGCCTCAGATTATCGTAGTCGCCATCTACGCTCCTGTTCATTAGGACGCCTGTTTCGGCATTGTATGCTTCTAGGCTTTGAGCGTCGATTGTTATCTGGCTTGCCTGGTCGCCTAGGTTTATCACGAAGATTTGGTTGCCATTGAGGCTCAGGTTTATCGTTCCGGTTCCGAAGATGGTTATTGTGGGTTTGGAGTAGATGTTCCCATTGTTTCTGATCGTTACCGAGTTATTGTCAAAGGAGGTATAAGTTTTGGCCTTTTCATCGTTCGCGTACTTGAAAGGCTGGACATGGAGCGTCACGGCCGCGGTTCTAAATCGCACCAATCGCTCGAAGTCGATTTGGTTCAGGATCTTATAATAGTAGTATTTATCTGGTTCGTTCGAGAAGACGACTTTACCTTCCGAGTTGAAGTATTCGATGACTTCGTCAATGTCAAATTTACCGTATAAACCGATGGATATTTCCTTATCGTATGCGGCATAGCCGAGTGGCGTTACAATGTCGCCATCTCGGCCTTCTATTTCTTCTATCTGATTGCGAAGCAGTGGTTTGCTAATCGGCGCGAGCTCCTGGATCAATAGTCCAGGTATGTCTGCGCTGCTGCGGTCATTTAATATAATGTAGTTTCGCATGTTACCTCCACCTTTAATTATAGATGAGTTTATTCACTGTGCGGTCTACAAAGCTGCCCATTTCGTCGCCGTCCATTTCGATCTTCATTTCGCTGAGCGCCTGCTTCAATGCTGCGACCAGTGGAGTATCCACCGCCGCCTCAGCTGCGGCGCTTTTGGCCGCTATTCTGAAGTTCGCGTCCATTCCGTCCGGTATTGCATCGCTGACGGCTGCTAGGGCGCTTGTGTCGACGCCGGTGTTTAGACCTTCGCTCATTGCGTCCACGATTGATTGGCCAAAATTTGCCGCTTCCTGCAGGATTTCCGTTTCTTCGTCTTTGATACCTAGCATGAGACCCTGGTCGAAGAACCTACCGACCTTTGCTGCTTCCTTAGATGGCGAGTGGATTCCGAGCGACGCCTTGAGCGAGCTCATGATGCTGTTACCGAAGCTTGATGCCATTGCTTTGGCTTTACCCCATAGCGACCAGTCGCCGGTACCATTCGTGAAGCCGGTGATAACGTTCGCACCCATGCCTTGGGCTTCTGCTTGCTTATTAAGCTGATCGACGGCGTCTTTTGCGACCTGGTTTGCTTTGTCTTTGGCTACCGGCTCGCCTTGAGCGATACCGTCCGCATACAGTTGCACTTGGCCATTACCGGCGTCTTTGAACTCCATTTTCTTGCCAGTGAGCATGGAGAGGATCTTCATTGTGTTGTTACGCCACTCATCTGAGTTTTCCTGTAGCTTGGTGGTCGTGATGCCGTTATACTGAAGCATCTCTTTTTGAAGCTCGCTGATTCGTTTATTGGCAGCGGCCTGCTGCTGGTCTATCATCTTGGAGTTAGACTCCGTGCGCATGCTTTCGAGCACCTCGAGGCCAGCTTGTTCTGCGTCGATGCCTTGCTGAAGGATGGTTTTCTTTTGTTCTTCAGATTCCGCAAAGCTCGCGACGTATATCCAGTCCTGCTCCTGCATTTCGGAATACTTTTCAGCGTGGAATTTAGCGTAGTTATCTTCGTATAGGCCTATCGCTGCGTAGTATCCTTCGAGGGTCTGCTTCTGGTTATCTATATTCTCCTTCAGCGTATTGTAGTTCTCTTGGTATGCCTGGTTCTTCTCTTTAGCCCATTGGACTTCTTCTCTTGAGTACGTTCCGGCTTGTGAGTTTAGGATTTCTTGCGCTTTCGCATTGTCGTTGACGAGCTGGGTCATTTGGCGCTGGCTCTCGGCCAGTAAGTCGAGGGCATTAGCGCGGTCTTGGATAGCTTGCGTATACGATGCTTCCTGGCTGTTTAGGATTATCTCGGCCTTTTTCTTCTCGATGGTCTGGTCGATTGCATTTCTAATTTCCCCGTATTTTTCTATCACGCCATCGTGTAGCGAGATTTCCAGCCCGAGCGCGTCTGCCAGTGTTGACGTAATAAATGCGGCGCGATCTTCGTATCCGCTCTTGACCTTGCCGTTCTCGTCGACGATTTTATCTAGTTCGTTTACGAGGTCCTCGTAGTAGCTCATCTCGGACATGCCTTTGCTGAGATTCTCTTGTCTTGTCGCCTGTAGCTGCTCCCAGGATTCTTTATTTGCATTTACGGCATCCGTATTTGCTGCGATTTTATCATTAAACTCTTGCGTTTCTTCCGACGCTTCGTTCGTCTTACTTACGACAGCCGCAATGCCCACAGCAAGCGCTGCGAGCGCGCCTACGACTAGGCCGATTGGATTCATGCCCATTACTGTGTTGAGCGCAGCGAATGCCGCAGAGAGGCTGGTTGCGCCGGCTACCGCCGTGCTTATGGCCGACACGGCTCCTATTATGGCTGTCGTGAATGTCGCGATTTTTGCGGCCACGAATGCGGCTATGATCGCGCTGATTCCAGTCACGACCGTTTGCCAGTGGTTGATTAGCCATTCAAATACTTTTACGACGCCTTCAAATGCGGACGCGATCTTTCTGCCTGCCTGGGTCCAGTTGATGCCGCTTAGCGTCTTTGAGATTGAGTCTATGCACTTCTTGATCGTCGGCTCTAGCTTGCTCCATATCTCTAGGCGGATGCCTTCGAGTTGGCTTTTTAGAAGCGTGAATTTACCGCCGACATTATTGAGCATGGTCTTTGCCATGCGGTCTGCTGCGCCTGCGCTATTATTCACGGATTGGATGAGCTGTTCGAAGCCATCTGGCGCCGAATTTACGATCGCAAGCAAGCCGGCCATTGCTTCCTGGCCTGCGATTGCTTTTGCGTGGTGGGCCTGCTCTGCTTCTGAAAGCCCATTGAATTTCGAGCGGAGCTGCTTAAGGATATCAATCAAAGGCAGCATTTTGCCGGTTGAGTCTGTTACCGTGATTCCAAGCTGTGCGATTGATTTTTCGGCCATTTTTGGCGGTGATGCTAGGCGGGTCATCATCGAGCGGAGTGCAGTACCTGCGCGTTCGCCCTTGATACCTGCGTTTGCCATTGTACCAATTGCCACCGCTACATCTTCCATTGAGAAACCGAGGGCGCCGGCTACTGGCGTTACGTACTGGAAGGTCGAGCCCATGAGTTCCACGTTCGTGTTCGCGTTCGCTGCCGCGGCCGCCATTACGTCTGCGAGCCTTCCTGCGTCTTTAGCTTCGTATCCTAGACCCGTCAAGGCGTCGGTTACGATATCTGATGTCTGTGCCAGGTCTGCGCCTGATGCTGCGGCAAGGTTTAGAATACCTTCCAAGCCGTCGAGCATTTCTTCGGTTTTCCAGCCGGCCATTGCCATGTAGTTGAATGCTTCCGCGGACTCCGAGGCTGTGAATTTAGTGGTGCGGCCCATTTCCTGAGCCTTTTCGGTCAGTTTAGCCAGTTCCTCTGAGCTGGCGCCGCTGATTGCAGCTACCTTGCTCATCGCGCTATCAAATTCCACGCCGGTCGTCACGACTTGCTTTGCTAGGTTTTTAAGGCTATCTATGCACTTTGTTACTACTTGAGTTGCTAAGTTAGCAATTACACCCTTTAGGACCGTGAAGCCACCGTTAGCGGCCTTCTGGGCGCTATTCCCGGCACGTTCCGTGGAGTCCTCGGTTTCTTCCATGCCCTGGTCTAGCTTTTCGAGCTGAGCTTCGGTTTCCTTTACCGCTTGCTCTGCCTGGTTCATTGCCGTCTTATATTCTTTGAGCGTCGATTTGGCCTCAGCCTGTTTGACGTTGCTGTCGGCTAGTTCTTGCTTTAGCTTCTCGACCTTTTCAGCCTGGTTCTTATAAGCATCGGAAGTTTCTCCGCTTGTTTTGCGGATCTGCTCGAGTTCTTTGACGGCGTCCTTGTATTCCTTGGTTAGCGCCTGGTGCTTTACCTTCTGCGCTTCCAATTCTGCCGCATACTTGGCATATGCCTGGCGAGCCTGGTCTAGGGTATTCTTTTGTTTTTGAAGCTGATCTTGGAGTTGTTTCTGCGCAGTCGTAGTGGCCGACATGGATTTGTCGCTTTTATCGTATTGCGTAGATATTGACTTGAGCGCCTCTCCATTCTTCTTGAGGGCGTCCGTGATTGCGTTCAGCGACGCACGGTACGCTTCTTCGCCTGTGAGTTTAACCTCGCCACCAAATCCCGGCATATGTTCATCTCCTTATTAAAAATATTGATCAGATTGCTCTTGCTTGGCTTTTAGCTTTGCATACGTGGTGTGGGACGCTTTCATCAGCATTTCTCTATCGAAGTCGTCTTTGTAGTGCTTGTATAGCTTATTAAATGTCGTCAGCGTAAGCCTTCCCACCTCTTTTAATGATAAGTTCAGTTTAGTTGTCCCGGTGAAGTATATCCAGTAGAAGTCTATGCTCGGGTCATCTTCATCCGGGATTACTCGTTTTTTGGCGCTGGTTCCGCAGATTTATTGCTTTCGGTCATTAAACCGAGCACCTTTTCGGTGGCTTGCTCTAGGCCCACGCTTGTAAGCATGCGGCCGGCCTGTTTCTGCGTAAGCGGACGCATTGATTCCATTCCGGCTTCTTCATTTTTGATGTCGATGCCTTCATTGATCATTGCCATCACGCCAAATGTTAAGGCTCCCAGGTCGGTTTCGCCATTGCCAAGTAGCACCTTTTGAGCCCATGCCTCGAAGGATCCGTATTCTTTTTGTAGCTCCTGAAGCACGTTGATATTCATTACGAGCGGGTATTCAACTCCGCGGTATTCCAAGGTTTCCATTATCTCTTTCATCTCATTATTCCTTCTTTATACCGATTCATTAAAAGCGAGGCGGCTTTGGTGGCCGCCTGCTATTTGTTTGGATTATGGTTTTACGCCGAAGCAGCTTTCGAGGTAGGCGATCGCCTCAGCCTTCGTGTCGAAGGTCTTGTACTTGCGCCAGTTGCCGTCTACTGGGACTGCTACGACGCCTTCTAGCTCGTAGGTACCAAATTCGACGGATTCGCCGCGGGTGTTGTTTTCCTCGCTTGGTTCGCTGAATTGGACCTTTGCGAAGAAGGTTGCGCGGTACTTGTACGCGCCGTCAACGAGAAGGGTGGCGACACGGCCGAGACCGACGTATGGTGCGATATCGTTCGTGTTGCTGACTACCTCGCCTTCGTTTGTGGTGTGGCCGAGAAGTTCTGCGTAAGTCGTAGGATCTTCGCGGTCGATACCCATGGTGCAGGTACCACCGGTTACGCTGCTGTCATGCTCTGCTAGGACATCGTCTGCGTAGAGCGATGCATCGCTTTTGGTAGGGTCAAAGTTGAAGCTGATTGCTTTGCCTGGTTTCTTTGGGGTCGCATATGTGATCGTGCCATCACTTGCTTCGGTTGCGACGCCGTAGCGGAAATCAGAGAGACCGATTTTTGCCATCTTATATACTCCTTTCGATAGCGAAGCTCATAACCTTGATGTAGTACCCTGTGTCGACGTTGTACATATCTTCCAGGTCGCCTTCCGGTTGCCACATGAAGTTATTTGCTTTTAATTTACTTTTTACTTCGTTTACGATGTTGGTGTAATTACCTTTTGAATAGATTCCGAACTCGACCGTCTGCAGGTAATTCTGCACGTCGTCGTCGGCTCTTAGTACGCCAGTTTTATTGGCTACCGTGTAGACGATATAAGCATCTTCGTGGCCTTCGTAGTTAAGGAAGCGGACCGGGATGTCTTTATCGTCGACTGTGAAGTTTGCGAATATGGTTTCGATTAGCGTGTTCACGTCGCCGTATGTATCATTCGCCATCTAGTATACCTCCGCTTAGTTCCTTTTGTTTCTTGAGCATGGCCTTTTCGATTTCTGCCTTGTGCGCCAGCGCCTGTGGCATGAATGGTATGGACCTTTCTATGCCGCCTGGGTTACGGTAGACGGTTCCGGAGCTTCTGGCTGCGGTGATAATGGCCCACGGCACACCCTTGCTTGAGTAGTCGTATTTGCCTTTTATCACTACCTTGACGTATCTTCCGTCTTTTGTAAATTTCGGCCCTTGGTAGCCGTAGAACGCCACTTTGGTATTTATGCCGCCATCGCTAGGGGTTTTGTAGATCTTAGTCTTTTTCAACCCAGTCAGTGGCTTTGCGGCCCTTGACCCGAACGCCCATTGGGCGCCTTTTTGGATGTAACTCATCATGACGTCGGCTCCGGCGTCTGTCATGCCGCCGAATATCTTTTCGTAGTTAGCGTCTATCTTTTTGATGTCCGCTATCACGCTATCCGGCATTGTTACTACCAATTTTGCCATTAGTGGGTCACTTCCTTTGCCTGGATTTCAAGTTCGACGCATGCCTCGTCGATATTGTTCAGGTACTGGATTGTGTAAATCTTACCGCGGAATTCTATCTCCATATCCCTGGTGATTTTTACGTTCCTCGGGTAGCGTATTGTGAAGTTCGTGTACGCTTTTTCGAAGTCGGTGTCGTTCTGGATCAGAGTAAATCCTCGCGTAGTTTTTACGTAGGCGTACGGCTTCAAGATTTCGACTCTTGTCTTTGTCTTGAAGCCTTGCGCGTCTATGACTTCCTGCGTCTGGTATATCGTGATGCGTTTGTCGTACTTGCCAGCATTAATCGGTACCTTCATTGTCATCTTGTTTCTCCTCTGGGAGTAAATTTACAGAATGCAGGTCTAGTATCGATTCGATGGCCTTATTAACGTTCGACTTGCCGACATAGAGGGTTCTCGTATCGTATGCGTCCTGGCACAGTAGGAGTGCCGCCTGCACGAATTCCGGGAACTTGTCTATGTCGGGCTGTCCGGTGTAACTCTTAATGAACGCCGTGGCCGTGTTGATGCATGTTTGTAGCTCATCCTCTACGTCCGCGTCTACATCGTAAATGCGAAGGTAGTTGGCTAGATATTCCGTAGTTATCTCGCTTACTTTGGTTGGTGCGCTCATTTATCGTCATCCTTTATTTTTTATTGTCTGATTCAGCGGTTTCTTCCGCTTCGGCTTTGGAGTCGTTAGCGACTTCTTCTTTCTTAGCCTTTTCAGCCTTCTTTGTGGCCTGCTTTTCGGCTTTTGCCTCTACGACATGGCCAGCGCGGAGAAGGTCTTTAGCGATTTCCTCATCGAGAATTTCGCGTACTTCGCCGGCGCCCATGCTGATTTTTCCGCCGAATGAGGTTAGTGCTTTTACTAGCATTATTCAGGCCTCCTATTAAGAAGCTGCCATCTTGAGCTGAGCGATCTTCTCAGTGTCAGCGATCTTGGCATCGAATTCGATGTAAGCTACAAGGCCTAGGGCATGCTGAGTTGCGTACTTCTCATAAAGTGGCTGGATTTGACCGGCTTCGACAGTCTTGGTTGCGAGGCCAGAGAAGTCACCGTAGTAGATTACTACGTTGCCGGCTGCGATTTCTTTCATCTGCTTAGAAGTGTAGACCTCTTTGCCTAGGAGGGTATAGCCCCACTTAGCGGCGAAGTCGCGGTTTAGCATGTAGTCGCCTTCGCGATCTTTGAGCTTGCGAATTGAGTTGCGTGTGCTGCGATGCATGACGAAGCGAGCGTTGCCCTGGTATTCGTCTGGCACCAAATCCTGAAGGTCGATAAGCTCATCGGCGGTGATTGCGTTTGCTGCGGCGGTTTCGATGGTCATATCGGCAGCGATTGTTGATAGACCAGTTGCCTTGCCTTCCGTACCGTAGAGAAGCTGTTTCTCGATGAATTTCGCAATCTTGCGAGCGATCTTAGCTTCAACGAAGCCGACGATATCAAAGTCGGTGTTGTTGATGAGGCTCTTAGAAATCTTGGCCAAAACACCAGCAAGGTAACCCTTGAGCTCGATGGAAGCGAGTCTGACGTTACCGCTTACGAGTTCGTCGAATTCTTCAGCCCAGTCAACTGCGAGGTTGCCTTCGTCGTTATCTACTGGGATTACGAAGTTGCCTTTGAGGTCGAACTTATCGCTCCACTGGTAGATAGGACAGATGTCCTCGACCTGAGTGATGATGTGATCCCAGACGGTGGTTGGAATCATGACAGCTGCATCGCCCTTAGTGGTTGGAGCGTCGGCTGCGTTTACGAAGCGGCGAAGCGTGTTGCCGAATGCTTTGCGCTCTTTAGCGTATAAAGCCTTCTTTTCAGCTTCGTCAGTTAATTCTTCGCCTTTCGATGGAGCAGCTACCTCTGGTGCTTTCTCTAGGTAGTTTGCTGCGATCTTGTCGTTGATTTCGATGGTGTCATCGATGTTCTTGACCTCTGTTTCGAGTGCCGAGAACTTTGCTTTTTCCTCGTCGGTGAGCGCGCGGCCTTCTGCTTTGGCTGCATCGACGACGTTGCGCATTTCTGCGACCTTGGCGTTGCGATTTTCGATCAATGCTTTGTTATTCATGATCTTTTGCATCTCCTTATATTGTTAATAATTTTATTGTAGCATCTTCTGTGGAATAGTCGACATTTTCGGATTTGTCAACCTCTTTATTTTCCACAGCAGTTTCTGGGGTTTCCTCGACAGCTTCCGGTTCCGTTTTTTCTGGCTCAGCCGGCTCCTCGAGGTTCTGGAGCTGCTGCGGTACGTGCTTGTAAAGGTTGAAAAGTTTCGACGTGCAGGCCGTTACTGGCTTGGCTTGGTCGAGGGCATTAACGATGAAGTATTTGCCGATGAACCTGTCGCTTTCCGGATTCCCATTGAACCATGTTTCCTCAGCCATAAGGCTCTTGATTTCAGCTTCATCCACCTTTGCTTTACTCATGTATGCCGGAATGATTGTGTTATCTTCGACATTATTAAGTAGGTCGATGTCCCGCTGCAGGTCGTCTGCGTTCCCGTATGAGAATAGGAGCGGCTTGTGGATCATCAATTGTGAAGTGTTGTAGATGTTAATGTCGTCTGCCACCAATGCGAGGAACGATGCTGCGCTTGCGGCTAGGCCGTCGATGTAGCTATGGATCCTTGCGCCGGTCTTTTGCTTGAAGCGCTTAATCTGCGACATGATTGCCGATGTCGCCATCACGCTTCCGCCTGGGGAGTTGATGTATAAATTCAAATCTCTGATGCCTAGGCGTTCAGCTTCTTCTAGCTCATCCTTCAGTTCGTTCGGATCTACCTCGGTCGAGCTAATATCGCCGGTCCAGAAGTCTGGCATCTTCTCATCTACGATTTCGCCGTAGATGTAGAAGTCGGCGCTATTTGAAGCTATGTTTGTTAGGTACTTCATTATTTACCTCCTTCCTTATTAGTTTCGCTAGTCTGCTCTGGATCTTCGTTTGTGTCCGTGCTTTCTTCCTGCGTCACGGTCCCATCCTCGTCAGGCTGCTGCACAGTGGTGTCGCCGCGCAGGTCAGTCGTGACGGCCATGTTTGGCGTGTAGTATGTGAGCTCGTTCGTGTTGTAGAGAACGTCGCCAAGGCTGAGGGCGATGATGTCGAGGCCTTCGATGGAGTTCATGCTCTCCCAGCTGCGGATTTCGTTTAGGGTCATGAAGCCTGTATCCTTGGCCATCTTGTATGCTTCGAAGCGTTCCTTGATTGTCGCCTTGATGATTTCCTTCACGTCAATCTCGAAGAAGTAATCTTTGCGCTTCTCGTTCTCTAGCAGGAGGGTGCTGTTTAGCGCGGCCTCGAAGGTTTTTACTGCCGGATAGATGGCTTCCTTGAATGTCTGGTTGAAGTCATCGTGGATGTGGAAGATTTTCGCGATGTCGTCGTTCAGGGTCTTTAGCGTCTGGTTTAGCTGTAGTTCGACGCTAGTGCTGCTTGCTTCCTGGAAGTCCAGCCCCTTATTAAGCACCACGACGCTTTCGGATTCCGCTCCGCCGTATAAACGCATGAATGCTTCCTTGACTTTGCGAAGGGCTTCGTCGCTTACCTTCGATTCAGTCTTTAGGAAGCCTCTTTTGCCGCCGCCGGTGTTTACCTGGCGTAACTGGAACAGCATCGTTGCATATGCGGCCTGGAGCGCCTTCTCTACCTCTTTTACTAGGCCGGTTCCGAGCGCGCCGTCTTTAGTGCTGCGAAGTAAACGGATCAAGTCCCAGTGTCTGAGCATTCGGTCGCCCACCTCGTACTGCACCGTTTTGTAGATTGGGTCGATATTCTTGTACGGGATGACGTAGATTGGTTTGACGTAAAAGATGCCCGTCACTTCGTTCAGCTCGCGGCGGACATATGCGAAGCCACCTTTGTCGAGTAGGTAGTCCTCTATCATAGCTCTGAATAGCTGGTTTTTATTCAGGACATCCCCGGTGTCGCCGTTTAGGATCCTGACCCTGCTATCCTTTTCGATTACTTCGACGCGGCCGTGTTTACGCCTGCATAGCTTTACTGGCATGCTGGCGATTGAGCTTGCTATAAAATCGACGGCGCTGCTTACGGCTGGTATCATCATCGCCTTTTCGCGGTCGATTGCTTCATTGCGGATCAGCGCAGTGAGTAGTGGGTCGTCCAGCTCAGGCTGGAGGTTTTTAGCCTCAGACGACTGGCTCGGCGGTGCCACCTCATCTTTCGGCCGTTTTCTGAATAGATTAAATCTTGCCATTTTGTTATTCCTCTTTGCCCTTATTATACATTATCAAATCACTTGCACCACGAAGTCCATTTGACTTAGGTAGGCATCTTGTTGTAGTAGGTAGACGGCGTTGATTAAGCTGACCACCATATCTACCTTGCCACTTGAGCGTTTCTTATGTACGTATGCGTTCATATTGGTGTCGTACGTACATTTGGCATTCTGGAAGTTGATTTCGAGTAGGGTGTTCTGCTCGTATGCGAATTCGCGCGACAGGATCTTCTCTTTTAGGAGCTTTGTCGGCGGATGTAGTACGCTCGAGTGCTGGCGCACTTCTACCATGTTCATTCCTGCGGCTGATAGTTTCTGCGCGCTCGACACCGCGTTCCAGCGGTCGTATGCTACCGCCTGCACCTCGACGCCGTATTTTTCTTCGATTCCCAGTATAAAGTCCTCGACGAATTTGTAATCGATGACCCGGTCGCCGCATGCCATTACTCTTGCGCGTTTGCCGGTTATGAGTTCCTGGTAGTTTATCTTCTCGTATACCGATTTCTCGGTTATGCGGCCTTCCGGTATGAATGCGAAGCTGTCTGCTAGGATTGTGTTATCGTCGTCGACCGCCACCATTGAGACGCTGGTGTTATCGTTTGTTTCTGAAAGGTCCAGGCCAAGGTATACCGTGCGTCCAGTCCAGTCAATCTTCGCGGTCCTGCATGCCTTCACGTCATTGATGTCGACGTAGGTTTCAGTACCTACGCCCTGGTAGACTATGTTGCAGTGCTTGGTCACGAAGTTTTCGCGGGCGCTTTCCATGGCGATTGCCTTCGCGCGCTTGTCTTTTAGGTCCTTCCATATCTCCGGTATCTCCAATGCTACCGGGTTTGCCTGTTTAAGGATCAGGTCGTCGGTTTGCCAGTCTTTTGGGTTATCTGGCTCGTATAGCAAGCTGAAGATTGCTTCGTCTTTTTGCAGCTTGTCTAGCACCTTCTTGGCGTACGACACTTCTTCCTCGAATGGATTGTCTGCCGTTGGGTACTTGGTACTAATAATGAAGCCCAGCTTATTTAGGATGTTAAGCTGGCCGGATTGCATGGCGTCGATTGCGTAGCGGTTCGGAAGCGCGCCGACCTCGTCCGCGATGAATGCATTTGGCAGACGGCCATCCATACGGCTGGTGCTGAAGGATAGTGGTGTCAGCTTGCTTTGCTTTGGCTTGAATAGGATGTAGTCGCGTAGGATCTTGAACCGCTTTTCTTCTTTGTACTCGTATAGAAGTGGGCTGGACTTGATTGTTTCCTCGAGCGCCTGCTTTACCTCTTTCGACAGCGCGCCGTCCGGTGCTACGCTGAAGAATTGGGAGTATTCAGGCTCCGTCAAGAAAAGAAGAATGAAAATAGTAGCGACCGTGTAGGTCTTGAAGTTCTTGCGGCATATCTCAAGCAGGCCGATTTCGTATCTGCGCTTGCTCGGGTTATCCCTATAAACGGTGCATAGAATGGCCGTGTAAAATAACCATTGATATCCGGTCGTGCATTCGTATAGGCTGGTGCCGGCTTTGAGACCCTTCGGCATTACCAGTATCTTTAGAATGCTCTCTAATTGCTGGAGCTTCTTCTTGCTTACCTTGTATTTCTTGTGTTTGCCTTCTGCTATGCGCATCCATTCGCGCATTTGCTTTTTGACGTATTTAGGCGTAGTTTTCGAGCGGACCGACTTTTTGCAGAACTCGTATGCTTTACTCGTCGTCGCCGTCGTCGTCATCTTCATCTTCACCGCCTTTTATGATTGCCCAGAGCGGATCTAGATTCTTGCCGTCGTCATCTTCGCTTACGTTGAATGTTCTGATGATCTTGATTAAGGTCGAGACAGTTCTGTTTGCTGCCTCGGCCGTTTTATTGTACTCAGCGATGGCTGGGTTGACGTACAGGTTCTCGCGGCCTTTTACGTATACCTTCTTGATTGTGGTTCCATATTCTGCGATTGCCTTTTCTAGGCTGGTCAGGTTATTAAGCTGCACCTGGTATCGCCTGAATGTGGTCTTGAAGAAGAAGTTTGATTGAACGCCAGCCGCTTCGGCTATCTCTAGGATCTTCTCGGCTTGTTCGTTTAAAGTAGCCATTTTTATTCTCCTCTCTAGATGAGACCCCACTCAGCGAACTTTTCAAAGCCGCCGCGGTCCTCGATGTAGTCCCTGGCCTGGGCTACTACGTCAGCGTAGTCAAATTTAACCTGAGCGCCGTCTGCTCGCCTGAATGTGATTTCTTTATCGCCAATAGCGCACAGCGCCTCGACCTCTTGGCGACATTCCTCTGCTAGGATGAAGCATACGATATTGACGCTTACGTCCGCCTTGCTGAGGTCTTTACCATGAAGACCGCCGCCAGTAACTGCGCGGCCCATGTCGGAGCCGAGCTTGCGGTTAGTTGCGCCAGTATCGACGTTCGTGCCACCTGTCCATTCGCCTAGCGGATTAATCATTAAGCGTTCGCTGTGGTCTAGGTAGTATATTTCGTCAATTGCTGCCAGGAGTCCTCTGTCGCTTGCGTTGCTTTGGCAGACGATGAAGGTCTTAGTTTCCTCATCGTAGATGAATTTGCCGTCGGTTGGGAACTGGTCGTAAAGTTCACGGACTGCCTTGCTCAGCGCCACTTCTTCTGGATTCCTTGGCACTCCCTTGAAGATGCCGTTATCTCCGCAGCGGATTCCTTCTGCCTGGTTCTTTGCGAGTTCTGGATCCTGTGGCACCTCTCTGTAGTCGATTGCTAGGTTTTCGAGCGGCGTGATTCTCTGCACGGCGTTGACGACCTGGTCTACGCCGAGTTTGACGCTTGTTTCTGCGATGATGTGGCACTTGCCGTGGCCGATTAGGACCTCGACGGCGATTTTCGGATTCGGGTCTTTCGTGTAGGCTAGGTCAACGAGCGCGCCGGCGATGCGGTCCGCGACCTTATCTGGGTGGCTTGGGTTTACTTTCTCTATCATTTTATTTCTCCACTTTCTCGGCTTTCTGGCCGGTTAGACTTTCCCATCTTTCGATTATTACATCCACGTAGTGCGGATCTAGCTCCATTGCGTAGCCGTTGCGGCCTAGTTGCTCGCAGGCTACTATCGTCGTACCGCTGCCGCCGAATAGGTCTAGGACGTTTTCTCCCTTCTTAGTGCTGTTCTGGATCAAGCGGCCGAATAGTGGGATTGGCTTCATGGTAGGGTGGAGCTCGCTGTTCTGCGGCTTATTTTCGCGAAGCACGGTCGATTCGTCAGCTTCCCGCATTATTTTCTTAATGAGTTTGATTGCTTCCTCATGCGTCAAATTATCCGGGTCTATCGGCTTTTCTTCTAGTGCAGTGGTCTGCGTACGGTCCTCTACGAAGTAATGGCCGGCACCGTCCTTCCATCCATACAAGCATGGCTCGTGGATCCATTGGTAATCCTGGCGGCCTAGCACTAGGGTATTCTTTACCCAGATTAAGCATTGGCGCACCTGCCATCCTGCTTTGCGGCAGGCTAGGCGGAAGTTGTAGCCTTCGCTATCTGCATGCCAAATGTAAAACGGAGCGCCTGGCTTCATTACTGAGTCAGCAGCCTTGAATACATTGGTCAGGAACTCTAGGAACTCCGTATCTTCCATGTTGTCGTTTAGGATCGTGCGGTCATCCATGCCTGCGGTGTATACCGTGCCTTCAGCGGCCTTTTCTTTGTATTTCTTACCGCGAGCGCCATAGTTGACGTTGTATGGCGGATCCGTCAGTAAAAGGTCCACCTTGGCGTCGCCCATAAGTTTAGCCACATCTTCCATGCTGGTACTGTCGCCGCACATGAGGCGGTGGTTGCCTAGCTTATAAATGTCGCCCTTCTTTGCCTTTGGTTCCGGGAAGGTTTCTTCTTCTGGTTCGTAGCCGTCGTCGTCCAGTTCGACTGGCGTTTCGTCAATCTCTACGAAGCCATAGTTGGCCATGTCCATGTCTACTAGCTCCTGGAGCTCAGCGTTGAGCTTATCCATATCGAAGCCGGTGTTCATGGTTAGTTTATTGTGCGCCAGCGTGTAAGCCTTGCGCTCTTGCTCTGTTAGGTGGTCCAATCGGATGACTGGCACCTCATTAATGCCGAGACGCTTGCAGGCCATGAGCCTGCCGTGTCCTTCTACTATTAAGTTGTCTTTGCCCACGATTGCGATCGGGTCATTCATGCCGAAGTCCGTGATGCTGGCCATGATCTGTTCTATCTGGTCCGGCGTGTGGATCTTCGCGTTGTTTTCGTATGGCGTCAGGTCGTCGAGCGCCATGTATTCGAGTTTTAATCTTATATCTTTCATTTCATTGTCCTCGTTTTCTCTAATTGTTAACCCTTCCTACCTTTTTGTTTCATTTTGAAACGTTTTAGGCGGCTTTTGTGCGCTTTTACTTCTATTTTAGCCCATTTTCCAAAAAACATAGCGTTTTTTATAATTTTGTGTGCGAAGG
>Ga0326512_10000389_pt1 | contig 38079 bp, 39 predicted proteins | sample 1_2617_0518_D_FD_203652 | JGI IMG/M metagenome (GOLD analysis project Ga0326512, IMG submission 203652) | Bovine rumen microbial communities from UC Davis, California, United States - 1_2617_0518 | ecosystem: Host-associated > Mammals > Digestive system > Stomach > Rumen | place: USA... | reverse complement strand
TTTAAAAAGAAGTGTTAAAATGGTTCTTTTTTGTGGTGAAAAGGGTAAATCCATTTTGTTAGAAACACTTCTTTCAAAAGAAAGTAGTACAAAATATAAGACCTGAGCAAGTCTATAAAAGGCTTAGTTGCGACGCTCTTAGAGTGTAAGTTACCACGCTCGCCAAACACTACCTCTTGCTAAAAAGTAAGGGGTTAAAATGGAGGTACAGCATAGCGAAACCAAAGTACAAGGGGACACTAAAAAGCGAAGGGGACTACTTGGAACTCCTACCTCCATCTTAATCAGACTTTTAAATAGTAATAATAAAGATGAAAGAACAAACAGAATGAGAGAAAAAACTCTCACAACTTCTATGAGAATATATGGAAGAAAAGAAAAAGAATCCTGAATGATTCTTAGAGATAAGCACTGTATTGATGTGTTCAGGAGATAGTAAAGCAATGGATTCATATATGGTAAGTAAGCAGTTCTGATTCATCAAGTGGCTTGTAGATAATGATAAGATAGACTTATCAAACGAAGAATATTTTTATCAAGATACTATATATGAACTTGAACAAGCACAACTTATAAAAGATTTATCAGACTATTTAATTATGAAATTGAGTATCTCAGACAATCCTGCTGAGCTTTTAATTAGTGTGTTAAAACAAAGATGTCAGAAATACGAATACAAAAAATAGACGGTCAAGAGTTCGTGCCACTTACGGACTACCTCAGATTAAAAGAGGAGAAACAAGAGCTTGAATATCTTTGAGATATAAACGAGGAACTGAAAGAAGAAAATAAGAAATTGAAAGAGAGATTAAAAAAAATAGATGATCAAGCCCCAAAATTAGAAAAACATCTTACATTACTTTATAGACTAATAAAATATTGGCGTGGGAAATATGAGCGATATAAAAAAGAAATGGTCCCGTATTTGTTTTGTAAAACAGATTGTTATCCTAAATTTAGACCAGAAGACTATTGATTAGTAGGAAAGGATTGAAAATTAGTTTTAATAGAAGATGTAAACTTTTAAATCATAAACAAGTAAAATGGAAGAACTACTAAACAAACTTATAGAGAAAGGGTGGAAACCATTTGGAGAATGATGTCATAGGTCGCCATATAAAAGAGTTAGCATTCATAAAAATTACAATAAAGAAAGGACTTATGTGTTGTTTGATAGCAATAACCACTCTCATTGGAAAGTATTAAGGCAAGTAGTTTCAAAAGAAAGCTGACTATGGCAATTTGTGTGTGAGAATAGAATGATAAATAAACACCAAGAAGGAAAACTTATTGAAATTTATGATAATTCAAGATGTGAAACAGAAGGGTTATATGATGATTTAAAATATGAATACCGACTAATAGAATCAGCATTGAAAGATGAGAGTGAACTTGAACAGTTTTTACTTGATAATATTAAGTTGTAATGAAAGACTTAAATATGAATTGTCTGACTCTTAATAATTCAATTCTATATATGACAAACGAGTTTTGACTTAAGTACTATTGAGATGATTTTCAGATGGTACGGATAGATTGGGAGGACGATTGCTTACACTATAATCTCCAAATCAATGGTGATTACCGAAACATTGATGAAATCTATACGGCTTTATGGTATGATATACCGAAAAAGATACTGTTCAAATACTATGATGAGAGATTAGATAAAGCAATAAAAAAAGAAACATTTATGAATCTGAAAAACTTTTACTTCTTAAACAAAAAATGAGAATCATCATCCAAATAATAACAATAGCAATCTGCATGGCATATACTCCAACGATGCAGGAAGAAACATACATGCCAACAGAGCAACCACAAATCAATGCTAAAACATCAACAGAAAACAATGAAAAGATGTGGAAGTATCTATGGGATAACAGAATAGAGATAGATACAAAAGGGAAAGTATACATCGCTTTCATAACAGAGAAAGAAATCAAAGAAAACACAAACATCTTCATAGGGATAGATTGAAAAACAATTTGATGGCTTGATAAGAGTAAGAGAATCAAAACAGAGAATCCGAAAGAGTTTCTCTATCAAATATCATCAATAGACTTGATAGGGAATAACAATTATAAATTCAAAGTAGAAATCAAAGGGGAGAGACTGAATATCAATGCAGTAGTAGGAGAAGATAATAACAAGATAGAAGAAATCAAAGTGTTTTAAATTATAAAAAACAAAATGGAGAACTATGATAGTGCAATAGATGAACTTGTAATCAGTGCAGAAAATACACTGAACAATACAGATTGTGTGACTCCTGCTTTCTTATGTAAAGACAAGAAAGGGAAAGAGAGAGTAGAATTCTGATGAATAACAACGTTTCAAAAGTTAAAAGAACTTTGATACCAAATCTTACAAGTATTTATTCCCAATATTTAAAACATGCTGAAAAAAATCAAAAACCTAAGACCGTGAGAAGTCCCAATCTACAGATGCAGGATCGCAAGAAAGATCAAGGGATGAGTTTACTACGGATACGTAGAGGGACAGCTGATAGGGACAAATCAATTCTTCCGAGTAGTAAAAGAACTCTTGAATAACTACTGCAAGAAGAAGTATAGGAGAACAATCAAACAGATGAGTGAATAATAACTTGCTTTTAAAGATAAAATATTTATCATAACGATACATCATTATTATTTCTTACGAAATGAATAAAAAAGAGGGCAAAGCCTCTTTTTATTTTTTGTTTTCTTTGAGATATTTTTCAAGTTCGTCTCTTGAAGTAAATCTTGTCTGTCTTTCAAAATCAACTTTAAGATCTTCTACATAGTCTGTGATAGTCTTTCTCTGTTTTGCTTGTTCTTCTGATTCCTTTACAAATTGTGATAAGATCTCTGGCTCTTTATCTTTTAATGTTTTCAATTCTTCATCAGCTTTATTGACCTTTTCTTTTAATTCTTCTTGTGCTTTTGTAAGATCTCCAAATTGTTCAGCTTTAGCAAGATTCTTTTCATAACTTTTAGTTGCTTTTTTAAGATCTTTTTCAACTTGTTTTAAGGTGTCTTTATAATACTCATTTTGAGTTTCAGCATATCTTGTTTCATAAAGTGTTTTATCTTTTTCAAGTCTCTCTATATCAGCCTTATCTCATTTGAGATCACTTTCAAGACGTCTTATAATTTCAAGATCTCTTTCAGCACTACTCTTATCGTACTTTATTTTATCTATTTGCATATCAAGATAGAGTTTTGTTTTTACTGCTGGATCTGTACAGAGAGCAAGTTTTTCTTCTTCTGGGTTTATTGTTCAAGTATCGAATACTTTACCTTGTGTTTCAAAGATTGTTCCAATTCTTCCTGCTTTTTCTTCGTAAAGTTGCATCTGTTTCATATCTACACTGTTTTCATAAAGGAAGATAAGTTCCAATACTTCATTACTTAGATTTCATTGTCTCCATTGTCTTCCGTTTAATTGAGTTACTTGTGTTGGATTCCATCAGAGTTGCATGTTCATAGTGATATATCCGTTCGTTTGAAGATCGATTCCTTCTGTTGTATTACTTCCTCCAATCAATACTTGGATTTCTCCTTTTCTGTATTGTTCAGCTACTGCATCAGGATCTTTTGTACTACCGTTAATAATTCAGATTTTTTCTGCTGGTATTCATGTATATTCCACAATTGCTTGTTTATACGTTTCGTGATAATCTACTCCATCAGGGAAGAAGATAAAGATTCCGTCTTTCTTTCATGTATCTTTAAAAGATTTGATAATCTCGATAGATGCTTTTATTTTTGGAGAAGTCTCTACAAATTCTTTAGGAGTTGCAATCTCTTTTGTCACAAGGAAAGGAGAGATCAAATTTCTTCTTGCCATACCAATTCACTTTAAAACATCTCACTTGTTACTTTTGTTATTGATAAGGATATTTGCTTCTTGCTGTATTTCTTGCTGTTTCTCTGACATCTGAAGAACGATCTTTTTTGTGATCTTTTGAGGTTTTACCAATTTCTCATAGTCTCAAAGATAATCAATAAAGGTATTTACAAGTCTTTGAAGTTCCGTTGCATTATCAAAACTTTTCATAATCAATTTACTTTCAAATCCTCCTTTATTATCTGCCACGATCTCGTTTTGGAATGATGAGAACTTATTGTAAAAGTCATTGATATTTTCAAGTCCCATTTCTTCCAATGCCTCTTTACCTACTAATGAAATCATGTTATACACTTCAAGAGCTTGATTGTTAAATGGTGTCGCCGTAAGAAGTGATACATTACCATCGTATGTTTCATTGATATATTGACTCGCAAGATATAATGATCTACCCATTGCACTACTTCCTCCTCCAACTCCTTTTACTGCTCCGTATCTATCATTACCTCCTTTTTCTTTATCAAGTTTAGCACTCTTAAAAATATTTTTAAAGTTATGTGCCTCATCTACACAGAGATAATCGATTCCAAGATCTTCAAGTTTTGTGGTACTCATTTCTCGAATTGCCTCAATATCTTTTTCGATTTCTTCATTATATTTAAATTCTTCTCATCCTCTATTACGATCTCATTCTGAAAATCGTTCTTTTGCTTGTTCTTTAAATTTTTCATAAGATACATCACTTGCGAGATCAAAGAGATCTTTTAAGATAAGATTATTATCTGGATCTCATGGTCGTTTTTTTCATTGTAAGTAAAACTCTCTTGCTGTTTTGTTTGTCTTTTTTCATGTTCAGAACTCTGCATTGATTTTTTCATTTTTATTTTTAGCCGCCTTCACTCCGTCCGCATCTGATGAAAGATTATCTTTTAGTTTACTTATGATCATTTGCTTATTTGTATCTCACAATGTGATTTTATCTCTAAATCATTCTTTTGAGATAATAGCAACTTGTCCATCCTTGATCCAATTCTCTGGATTATTTCAAAATTCTTTTCTTAATCTTGTAATATCTTTCACTGATAATGTTCAGAGATTTACAATTTCACGGTTAGGATAAAGATTTGTATACGTTGCGATCCAATTATCTACCATCGTGTTTTTAGGAACAATAAGAAGTGGTTTTTTAGCCTTTCAAGTCTGTATAGCTTTTTCTACCGTGACAACTCCTTCCATTGTCTTACCGTGTCCAACTCCATGTGCAACGATTCCTCATCTCCTTAGATCCAAGAAATTGATCCCTTGTAATTGTCATTCTGTAAGACTTAAAGGTTTACCTCTAAAAGTTTTTGAGATTCCTTGCACTACAAGAGGGAGATTTTTAAAGTCAGGTTTTACATAACTTCTATATCTTCTGTTGTAATCATCTACCCACTTATTAAGCACATCTTTACCAAGTTGAGTTCTCACAAAATGATTAAATTCTTTTTTGGTAAGTTCGATTGTTTGTGCTTTCGTCTCTTTATCCATATTTCTTCCTGTAATCCAAGCTATAGCTTGATCTGATTTCAATACTCAACTATAAGGGAGATTCCAAAGATATCTTCTAAATAGTTCTCCTACTGTATAATATACAGGCTCATCCCCATTATAGTGCATTATTTGATCCGTTTCTAATTCCATAATTGTTGGATCAACAGGAGTAAAGGAAATATCTTTTGCCGTGTATGGAGTAGGAAGTACCTTTTCAAGTCCTGCTTTTTGTTTATTATACTGTTCTGTTGTCATTCGTTCTTTATCTGCCTCAAGCTGTTCTAATCTCTCATAAATATCTCATGCAAAATAAAGTTCGTTCATCATCGTTTTTCACTGGTAGAAGTTCAAGTGTTCTGGATCATCTGCCACTTTTGCTCATGGGATAGTCCAATCCCTTCAAGTATTCATTCTATATTCATATTGTTTTTCTGTTGTACCTTCCCCTCCAAAATAAAGGTCGTGAGTTTCAAGGTTTGGATCTCCTTTAATAACCGTTTGATTCTCAAGAGAAGTTGATTTTTTAGTTGTTGTTTTCTTCGCTGTTGTCTTTTTAGGTTTTGGAGTATCTACAACATCTTTTGTGATTTCTTTTGGTTTATAATTATCTGCTATTTCTTGTTCAGTTTTTGCTTTATAGTCTTCTAATTTCTGATCTTTTAAAGTAGTGTCTTTTACTTTCTCCGTTGTACCGTCAAGAGTTATTTTTTCTTCTGGGATAATCTTTCCGCCTTCTACTGTTCCTATAATTCCATCCGTTGCTACATTTTCTCAGTCGATTTCCTCGATTTTTGCAACTTCGATTTTATTCCCTTCAAGTTTTTCAATCTGTAAGGTTGGAAGGTTTGGATCTGTTGGAGTAAGGATCATGCTGTCGTTACTATCCAATCCACCGTTAGAAGTGATGATCTCATTTACCGTGTTTGTATAGTCGTTTTTAGGAGTTCATGCTCTCTGTTTTTCTACTCATCATGTATTGAGTTTTTTTGGTGTTGCATCGATTCTATCGAGATTCTCTATTGTACCTTCAACATATTTTTCCATTCAGAATCTTCCTCTCCTTTCTTTTTCTACTCATAAGATTTTCTCTGGGTGTTCTTTAAATCGTTCATCATTTGAAAGCTTATTACTTCCACTATCATCTTTTTTCAAAACAATAATATCCGTATTTACTTCAGTATTATTAAAGACTCACGCTGGAAGTCTGTAAGCATCTACAAGAGTTGCACTTTTTAGGATCTCATCTTTTCATCGACTACCTCCATTTCTTAACCAACTGCTTGGGACTACCATTGCAAGAACTCCGCCATCATTCAAGACATCGATTCCTTTTTTGATAAAGTATTCTTCAAATCTTGAGATTTTTTTGTCATCTCCATTTGTTCTTTGTACCGTATGTCTTTCTTTATAAGGAGGATTACCAATTACAACATCATATTTTTTTCAAATATAAGGTGCTGGTTTTGTACCTGTAAAGTCCATAAATTGATTTTGGAAATCTCCAATTACGATACTTGCTTGTGGGTTGAGGATCTGTGCAATTGTTCAAGGGTATTTATCGATTTCGTATCATGTAAAATGATCTCCATCTCTGATAAATCTTCAAGTTCAAACGGTAGGCTCTAAAACTTCAAGAGGTCATTCTTTATCAATATATTTATCTGCTAAAGCCCATGTTTTATTGACTACTTTTTGAGGAGTATAAAATTGATCTTCTACTCCTGTAAGGTCTTCTCCTTTTTTAGTAAGTCATCATGCCCCCTCGTAATTTTTCAAAATATTAAGTTCTTCTGCTGTATAATCTGCAGGATTTTTTGAGAAATTATGATCTTCAAGGATCTTTTTACTTGATTGGTTGTTTAACCTTTGTTGAGATTTTGTTGGTATTCTAGATCCAATTCAAGATTCTGTAACACTGCTCACACTGGATCATTGTGTTCAATTATCATATCCACGAAGTCCTCAGCTGTTGTCCCCACCGCCTCAAACTGTTGTTTCACGAGTGGATAATCATTGATCTGTTCATAAAACTCCTTCGTTAGTTTCTGTCTTAACTCCTTGTACTCCATCATTATTATTAGTATTTAAAACTGTTTCTATTGTAGTATTTCATTTTAGATATTCAAGTTCTTTTAAGTCAATATCATTAAGTTTCTCATTTTTTGCAAGTTTTACGTATTTTTCTTGTATTAAATAGGGTTTTAATTCCTCTAATTTTTCCTTATTTAGCTCTGTCAAACGTTTAATTTTTTCTTGATTCTCTGGTGTCTGTTTCTCTTGCTTGATTTTTTCAATTCTCTTATTTGTCATTTCAATACCACTTAAAACTCTATCTACCTGTTCACGCATAAATTTTTCATCACTATTCAATTCATTCATTGAATGATCTTGATATCACATTATTAAATTCTGTAGTTCCTCATCCGTTACATATTCTCTCAATGGTTGAAATTTATCCTCGTTATAATGTTCTTCAACTTCTTTCATGTCTTGGATTTTTTCTTCTCTGATTTCTTCTGGTGTTTTCTTGTAATAACTGTTGATATCCCATCGATTTCAATATTTATCATGTAATGTTTTAAAATCTTTTTGTAATGATTGTATATTTTTTAGATCTCAATTTTCTTTTAATGTTTTATATTCTTTATATACATCATCAAATGAAAACACTTGATCTTCTATTAAAGGGATATTATCAAAATAATCTTTATAATCTCATTGATAATCTTTATCTATTCATAAAAGTTCAAAATCTTCATCTCTTAATTTATATCATCTTTCAATCCTTTCTTGAATCTGAATAAATTTATAGAAATATTCTAAATCATCTTCTCGGTGTCAAGTATTATGACTATCTTCTTTTGCTAATGCGAGATCTTCTGCATCTTCATAATTTTCAAGAGGATTTTTTTTATCTCGTACGTTGTCAAATGCCTTTTGTATAAGCGCTAATTTATCTGTATTCTCTCAATATAAAAACAATGTTTCCATTCATGCCATCTCTTGCATTTTTCTATACTCCTTTACTGTCAGACTTTTAAATCTTTTTAAAGAATCATCATTCCTATAAGTTGGTTGTTTTTGGAATAAACTTTGTTTTTGAGGTCATTCAATCAGTGACTCTTCTTTACTATCTGCTGGGTTTACTTCTTTTCTCTCTACCTTTGGTAACTCTTTAAAGACTAATGCTTTAGGAGATTTGTTTTCAAGTGCTTTTGGCTCTACTAAAGAAAGAACAGAAGTCTTAGGAGTTTCTACATCTGAAAAATATTCAAGTGCTTTTGGTTGTTCTTGTACTTGTTCTTTATTTTCTTTTTTCTCTTTTCTTTTTGCGATCCTCTTTTGTTTTTTCTCTTCCTTTTCTCTTTCATATTCTTCTGGATTTTCTTTTTTCTTCTTGACTGCCTCTTTTCTCTTTTCTTTTTGTTCATTTTCTACTTTCTTCGTTTCTTCTTTTTGGATCTTTTCAGGATCAAGCATTCATCACTCCATCTCATCTTTGATAAGTTGTGTGATTCTTTCAAGTTGTTCTCTGTCTGCTTTTGAGAGTTCACTTGCATATCTCTGTTTCTCTGCTATCTCTTGTAATCTTTGTTCAGCTCTTGGAGAAAGTTTTTGCATAAGTCTATCGATCATCATTCTTCTGACTTTTCTTGTGATAGGTTTTACGACCATATTTTCAGCAACTGCTCCTATGATCGCTCCGATCATAACTCCAACAATTCCTCCTCATGCTCAAGCATATCATCATGTGACACCACCAAATCAAACATTTTTTGCCATTTCTGGTGCTTGTTTATATCTTTTCAAAAGTTTTCATGCAAGTTCGATTGCCTCGATCTCTTCAGCAATTCAAGGATAAAACTCTTCCATCCTTTGTAACATCTTTTTTCTGTTTTCTCCTGTAAGATTCTTTACGATAGAATAGAAATTGTTTCTCAATTGTCCCTTTTCATCTCCTTGTTTATAAACTCGTCCTTTTTTGAGTTCATTGATATTATTAAGATTTTTACTTCTGATAGCGTCAATCTCTGCAAGATGAGGGATAAGTTTATGTCCTTCTTCTACGAATATTGCATGATTGATCTGTGAAAGGAGTTTAAAGACTGTTTTGTCTTGTTGGTTTTGATATTTATTCAAGAATGTTTTTAATTGTGATTTTTTATTCAAGAAATCATTAGCATTTTGTTCTTCAAAAGAAAGTCTTTTAACAATATCGTAAGCCCTTTGAATGATTGTCATTTCTCCTGTATCTGCGAAAGGACTCTCAGTAAAGATAAGTCTTCCCTCATCGTTTACCGTGATATTCCATTTACTCAAAACATCCTCAACAATCTTTGGTGCTGAAGAAAAATCATACGTTCTTGGATCTTTTCTTAATTGTTGATATGCTGGGATACTGTCATCTAATTGAGATTCTACTTTATTGAAAACATCAATAATCTTGTCTCATAGTTCTTCATAGAGTCATCACAATAAGATTTTGTCTTCCATAGGGGCTCCGTCCTTTTCTACCATATTCATAAGTTTTTCAAATTTCTCTTTGACGAATGGGGAGTACTTTACTCTCATTTTTTCTTCTGGAGAAAGTCCTGTAAACACTCATTCAACAACATCTCACACATATTCTGCTTTATCTTTTACCTTATCTTTTATTTGATCTTTAAAAGAAGAAGATTCTGACTTCTGCTCTTGTTCTCATGGGATTTCAGTATTTACCCCTTGTACTTGGTTTTGTGGTTGTGTTTGTTGTTCATAAGCCCCATATCCTACCGTTCTTAAATTATGATTGTTTGGCTCGAAAGTATCCACAAAATCTTTCCCAAATCTCCAAAAGTCTTTAAAATCTGTGATAGCTCTATCTACCACTCTTCCAACTGCTCCTTTTGTTTCTCCATATTCTCAAGCCTTTCAGATCTTTTTTCAAGTCTCATCATAAAGATCTGTTGCTCATTTTCTATTTTCTACTTCTTGTTTTATTTGCTCTTTTGCTCATTCTTTAGCATATTTAAAAGACTCTTTTGCTACTTCTTTCATTTTATTGAAATACTGTTCTTGTTCTGCTACCCATCTTCAAGCCTTTGTGTTTTCTTTCAATCGTTTACCTCCTTTGTGCATTCCTTTCATTACTGCCATAGTTCATCCCATAGCGATAGCATTTTCAAGTTCTTCTCTTCCCTCATCATCAAGACTCCTATAGTAAGTTTTCAATCAAGGTGTGTTTGTTACAATATAATTGATTCACTGTCAGATCTTTTCGTTAGTTCGCTCTCATACTCCTGTTTCATTAAAGAGTTCAAATCATGCCATTGTAACTGGTGCGGTTGCTACTCATAATGCCTCAAATCAAGCCTGTGCCGTTCATTCTACCGCTCTGATAATATCTTCATCGACTCTACGATCAGTATGTCTATAAAAACTTGCGTCTGTGTCCATTCATAAAAAGAGATTGTCCCATAAAGCATCAAGTCATGCTCCGATTTTATCTCCTACTCATGCGATACCTTCCATAAGATTACCGACTCCACTTGCAATACCTCCTACAACATTTGCTCCTGCTCTTTGGAAGATATCCCAATTATCCCTATTTTGTTCTATCCAATCTTGGTATTGATCCGCATTGTCTCCAAATCGTGTAAGATTTTTATTTACACTATCTTCAAGTCTTCTTCTATCATATCATCCTTGAGTATAGAATTGGTTGTTTCTCTCATAGTCTTTATATTTTGCTGTTCAATACTGCATAGGATCAGCGAGTTTATCTTTATTCTCTAAAAGTGCCTTACTTGCTCTGAATCCATATCCCTCATCTCTAAAATGATACATAAGTTGTTTATCTTCGTTTGATAGACTTTTCATATAATCCATTTTTGCTCCGTCATCGATACGATGTTCAAGCCTTGTTCAAAGTCAGATTTCTACTTGTCTATTCAACATATTTCTATTAAGATCAGCAAATCATGATTGATTATTATCAACATCACTTGGAGAAAGAGTAGTTGAATTATTATTAAAGATGTCAGTTCCACTATTAGAAACTTGTTGATTATCCTTATGAAGAATATTGAAAATGTCTACTGCCATTTTACTTTTTTAAAAAAATAAAGAAATCGTAGGGGAGTGCGACTTCTTTTTTTTCTTTTTTATTGTTTATTTTTAAAAATTCAATTGAAAAAAGTTGATATTTTGTTATTTAACTATAAATTTATGTTTTAATTTCATATCATGAAACCGCAGAAAGAAAACGCAACAACAAAAAAAGAAGATGGATTTCAAGAACATTTTAAAAAACGAAGAGAAAATGAAGATAAAAAAGACAGACAAGAACTGTTATGAAATCTTATCTATCTTTTATTGTCAATCCTTATAATATGACCTATAGTTCGATTATTGCTAAATCATTTTTGGATAGCAATCGCTATTTTGATAGTTGTAATAATCTATCTTATTTATAAACAAACAAAATAATTTTTACATATACTTAGCAAGTTCTCTATTGCAGTCCTGTTTCTTCTTCCTGTTCATCTCATTGATGATATGAAGTTCTTTTCTGTATTCTTCATCATGTGTGTCTTCCCACATCGCTGAGTTGTCTTCGATCATCCCAGTGAGGCGTGTTTTCATCCTGTTGAGCCTTTTGATGTCCTCTCTGATTTTTTCCTCTGCTGATGTATCTTTAAGGATTACATACGACCAGTTTTGCCGTGTTCCTGCATTGTTCAGTTCATCGATCGTTGGGATCAATCCGTAAATGTTCGTTTTTCTTCCCTTGTAGGAGTCTTTTACTGCTCTGTCCCATTTACCGTATTTTCTGAGATTTACTGCGTGACCGTAGGTACTCTCTCCGTGATCTGCTTTATCAATCTGTCCGTTATCCTCACGGTCTTTTTGATAGGATCTGTTCCCATTGAAAGAGGTACAGATGCTGTATCATTTCTCAAGGATTTTATTGAAGTTTTCTTCATTGTTTCGGTTTCTCAAAGCATAAAAAAACACTTTGTCCGTTGGGTATCGTTCCATCCACTTGTCACAGCATGTTTCCACTGCTTTTTTTGTAAACCATCACGCTCATTTTATTCTTCCTCTTTTATAACTTTCCTCGTTGCATTCTTCTATCTGTTCCTTTGTAACTTCACGGTTATAAAGGTCTGATAATGCTCCGAGAGCAGAGTAAATAGTACAGTCATTTGAGTCCCCTTGATTGTATTCAAAGATGATATCATCCTGCTGTTCGAGTTCAGGGAGTGCGTTGATTTCTTCTGCAGAGAGGAGATAGTCTGTTCTTGTATATCCATCTCCTAAGCATCCGTTGTTTTCTGTCATCGTGTTTTAAAAAAAATAAAATTCTGATTAAGAAGGAGGATTATTTCGTTTCCTCCTTTTTATCCTTTTCAAATCGTTTGATGATGTAATTGTAAACGACTTGGCTTATTCCATAGATTCCAATTGTGAAGGTCATCACTTCCTCTACGATTTCAGGATGATTCTTTTTCACGAAGAAGTAGATTCCTCCGAGAATTATGGAAAGTACAGCGATGATGTACTTACCATCGATCTTTGTTTTTTTCGCTACTTGAGTGATGATACTCATTGCGATTCCGATTAATACTTCTAATAACATTTTTATAATTGGTTATGAATAAAAGATTTATTTTGGTATTAAAACTAAACTCAGAACTGCACCAATAATTGCCGTGATAAGTATCCATACTATCTTGTTCCATCTTTCTTCCATTGTTTTCACTTTGTCCTTACAATAGTCGAATTCTCCCCTTGTTACATAATTATTCGGTAGACTATCGATTTTTTCGGATAATCTATCAATCTTATTTCATAAATCTTCAAATTTCTTTGTATAATCTTCTTTCAGTTCCTGCTGATTTTTCTTCAAGTCGTTTAACATTATTTCAAGGGTTTCATTAGATAAAGCCATACTTTTTGTTTAGAGATTAAAGGTTATCAATGATTTTCACAATCTCCTCCTTTTGCTTTGGGTCAAAGTTCCCCATGCTGTTTTTTATCATCTCTTTTGCTTGTGGATTGTTCTTTAAGATTCAAGGTAGGATCTTTTGTGCGAAATCATTGAGACTATTCATATCATTGAAGTTGACTCATTGAGTAGGGATTCACATCTGTTGCAGTTTGTTCTGTATCATCCCGCTCATAAACATTGATAGGATATTGTTCATTTTGTTAGAAAAGAGATAAAAGTCTGATTATTGGATTCAGTAGTTTGATTTTGTACCGTTGAAATAGTTTGATACTTCTTGTTCTGTTCGTGTTTTATTTTCAATAATAACCTCACTGAAGTATCAAGTATAATTAGAGTCTTCTGGTGCACCTGAATATATTCAAGAAGCTTTGGCTGCGATTCTTATCATTTGTGGATCTGTTGCTCATAATCATGTCGATTGTCATGTGGTAGTTAGTTGTAGCGTTCCATTAACATAAATTTTTACAGTATTTCACGATTGTGTTATTATCATGTTATACCATCACGTACTAACATTCGCAAAAGTACTTGTTGATCAATATCAATCGTTATATTGTATCGTATTGTTTTTAGTCAATATCTGAAGTGATCACTTCCCATAACTATCATTATGTCATACTCATATTGTATAACTATCTAATGTTTGTGAAGCATTTTTTATCCATGCATTAATTGTTCTTGATGTAGCTGTCGCTCATACTGTTCATGATCGTGTTGAATATGCTGATGTTGGATAATATGCACATAGAACTCATGATTCTGTTGTTAGTTGTGGAGTTCAGGTGTTTGTGAGATTCTTCACTGTGCTATTCCCACTTGCATCATCAAAATCTTCTTTAAATGGATAATAAGCGATTGTATTCTCTCCAGGACTCCATCAATCAGGATATATTTGTCTTCTTCCTAAGTAAACTTTTTTTATTTTCATTCTTCTTTCTTTTGAAGTAAAATGAGAAAATAAGAGGAGTGATAATTTAAGACAAGCCTCTTATTCCTCTTTGTTAGTTACCTGTCGTTGTTGTTGCAGGTGGATAAATTGAAGTATAAGGACTTGATACGATGTAAGATGGTACAGGTGTTGGCTGTAATCTACTTAACAAGTCTACTGTTTGTTGATTATTCTGAGCGATTACTTTCTGTTCAGCAAGCTCAGTCCTTAATCTTGCGTTTTCCTGATTACATAACATGTCAAGGATCTTTTGAGTATTAGCAGTTGAGTTTGCGATGATCTGACAAGTGTTTTGGTTTGCTTGTTGGATTGCTCTCTCAATGTTATTATTCGTGTTACAGAATCCCATCTGTATCATACTGGTTTGGTTGGCTTGATTCTGAGTATTGAATACTTGGTTTTGCCACATCGTATTATTGTTTATCAAATCTACGGTGTTATCATGATTGTTATTAGCATTGCTATTAGCCATCATCCATGCTCACATATTATTCCCATTGTTTCAGAATCAGAATCCGTTTCCATTTCCCCATCCTAAGAAAAGAAGGAGAATAATGAGCCATGTCCCCATCCCTGTTCCGAATCCTAGTGCGTTATTGTTTTCCATTAGTTCGTTTGATTAAGTGATAAAAGTTTTGTTTTTGTTTACATGGGTTATCACTTGTCTTGTCCCCATCCTTTTATTCTTCTTCCATATACTCTGCATTGAGTTCCTGGATTCTGTGGTCATACATCCTCTTCTCAAAGTCTTTCTTATCTTCAAATTCTTTGAAGTGTTGCACTCTTTCTATTACATAGGAGAGTACTGTCATCATGTCTTGTGGATGTTGTTGGATGTAATCCACAACTTTATCAATATCTACTTCGGTATTATTGAAGAAGTGTTTATCGTGTAATTCCATTTTTGTTTTTGTTAAGAATTAAAGTCTGTATATCATCGGAGATTGTCGTTTTTTGGATTACTTCGGTTATATGAACCTGTTGTATTAGTAATAAACTTATATGATCTGTATGGGTTGTTTGGTCAGTATCCTGTAGTGTTTACTTGAGTACTTGAAGTAGTTAATTCTCCTTCTCGTTTAAATCCATAGTTATTTCATCGTTGGAAATATTGTCATCTATTGTTATTATTAAGTGTAGATTCGTTATAATTGTATACTTCCGTAGCTCATACATTTTTGTCTTGCATTGTTACATATTGATTTGTACCAACTAATACTGAGATAAGTCATAAAGTAGAGTTATACCATACTTTTCATGTTAATGTTTCCGTTCGTGTCTCATCTGGGATCACTGGGGCATCTTTAAATGCTCTGATATTATATCAATAACAACGATAACCGTATGTTCACCAATCTACAAAATCATCTAACTTACAAAGGTCTAAACTTCGTACATAGTTTCCATTAGGTGATGTTGCATTAGGTGATACCGTCCAATACTGTCATATTTCTTCTGGGTTTACACGATTACCACTATTAGCTATGTATCAAGAAAATGGAGCATGTAAATGTTCTCTGAAAGTGAATTTTGTAAATCATACACTTAAAACAGATTCTCGTTCTTCTTTCAATGGCACATGGAATCATTCATCACAAGGTCATCTCAATAATGAATAATTTAATGGTCCTCCCAAATAGATATTCTTTACTTTATGTTCATAACTTGTCATTGTTTTAACTTATATCATATAAAGATTTTGTTTAAAATATTTTTTATGGCTCGATAGGAGGTGTCCAATCCTCAATAAAGGTTATCTTTGCTCGCCCATCTGTATTCTTTGCACTTCCTCCTCCTTGAGTATTTGTTCCATCTGTTCCTGCAGAGGAGATATATCCACTTCCTCATCCTGCTCCTCTATCATCTACACTACTCCTATCTCCTATACTTCCATTTCATCATCGCCATCATCATCCTCATCCTGCTCCGTATTTTCCACTTCCATCTCATCCATTGAATTGATTTGCTCCTGTATTTCCTCCACTTCATCTTCCTGTCTGAGTTCCTCCTCATCCTGCTGTACCGTAACTGCTACCATAACCATTAGCTCCTGTTGTCCCTCAACCTGCTCAACCATCTCCTGCTTTGATAGTCCCTCCTGCTCCTCATCCGATGATTAAGGCTCTTGCACTATCTGTTGCTGTAATAGTAGTTTCTCCTGTGAAGAATCCTGTGAGTCCTGCTCCTCATCCTCAAGAAGAATAGTTTGATTTCCCTCCGAAACCGTAAGTTGTAGAGTTACTTCATCCTTTCTGTCCTACCATTACTGCGAGTTTATCTCATTCTCTTAGATTGAAGTATGCACTAGCAAATCCTCCTGCTCCACTATTACTTCCTGCTCATTTAGTTTCTAGGAAGTACTTTCAGTTTCTAGGGATAGTGAGGACTTGGTCGCTTCAGGTATAGTTATATTCCTGTTCTCGTTCAAATGGTGGCTCTATTTCATTATAAACATAAATTGCCATCTTCTTTTCATTAGATAGTAAAATACATGGTATCATTCTCTTGTTCTGTGTAGTACTGACTTAGTGCATCATACTGTGCCTGTGTCCCTACTCGATGATACTTTGGTTTGTAGGGACTTGTTGAGGTATAAGAGATTCCTCATTCATCAGGTGCATTCACATATTTTTGAGTCGTTGCATCGTATTTGATGACATCTCAGTCTTGAGGATTTGTGATATTCGTATCTTCAAGATCTACGAGAGTTGTTTTTGCTATCTGTACATCGATATTCTGCCATTCATATGTTCATGCTGTTTGTCCTGCTACACATTTATAGAAGAATCCGTTAGTGAGAGTTGCAGTAGTTGTCCCTGTGTATTGGTAGATTTTATTGAGTTCTGATGCTGTTGCTGTTGGGAGAGTTGCTACTTGGATAATTTGTCATAGACTATCAAAAAAATCTTGATAATCTGAATTTACATTCACGGCTTGAGTTACTTCTCCTTTATCTGTGAGATAGAGTGGAGTGTTGATTAATTCATCATAGTCTTTTGTCCCTTGAGTATAAATTCCATCCGATTTTACTTCGATACAGTTTCCTGTTACTTCTGATACTGCTACTCCGATTTTCTTGTAAGGTACGGTTTTGTCCGTTTTGTTTTCTATCGTGATCGTTGCATCAGATTCAATGTTAGCATAGTCTTGATTGTCTACTCTTTTTAAGAGGTTTGTGCTGTCATTTCCGATGGTTGTTCTTTTATCGATATAATCTTTAATCGTGTTATTCTGTACAGGATTAGTTGATACATCTGACATCGCTGTATCTACATCATCCCATGTGATGTATGCATCTTCTTCGATGATTGCTTTTGTTACCGTATTGAGTACATCCATTTTTACTCTGACTTTCCTTTGGTCTTCTACCGTTGCATAACTTGATCCCTCCCACACATATTGATCAGGTGCTACGAGTACTAAATCAAGGATACTTTCTGCTGTTCCCTCTGTAACTGCTACTATTACGATATTATCATTGTTTAAGTAATTTGTAACCGCTGTGAATTGAATGTTATCTGCTGTACTTTGACTTGTAGATAATGAGTAAACTGTTTCTCCTTGTACTTCTGTTTCGAGGAGATAGAGTTTTTGTTCTACTCTGTCAGGATTTTGTTCTTTCCATGATGTTGTATCTTCATCGTAGTAGTAAGTTGTTTTATTTGCTTGTACATATCATAGAAGTCCATCATAAAGATTCACATCCACATCTCTTTCGTGGATCGTCGCATAGACTCTATAATTCTCTGTACTTGAATATACCATTCCATTGTCCCAGGTAATATCTCCGTTAGCGGCGATTCTTACGATTCTATACTGTGAGAGTACTCCTCCTTTTGATGAGTCCGTTGCGATCTTGATGAAATCGTTTCTTGTTGGTACGACATCAGTAAATTCTGACACATTGGTTGGTCTATCATTCAAGGTTTCAAAGAGTCCGAGATATTCTCCTAATCCCTCAAGGTTAAGGATTCTGTCTGAGTTGCTTTGTACTTGGTTATAAACACTCGCTGTCATCACTCCTGCTGTTGTTTCACTTGCTACAGGCATTTGTACATTGCTTAGCACATCACTTGATACGACTCCTGCTACATCTCTCCTGATCATGTTGATTTGAGCACTACTTGCATCTGAGGAAGTCGTTACACTTTTGAGCATATAGGTATTGTTTTCTACTCCTCTTGCTGTTGATACTCTTACGAAGATTGTATATTCTTCCAATAAATCAAGGATCCATTGTTTGAGTTCTGTTTTTAAGTCATCGAGGTCTGATGAAAGCAAAGTATATTTTCGGTTATCAGGATCTTGGAAGTCGTTTCCATATCGGAGTCTTCCATCATTTCCATTTAATAATCCGAGTTGCTTTCAGTCTGATGTCTTCGCTACTACGAGTTGTCATGATGCAGGTCGTCCTTGTGATGAGTTCACATATCCTGTCGTGATTCCTACATCAAAAGTAGTCGATACACTTGGATTGTTTGCCATTTGGAGATCCGTGTATATTTCGTTATCTCCATTAACTTTGATTAAGTTGTTACTATCTCTTATAAGGAGGTTAATGATTTTATCTGCTGTGATTTCTATTCCTGTTCCTCATGTGAATCAGGTATTTAAAGGATCTGTAAGTCTTACTGTCATCTTATATTTTTATGAGTTAAATGAGTTGTTATCTTGCTACTATCTTTAGCACATCTCCATTTGTTCAGCAAACCATAGGTCTGTTTAGGGCTTGGATTTCTCTGTTCCGTGGGATTACCAACTGTCACCCTGGATTCAGTTCTATGTAATCTGCTGATGTTGAGGTTACTTCTTGTTTTCATTCGGTATAATCAGAAATTAAAACGGCTGAGGAGTTTTCATAGTCTGCAGTGATAGCGATGGAGTCATACATTGCACCATATCCATCATTGACTCTGTTCTTCTCTGTAATTCTATCAGAAATCTTTTCTTTCTCGATTCCTGCATCGATTGGGAGTTCTATTCGACTCCCTGTCATGATGACTGTTTTGATCATTTCATTTTCTTTAATAAATAAATCTTTTTTTGATAATCGTTAGGCTTATCTGTTGTAAACATCTCACGATCCTCTTGTATTTTCTCGTGTGCGATGAATTCGAGTTGCTTATTCTCCTTTTTTAATTTCTCGTTCTCGGTTTGGAGATGGTAGTAATTAATATCTTCTAAATATTGTTTACTATTCTCATACAATTTGATTTGATTGTCTTCAAAGATGAGTCTATCTGTTTCCGTATAGTTTACTTGATACTCCTTGTACTGTGGTAACATCTCAACGATTCTTTCCTTGCTTTTCAGAACGATTTTATTGTTCAGAACATAGACGAACATCTTATTGGATAGGGATTAAAACGATGTCATAGTCTATGGTTGCTGTTGGAGTATCAAGTTTTGTTGTTCATCCTAGTTCATACTGTGGGAGATAAACGTTTGGGAGAGATACGATATTGAAAGTGATAGAATCTTCATTGGTACAATATTCGTTCTTCTCTTTTATCTTTGTTTTTATGACTTCTATATATTTTCATGCCATAATTTCGTATCTTCACAAGTAAGAGATTCAAGAAGAAGAAAAGAAATCTGATCCTTTAAATAAGTAAGTCTCCCTTTCAAGTTTTTCTTTGATTTTCTCTGTTTTGACTACCATATTTTCATTATCAAGATCGATTCAATCTATTCTCTTTTTTAGGTTTTCGATATCAGCGAAAAGCTCACTGTTTTCACTATCTGCTATAATGATTTGTTTTTCAAGTTCTGCTATGAGTTTATCTTTCTCGTTGCTTTCTTGTTCGACTCTGATTTTATACTGTTCAAAGATTTCTCTCTCTTTTCTCATATCATCAAGGACTCACTTCATTTCAGTCAGAATTTTATTCTGTTCCTCAATCTTCTTATCAAAATACTTTTTTTCATCTTCATCAAAAACAACTTGAAGATTTAAAGGATCTTTAAAAGCTTCTGATTCAAGGACTCGGACATCTTTACCATTTTTTTTCTTTTTATCTGCTTTCTGTAAATCAAGATAGATGGAAGATATTTTCATTTTTTGATTTTAAAAATAAAAAGAGGTCACAAAAATAGTGCGACTTCTTTTTTTTGTTTTTATTGTTTATTTTGATTTTTTCAATGGAAAGATTTACTTTTAATCATCCCATATTTCATTTGGTAAAGTGCTTACTTCTGATATAAGTGGAATATAATTTGTTTGATATTTAATAGGGAGTAAAGACACAACTCCATCTCTTTCAAGTTCAATCAATCTTCTTCTCTTTTCTTCTGGGCTTTGTCATAATTGTGGGAGATATCTACTAAATTGATCTTTCCATTCTGTCATTGATATAGCGGCTCAACTTTCACGTCTCAATTTTATTTCAATCATTCTTCTTAGTGCATCGATTCAGAGACTTAGATCCTCGTTTTTGAGACTATTCCTTGCATATTCTCCCATAGCACTCCAATCAATATTTCCTTGTCCATCAAGAAATTTATTATCATTTACTCTTTGGATAAGAGTATCGAAATCAGAACTATTACAAATAACATCTATTGCTCATTTATTTACAAGATCATTAAGCTTTTTGTATCATTCAAAAGCATTTCCTACTGCTTTTCTTGAATCTGCGTCTTTTGCTTCTTCTTGTGCTACTTGGAAAGCCTGTGTCATTGGAGTTTGTGCATAAGTATAACTTCATGATGGTTGTTGCTGTCTGATTGATTCGCTTTGTTTATCAAGGTAAGGATTCCAAAATCATTTGAAACTTGCATTATTAAGCTGTGATAGTGGGATCTGTCTCGTATGTACCACTCAATCTGAATTATAATTAGCATCTGTAAGAGATACAATTCAAGTATTAGGATCATATCATGTAACAATTGCTGTATGTCCATAATTTACTCAATCATCTTGTACAATACCGTAATCAAAAACTGCAACACTTCATACTCTTGGCTCTCGATCATTTACATAATTTGCTTTTTCTTGTGCTGTAGTACCTCAAAATTTAGTTTTTGTTTTCATTCTTAATCATGTAATAGCTTGTACAATATCATTAGTAAATTTTTCACATTGTCCGTATTTTGTACCATCTGGATAAAGATTCATATAATTTTGTAATGTATTATTAACTTTTGTTTGATAAGATTGGTAAGCAACATCATCTGAAAGTTTTGACCGTTGTCCATTTGCGTCTCTAACGTAAGCCTCTCAACCTATATTTTGGATATTGCTGTAATTAAGTTTTTTAGTATTATAATCTCTTTCTCGTAATTGCTGGTCTTGATCTGCAAGGAATTTTTGCTGTTGAAGATATTTGTTCCATTGGAACTCTCTCTCGTTCATATCCATTTGTTGCCTTTTCAATTCCATTTCAGCCTCAAATTGTTTTTGAGAAAGTTCAGCCTTATACATATCAGAAAGTCCTGTATATCTACTTTGTAACGTATTGAGTTTTGATTGTAATTCTTGTGCCTTATTTGAAATATAAGCATCTACAAGATACTGTGGGACATCTCCTTTAAAAGCCTTTTGTGCCTCTTTAGGAAGATTATTCATCCTTTCTTGGATCTCTGCGATATCTTTATTGATATTCATCATTTCTTGAGTTACGCTCTGTGCTGTTTGACTACTTGCAAGTTTACTTGTAAGACTGTTTAAAGTGCTATCATAACTCTGACTATCTGAATTCTTTTTAGCCCAATCATCAATACTATTGTTGATAGTATCCGTTTCTGCTTTAGTTTGTCAAGTAATGTCTATTTTACCACCTGTAGAGATCTGGTTGATCTGTTCTCCTACTTGAATCTTTTTCAATTCATCTTGAATTTCTTGGTATTTCTGAGGATCGTATTGTTGAAGGTCTCTCATTGATTGATCTCCAAAAGGAGTATATCCATTTGCCATTGATACGGCGATATTGTAAGAACTCATCCCTTGTAAGTTTTGATAACTCACTTGTCTTTCTTGATTGATTGCAATTTCAGGATTGTATTCATTCGCATTGGTATGGATGGTTTGCTGTGCCTCTCCACTTGCTCTTCCATAGATAAGCCCTTCTTTATTTTCTCATAAGTTCATTTCAGGGGTATCTCTCTGTTCTTCTTGTACTTGTTCTTCTTGTGGTTGTTCTTGTTTATAAAAGTCAGGTGCGAATTCATCCACTGGTTCTTGTTCTTGTGGTTGTTCTACTTGAGGTTGTGGGGTAGGTTGTGATAGGGGAGTAGATGTTTTTTTGGTAGGGGTTGGAGTAGGTGTAGGGGTTGTTGTTTCAGTGGTAGGAGTATCTAAATTAGGTACTGGACAATAATTTTGATTGTGTTTTTTCGCTATATCTAACGCTTTTCAAGTGATCTTTTTTTGAGGTTGTTCTTGTTGTCATTGAATATTTAAAGATCAAAGATTATTCTCTTTTATTCATGCCACCGCTCAAGTATTTACCAATGCGTTTTGTTGCCCTTGTCATCCGTTAGGGATATAAAAATTATTCCCTCATATCGTAGTATCTGTTTTAAAAGTACTGTTTAAAGGTTGTTTTTGTTGTACAGGAGTAAGATTGTTTACTTTTGCAATCTGCGGATTAGAGATTTGTCATCAATTAGAATTTTGTAATTGGTTTTGAAAATTCGTTTGTTCTGATGATTGGAATTTAACTACTGCCATTTTCTGTTTTGTTAAGATCTAAATATTCTACTGAATAAAAGTTTGAATTTGCTTGAAGTACTAAATTAGTATCATTTTCATCTACTGCTTTAAAATTGAGTTTATCTCATCTTTTCATATCTCTTTCTATCATTCAAAATGCAGTGATCTTTTGGATAATATCTCATATCTTAAAATTTACATTGACGGAGCAACTTCACGTAACACTTCATCATCCCTCTCAATGACACGTTCAACTAATACTTCATGTAAAAGTCTTTGAAAATTTACCTTTGAGATCAAACACCGCTATCTTTAATCATTCTGACGGATATGTTCAATCAGGTTGGATGGCATAGTAATCACAATATGCGATAATCTGCTCGGTGTTTGGATTAGGGAGTACTTGCATTTTGTGCATAACTCTATATCTCCCATCTTCTTTGATGATTGCTCACAGTGTTCCATAGGTTGAATCATATTCTACATAAGGTCATTCATTATCAACATTTAATGTGGTATAATCTGGTTCAAATCAAACTTTGAATCTGTTTTTATATTTGATTTCTATACTCCTCTCAGCATCTCCCACGATCAACGTTGCTCATCTTTTTCAAGGGTATTTCTTATCGCTATCAATGAAAGTATCCCTCAATGAGATAAATTGTCATGTGATTTCTCTTGGAGTATCCATATTTTCTATGGGTCGTTGTTTAGTTATGATATCATAGTTATAATGAATATCTGGATGGAGTTTATCATCACTTGGTATATCGTACTGCATTCTTTATTAGTTAATATCATAAATGTTGTTGGTTTTTCATTTTGTATGATAGACAAGCCTCATTTCTCTAACGGTTGGAGTCCATTCAGCACTGCTTGTTCATCTTTTGATAATAACACAGTAAGTGATAGTTTCTCGGTCAAATTCAAATGCAGGTTTTCAATCATTAAAGCAATTTAAAGCGTTTACTTGTTCAAATCTTGTATGTCTGCTTTCGCTATCGATCTCCATTACTTTATACCATCCACTATCATCTACTTCAGGATCATAAAGTTCTCGTGTATTATTCGGAGAAACATAGACTTCTATACTTCAAGGATTACTGTTTGTTAAGTTGTTAAATTCAAAATGACATCTTATTTCATCAAGCATTTTAGCAAAACATCATCACGTATTCCCCTCAAGTTCTCTTGAAATCAAGATCCCTCTTTCTTGGTATCCATCAACTCACGTATCATAGAGTCTCATTTTCTTTAGTCATTCTCGATCAGATACATATAAGAAGTTCTGACAGATTGCAAGTCCTGTTGGTTGGGTGTTTGGGACATTGCTACTTCTGAATTTCCACTTCAAGTATCCTTTATCAATTCCTTGTGGATCGAATAAGAACTTGAAAACTCCATAATAATCTGCTACATAAAATGCTCAATCCAAGTAAGAACTATCTAAAGCCGTAGGTCAGACAAAATATCATCCTTTGGTTGCTGGATCATATGGAGATAACCCTGCTCTCTGTCTGAATAATTGTACAATCGTTGTACCTACTACTTTATTAAAGGTTACATATCCATCCGTACCATCTAAACTTGCGGTAAAATAATCAATTCAGTTGATAGGATAAACGTTTAATACTTTTGTATTCGTAAGATCTACAAGGTTATAAACAAAAGTATTTCTCAAATCGTTGTTCCCTTGATAGTAGAACATCTTCGTGTTTCGTCCCTCATCCTGTACTCGTACTTTTAAGAATTGGAAATCACAAGTTAGAGCGATAATATTACTTCAAGTCTCAAAACTTTGTACTTTCTTCCATCAAGTCTCTCATAATGCTACTGTATGTCCATCTTGTACCGTTCAAGTCATATCAAGTTCAGGATAGTATACTCGGAGCTCCCTTCATGCACCTACTACAAGTCTTGTATTGTTATAATTCAAAATACTTGTAATGTTTCAAGGCATAGTGTGAGAAGGTCAGTAGTGTTCATCATACGTTGAAATACTTTCATCTGTATGTTCGATATGATCTTGCGGAGCATAAATATCTCTTCATCAAGCCCCTGTAACTCTTCCTCTCCAAAATCATCAAATCATTCATTCAGTAGTAGTGAAGTTTAATCAGCATCGTAAATAGTCTTGAAAGATAGTACTTCTTACCGCTTTTACAGAAGAATAATTAGGGATAGTCCAACTTGTACTTGAGGGGCTATCCCAGTTATCCTTATTGAAAAATTTTACAGTTCATCATCACTTCATAGGGATAGCGAAAATATGATCTCCTGCACTTATCAATTGACAATCTTTACAGACATTACTTGCGGTTAGTACCTTTTGAGAGAGTTTTATTCCATGTCGTTCATCATCCACATTGAGATTCTCTGAATATTGAAAACTATTCTCTAGTCAGAAATAAGGATCTTGTGAAAGTCCATCTCTTCGAGAAACGTTTGAAATAATATCTTTAGTATATCTTTCAGTCATTATCAGCAATAGAAATAAGATAAATCAGCTCTTTCTTCTTCAATAGGTCTTTGATCTCTATAAAGTCAATAGATATTGTTATGAAGTGTCTCTTTAAATTCTGAATAATACTGTCCTGCAAGTTCGATATTCTCTGCCTTTATGAGTTTATAAGACAAGTACTTATCAATCACATCAAGGAAATATCGTGGGAGTTTTAGATCTTCCTCATCCGTTGTAAGTTCTACATCATTTAAAAAATAGTTAAAAGTCAGACATAATCCGTTGGTTATATCTTCTTTTGGGGTTGGGAATATCCTTATTTGGTCGTGTCCTACGAAAGAGTATTTAGGAGTAAAACAAGTAATTCTCCTTTTGATATAAGGTTGCCCCTTTTGTCTTCCATTTGGTCTGATGTTATAATCACAGTTCTCAATTTGAGTTGCTACTCTGTATCTATTTTCTTTATATGCTACTCTTAATTGCGTGATACTATAAAAATCATTGATATTATTTTCTCCGAAAGGAAGACTATAAGTATCAACTCATTCTCTTAAGTTGGTATAAATTGTTGTAATATGAAGTTTGTTTGCTACATATTCCAATAATGCTTTTTGGAATTCGTGCAATCCCTCATTGTATCGAATAAGAAGAACATCATCATTGGTTTGACTTGCTCCTCTTAATTCTCCTTTTCTCCATTTTTCTAATCTATCTCTAACTCTCATTTTTAATCTTTATGAATGTAAAATTTTAATGAGAGAGGAAAGTCCCCCTTCCCCTCCTATAAAACTTTAAACTAGTCTAAAGTTTCTTGCCATGCGAAGTCAGTTGTACTTCTTGATTCAAGTCTTACTAAGAAGAAAGGATTCAATAATGCACATCCGAAATATGCTTTCCATCCAATTGTTGCAATTTGATTCAATGGATCAGCAGTTCAAGCACTTCCGTATGGTTTGAAGTAAGTCTGTAATGAAGAAAGACTTGAAGTTCCATAAGCTCCTCTTCTTAAAACATAAGTAGGATACATCTTGAAAGCAGTACCTCCAGAAGGTGTAACTTCTACAGTTTTAACGTTAGAAGATAGATAGATTTCAAAGTTTTCAATTGACATTACATATCCTTCTTTGATTCCTTGATAGTTATCGTAAATAACTCTATTAAGCCACTCATTAGTACTTCCAGATTTACAGAAATCTCTAAATACAGAAGGGTGCATGATTACTTTAAACTTTTCATTAGTTACTCCTTGTACAGTCAAGAAAGTTACTCCTTTTGTTACGAGATCAAGTGTCATAACATCACTTGAAGTCAATTCATCTCTAGCAGTTGCAGTTCCTGCATACATTACAGGTACATTAGTATCTGATTCAAGAGTGTCTTGGATATGTTCGTCGATGATTCTCTTTGCGTTGTTGTAAAGTTCTTTACCTTGTGCAGAGATAATATCAACTAATGTTTCCATACTCATGAGATCAGAGATTTTTGTATAGTCTCCGAGTAATACAGGAGTTGCCTCTACAACTGATACAGTGTTATCGTGTCCATCAGGAACTACTCCTTCTGTAAGAGTTGCTTGAGATAAAGTTGTTTTCATAGGGTTAAGTCTTGGTCGTCTTACTGACTCATAACCTTTTTGAGAAATAGGAGCTTCTCAAAGTTTCATAAAGATTGTTGATGGTTCTCCATTTTCAAGGAAAGAACTTCTTAAAAGAGATTCCAAGAAAGGAATAGAACCTGATAAGTGATTACTTGTTTTAATCATTGTTTTGATAGATTAGTAAATAAATATTTACCTACTAACTAAACAATTCAGGGTGAGATTTTAAAAACTCTTTCTTTTTATCAAGAGGTGCTTTTTCAAAATCTTCATACGATACAATGACAGCGTCATTCTTGTTAGTAGTAGGATTTTTTCATAAAACACTTTTTGAAATAGGAGCATCGAAGTCATCTTCAATTTTCTGTGATGTTTTTGGATTGTCTGACATATTAAGTCCTCTATAAAGAGCTACCATGTCATCAATATCCATTCCATCATGTTGATTAAAGAATCCATCAAAGTCTCATTCATATCAAAGATTTTTTAGAGTATTTGAGAAGTACTTTTTGTTGTTGTCGTATTCTCTACCCTCGAGCTCGTTGATTCTCTCTTTTAATGATGAGATTTCTCCTTCATACCTTGACTTAATCTTGTTCTTGAATTTAGCGAAGTCTGAAAGTGGTTTTTCTTCTTCTCCTCCTTCAGTTTCAAGATTAGTTTCAGGAGTTTCAATAGTTGTTGTTTCGTCCATGTTTGGATAATAAATAGAATAAAAGCCTGATTCTACACAGGAAAAGTGAAGTCCTTTTAACGACATGAACACTCGTTGGTCGAAGTGGTAAAGCCACCAATCTTATATTTTTGTTTTAGTCTTCTTTTTTACCTTCGATCTGTTCCATTTCTGCCTCATTCACTTCTTTTTTCTTTTCTTCGATTTCTTGTGAAGTGAATTGATTTACCATTTTAAACATAACATTGAGTCATGAAAGGAATGCACCATTAAGATCAAGGATTGTATATCCGTCTGCTTTTTTAGAAGTGTAAGCCATAACAGATTTCAATACATTCATAGACATATCTTCGAAAAGCATCTCTGCCATATCCATCAATTTATTGAAAGTTTCGTTTTCTCTCAATGATCTTAGTTGTAAGATCGTTTCATCATCTGGATTTCTCAAAAGATTTTTTTCTTCTTCTGACATTTTATCGATGTTTCTTTCTCTCTTTTCCATTCTCTCGAAGAAAGAAATATCTCAAAGGTTTTCAAAATTCATCATTTTGTAATATTATTTATGAAATAAAGCGATATCTTTTGTCTCTTGCAAGACTTTAATAGGTTTTCAAAAGTTCGTTTCTATATTCTTTATAAGTTGTTTGATGAAGAGTTCTTTTTGAAGTGCTGTATAGTTTTTTGTAATTTCAGAGACTTCTTCTTTTGTGATCTCAAATACTGCTTTTTTGTTTTCTCTACAGTAGATCCTTATAAGATTATCGAAATATAATCTTGTATTTCTGATCTCTTTAGCTCTTTTTATTTCCGTATCATTTACTTCTTCCTTCTCCTTGTAATGATACATTGACTCGATCTCATCCATCACTTGCCAACTCATTAGTGGTATCTATCTGAAATAAACTTTTTTAATTCATTGATTTTGTCCATATCTGCATGATGTTTTTCTAACCATTCCTTTGATTTCTCCCATACATTTGTTCAGAATCCTTTGTTTTGAAGATACTGTCTCAATTCATCTGGTAGAATATACATAGGGATAGTTCCACGATATACCTTTGTTTTGATAAATCCTTGCCCTTGTTTTACTGCTGTCCCTCAAATAGTTCCTATGACTTTTTTCTCGTCTTTAGGTGTTTCTTCTTTAACGGTTTCAACTGGTTTTACTTCTTCCGTTGTATCCGTTTCAATGTTTTTCTTTTTAAATGCCATTGTTATAATTAGAAATTAAAAACTAAATATTACCAATTCCATTCACATTTAGTGGTTGTGCCTCATTGTTCATGTTCTTAATGCTCTGATCTACTTTAGGTTGCATTGCTGTATTCATTTCTTGCTGTCCTAATCCTTGTTGGATCATATACTTCAACGCTTGCAATGCTTTAAATTTAGCTGGTGTCTCTTCTGCCTTGTTATAGTACCATAGTCTCTTTTGTACATCACATTGAGGTGGGATGTAAATATCCACGTTGTTATTGAGAAGTTCAATATCCATTCTACATTGATATTCTTCAGCATCGAAGATATTGATTTCGTCTAATTCGTTCTCATCCAATCCGTTATAATATCCTATAAGTTTTCTGATATTATTGAGGAGGAATGGTGGAGTTTGTGGATCATTTACTAACATGTTATATTGTTCCAACAATGCTTGTTTTTTCTCTTGTGCCTCAATGTCTCGCTGTACAGGATCAAATAATACCGCATTAAAGTTTCAAGAAATATCTTTTTTAGTAAGTTTCTTATATGTTCCACTTAGTCCTTTAGTGATTACTCTGATTTTCTTTTCTCCTGCCTTCCAATAGTAAACAATAAAGTCTCTATAAAGTTCTGCAAATTCCTCTGTTCCATAAGCAAGAATACTATTTTGTAAAGATGTTATCATGTTAGCATTCATCTTTTGGATCTTGCTCTCTGTTGCTGTTCAAGGATTACTATTGTCTGAAAGTCCTAGTCCTTGTCCTTGCGCTGTTACAAATGATTCAGACATTGCCTTATTCTTTGTCATACCAAGGAGATTATAGATATCTCATGATACTTGATTTTGAGGTAACTCGTAAACCATATTTTGAATAGGTTGAGTTAAGTCTCTCATTTTTACAGGGAATCGTCTGTTTTTTATTGACTGATTCTTAAAGGAATTAGCATTTTTCATGAAGATTTCCTCATCAATGAAGACGTTCCCTCCTGTTGCCTCTCTTACCACTTTAATTTTAAAGAGATTCAATAAGAGTTGTTCTGTTCTGTGAGAGTCTTCCACTATATCCATAAGACTTTGTCCCCATCGATCATCTGCAATATAATTGAATCATGCCACTGCAATAGGGATTTTATTGTTGGTTTCAGGTACATCATACACGTCAAGAATACAATCTCACAACATAAGGAATAAATACAATTCCTCATCAATATACGTGTAATGATAGTGAAGAGTACAGTTTCAACTGTCTTTATCGTAGAACGTACAAATATCTCTGTAAAAAGCATCGTTTGTTTTTATGGATGCGATATAATCATCGTAATTATGTAATACTCGATCCTTCTTTTCATTGTTTGCAAATTCTATCTTTTCAAGTTCTTCTCTTCTCAACACTCTATCGAATCAGAAGAAAGGATAATCTTCTACAAGTAAACCTCCCTCATTGTATGGATAAACATATCTTGGATCGATTCTCTCAATCGTTGGAATCTTCTTTTTATCGTCCCAACCATTAAAGAGAAATACACTCTTTCCATATTTTGAGATGTCTTCCACTCAAATATACATTAAGAAGTCCCAATTGTTTTTGATATAATCGTATTTATACATGTTTGAAAAGTTTCTTGCCTCTTGTTTTCGTAAACAATCCTCATCTTCCCATCTTACGTCTGGTCTGTTTACTACGCAAGTTGCTTGAATTGTCCTCAAACAACTCCAAAAGATATTACTCTTTAGCTTTTCTTTATCGTTATTTGTTGCGAAGAGATCTCTTTGGTTTTCAAAGTGTCTGTTCTTACTTCTATTCGCAGTATAACCATGATGATATTCTCCTAATACTTTTTGGACAATCTCATCTGTTATCTTTAATTCTTTTTTTATTTTTAGTTTTTTTTCTTTTTCCATTTACCTTGTAATAGAAGATAAATAAGCATCTATATCATTAAGTCCTCTCAAATATCCATACATCCTCATAATAAGAGTATCTAATAAATCAGGACTTCTTCCGATTCTCTCTTTCATTTTCTCTTTCGCCTCAATCTTTGTTTTCCCATCGATACTCTTTTCATCAATATAAGTATTCAACATTTCTTGTTTTAAGAGTTCCCAATCTTTGTCTTTTTCTTCATGATCTCGCCTTATTGCTATCTCATGATTCTCTAACCTCCTTTTTAGTTCAAATGCACATTGTGACTTCAAGTTCCCATAGTTTTGTTTTGTTCACATTTCAACAGGTCTTGCATTGTTTACAAATCCTGTTGCATAACTGATTCCATCAACTACTCATCCTCATACTCCATCGCTATCAATGATAATGTTTCTATGATCCACTCCATATTGTTCAGCAAGGAGAAGAATCGCTGTTTTAGTTTCTTCAACACTTGATTTCTCATAAGTTAGAACTCTAAGTCGTGTGTTCCCTTTCCATAAACTGATCCTTGTAGTATCTTTTCAGAATCTCGCCACATCACAAATGATATAATAAGTATCTCCACTCTCTTCATTCGTTCGTAAAGCCTCAATATCACTTGCTTTAAACATCATCCAAACGTTATCATCGAAATCTCGCTCTCATTTCAAAAGTCTTTTTTTCATCCCTTCTGATAATTGATTAAGATTTTCTACATAGTATTCAGAGATAAAGTTATTGGAATTTACTAGACTTTCTATAAAGATACTGTTTTCTCATCCTTTCCCTAAATAGTACCTCTCGTATACGTGTCATGGATTAGGATTAAATGTTTCAAGGATTTTTGGTTTTATTCCATACTCCTTGTTTTTCATTCTTCCTGTCCTTGATCTTACATACTCAATAGCAGTATAAGGGATTTCTGCACTTTCCTCTATAAAAGCACAAGTCAATTCCAAACTTCAGAATCTGTTATACAATGGATCAGAGGGATAAAAACAACCTTCTAAAAGTCTGATGACACTTCCGTTTTTAAATTGGATGATAGATTTCTGTTCATTCAAGATCCCCCTATATTCTTGTGGGATGTTATAGTCAGCATAAAACTTTTCCATAGTTACCACCGTTGTTGCTTTTAAGTTCTTGATAGTATCACGTACAAAAGCAAACACAATTCAAGGATATTTCATACACATCATCCAAGTCCATACAACTCAGAGATAACTTTTACCTCATCAAGCCCCACCACCATAACCTACATTCTGATATTTATCATCAAAGAGACACTTTAAAGCTCTCCTTTGATTGTCAGTTAATTGAATTTTTACTCTATTCATACTATTTCAATCGTTAAAGATTTATCTCAATCTGATGTCTCTTCAGAAGTGGTCTTTATAGTAGTTGGTTCTTTCTTGAAGTCCTTATGTTTTTTCTCCAAGTACCACATAGCGACTTTTTCATCATCCTCGCGGATCTTTTCCCTTACCACTCTCAGAGCGTCGTTCTGTATATAGTTTTTAGCTTTAGTAACTTCCTCCGCAAATTTTTCATCTTTTGCTTTCTTATCATAATACGCTGTTTTTCAAACTCACGCATAATAACAAGCCTCTTCGTCAGTCCGTCAATCCTCTAAAGCCTTAAACAATTTACGGAGTTTCTCTGCTGTGAATACCGTATGTCTTCCTCTTGGATCTTTCTTTTTTTTAGGTTTAGTTTTCTCCAACATTTTTCTTTTTAAAAAATAAAGAAGTCACAAAGATACGCGACTTCTTTTTTTCTCCTTTTTATTGTTTAAATTTATAAAGTCAAGTTTTTTTCTATTTTAGATTATAAATACAATTTTTTACAATGGTTAATATTTTTTTAAAAATCTACTTACGATTTTCTACAAAAAAATAAAAGTAATATTTACATATTTTTATTTTGTGATAACTAAAAGTTAGAGTATTTTTCAAAAAGTCAATACAAAATAAAAAGTAAAAAGATATAAAGTCAATGTGTGGTAGATTCTTATAAGAAAAAGTCACGGAACTTTACTTTATAAGAATATTTAAAAAATGATGATAAAAAACTTTAAAAAATGGATGGAAATCAATAGAAATTTCTCAAAATGTACTGTTGATAATTACATAAGGAGTATAGAGAAGTTTAATGAATATCTATCAAAGAAAGGGAAGAGAGTAGAGGAGTGTCAAAAGATTACGATCAATGATATAGAGACACGATTAGCAGAAGAAAGACAAATCAAAGAGAGTAAGACTTGCAATAATTATCTCGCATGAATCAAATGTTTTCTTCGTTATTGTATGAATCAATGAAAAAAAGTAATAGATACAAGAAGTTTAGTAACAATGAGAGAATACGATAATAAAATAGAAAGTCTTACAGAAGAAGAAACAATCAGACTTATAAATTTTTTAAAAAGTAGAGAAGTCTGATCTTCTAAAAAAGAAAGAATAAAATTGAGAGATATTGCCATTGTAACTATGCTTGTTTACACTTGATTGAGGGTCTCAGAACTCACAAATTTAAAATATAGCGATATAAGAGATGATTGAATCCAAGTGATAGGGAAATGATGAAAGAGGAGGGTAGTATATCTCAATGCAGAGTTGCAAAACAATATTTTGATGTATAATTTGAAAAGAACAGATAGTTCTCCTTATCTCTTTGTCTCACATTCAACACAAAAAACAACAAAATTATCAAGAAATACAGTTGAAAAGATGCTGAGAGATGCAGGAGAGGAGTGTGGAATAAAAAAACTTACACCTCATAGATTAAGACATACATTCGCAACAATGTTATTAAAGAAAAACGCAGAAATTTTTTACATTCAAAAATTATTGTGACATAAAAATTTTTCAACAACGGAGGAATATTTGACAGTTTTGAGTGAAAATGCAAAGAAAACACAGTCTTTATTGGATGATCTGATAAAATTTTAAAAAATTATCAAAAAATAATTATTGAAAATTATTTACGAAATTATTTTTGAAAATAATTATTGAAATAATTTTGAAATAATTATGCAAAAATTAAAAAATAGTTTAGTATGTTTTACTAGTTCTTAACTCATTGAAAATTATAAAAATTATTTTTTTTAATTTCTACTATATATATACTTATATATAAGTAAGTATACGTATATAAATGTATCTAGTAGTTATTCCAGTAATATTTTTCTTTTGGTACTTTTCTTTTTAAAACGATTTTAATTTTTAAAATAATTTTTAGATATTTTTTTACAAGGATTTTTCAAAAAAAAGAAATAAAGAAATCTGACTTTACAACTTGTTTTTCTTATTATTCTAAATTTTGAACAAATAAGAAATGGTAGTTATAAAGCAGATTTTCTCGTTTTTCTTTTTTTTTATGATCCGATTTTTTGAAAAAATAAAATTTAATTTCTGAAAAAATTTTCAAATCTTCTTGTTTTTTATTAGTTCATAACTTGCATAAAAAAAATCAAAAAAAGTCTTGCAAAATAAAAAAAATGGATTATAATAGAGTCAACATTGAATTAGCTTCTGAATGTCTTAGGATTGCACAAGATACACAGTGCAATACCTACACAAAAAAAAGCTGATTCAGTGGAGCTGAATTGGCTTTTTTCTTATTCAGAATCTACCACACACAAAACAAGGTTCTCCACACAAAGAAAAAAATCATTTCAGAAGAAATCGCTCAAAAAAACTTCAATGCTCCTATATGGTAGGGTTGGGTCTACGCGATTTCTCCCAAACCTTCCATATAGGAGTTTTTGTTTACTGCAGGATCAGAAACTCCTAAATAGAGGAGTAGGGATCATTTATTTCATAAATATAATGATGATGTACGAAATTTATGACAAATGAAACGGTAAAAACTTTATCGGATACAAAAACGGTAAAGCATACGAACTTATCAAATGTTCTTGAAAGATGTTTCTTGTAAAACTTTCTCTCAAATTAGGATTGATCCCATACGGAGAGGCATTAAGAGAATGAAAAGACTTTTACTTCGGAACAAATTAACATGGATATCAACTTGCTAAAACAAACGGCTGAATTGATAAAAAAACTCCCTACTGAACAACAAGCAGAACAATATGAGAAACTTGTTGCAAATGTCATTGAGGCAATGCAAGAGAGAAAGAAAGTAGGGAGACCAAAGAAAGAGAAGATAGAAAAAGAAGAAAAATCTGAAACGAAACTCCAAACTATCCACAAAGACATTGATTGAGAAGAATGTTTGAAGATCATCAAAGAAGAAAACAGTTGAGTGATTGACTGAACAAAAGAAGAACAGATCAATTATTCAACACTTCTTGTGAGAAAATTGAAAGAGACAAAACGAGTTGAAGAATGATACCAACGGCAAGACATAGTCAGAACAATAATAGATACAGTAAAATGAGACACTTATTATTGATGACGATGTGCTAATCCAAAGAAACTCTACTTCAACTTATGAACACTGATAAAGAGATGTGAAAAAATATGGAATAATAACCAAGTTTTAACCGTTATATAAAACAATGGGGGACATAAAACAATACAAACAATTAACATATTTAGAGACATACGATTGAGAGATATTTACTCTTGAAGATGATCTCGATAAGGTAAACAAAATCTTAAACAATGACACAACATTTATACAACTATGAGATACCTTCCTCAATAAAAACTCTATTAAAAAAGCATTTAGAAAAGAACTTGATGAGACAGAACAGTTGATTCTTCTTATCAATGACAAAGAACTAAGAATAAAGATCAAAAATGCTGTAAGAGAAAGAAGAGAACAAGGCTTAAGGGTAAACAGACAAGTCTTAAGAAATCTCTATGATAAATTCTCTAAAGATAAGGACAGTCTTTAAATCTAATCCTTAATGGTGGGTGCTTGTATAACACGACCTAAGCAAGTCGTAAAACTACTTATCTCATAGAGGGATTTGCGGATTGCTACTCCCAAACAGTAGTGATCAGGGTTGCTACATTACTTCCTCCTCCCTTGCTTACGTGCTTTTAAGTAGGGGAGGAGATAAGAGATGACTGATATTATCACGGGTCGCCAACAAGGGACTGGAGACAGTCCCCAACTAAATCTATTTATTTTGTAAATATAATGATGATGACAAATTCACAAAAAAGTAAAATTTTAACAAAATGGGCTTTAAAGGCTAAAAAATATAAAGATTGTACAAGTGATGAGGCTTGGGATTATGCTCATCAATATGCTGAATATCTTGAATCCGTAAAACTCAATGCAAGATGTATGGGGTTCGATGAATGGATAAAAACAAAATAATTTTATCTTATAAATCTATGAAAAATGACAGAACAAAATAACTTATTCCACAAAATAAATCAAGTAAAAACCGCTATTGCGAAAGCAAACTTGAAAAAATCATGAGAAAATGGATTCGCTCACTTTACCTATTATGAATTAGGAGATTTTCTCCCCTTCCTAATAGAACAGTGCGAACAAGTAGGGATCTTTAATCATATCACTTTCGGAGAGTGAGAGGCAGTGTTAGAGATTATCAACTGTGAAAATCCAACACAAACAATCAAATACTCTGTACCAACATGTGATATAGAATTAAAATGATGTAATAGGATACAAGCTCTCGGATGAATGCAAACGTATTCAAGAAGATATCTTTACATCACAGCATACGATATCTGTGAGTCAGATAGTTTCGATGCAGTCACAGGAGATTGAAATAAAAATGAAGAGAAACATCCAACAACGAAAGAAAAAGAGAAAATGCTAAATGATTTCAAAGCAAAATGTGAGAAATTGGATACTGAAAATAAAGAAGAAGTAAAAAAGATCCTTGATGAATGAAGGAAATTACTTTGATCTCTCGATGGAGACGCAAAACAAGAAATCTGTGATCTCTGTGTGGGGATCAAAGAAATGGCTCAATTATAAATTTTACCTTTTAAATTCAATACATGAACGAAACTAATAAAAAAATCATAAAAATAGTTTTAGTAGGACTTGCTCTTATCGGACTTATTGGTTTTATTCTTGCTTGTGGGAGTACAACAAAGACAGATGACGTCCAAGAAGTAGTAAAAGAACTTGTTATTTTAAAAGATAGAAAACAGGACTGTTTAGACAGTCTTTCCTATCAAGAGGCGATTGAGGAATATAAGGGGATTTCTCATTGTTGATTGGATGATGAACAGATCATTGAACTAAAAAACAAGTTGCAAGACTTCTTGAAAAATGATTATGAGAAAGTTGATGAGAAAATTGAAGAGAAATTATTAGCAAGTAAAAATATCTCATCCCTTGATAAATTAAATTTTTTGTTGAGTGAGTAGAAAACACTCAAACAAAAAACACTCCTACAGTATGAAGTACAGAAAAAAGAAAGGAGAAACAACAGATTGTACCACAAACAGAAGTTAAAAAAGAAGAAAAAAAATCTGAATCTGAACAACTAACCATCAAGAAAAAAGAATACGCTGAAAATGATTCAAGGAACGAGATGATACAATATGCTTATACCTTGTGAGGATGGGATCTCGTCGCCTTAATGGAATGCGAAAATTCAACATGGAATCCTTTCCGTCAATCAGATGTTGTAAAGAACGGAAGACGTGAACCAAGTTTCTGACTATGTATGATAGATAAAGATTTCCATCCTGAAATAATCAATGATTGAAGATTTTGGGAGGATTGGAAATTCCAAATAGAAACTTGTCATAGACTTTATACATGAGGTACAAAATTCTACTGACCATCAAGAATCGTAAAATGACAAAGATGTTCGGAATATGTGAAACAGAGATTCACACTGACCTAAGCAAGTCGCTATAAACTGCAGTGCTTATATAACAAAGGCGAGAGCCTGTCCTAAGCAAGACATAAAACTACTTCCTATTTGCTGTAGGAGGTTATGGATGCCACAGCACAAAGATAGCAAAGCAAAAAAGATTCATGTTTAATCCATCTATATTGATATAAAAAAGTAAAATAAATCAAAAACAAGATAAAAAACACTCCATAAATCCATCCATAACCTGTGCTATCTTTATTTATTCTTAAATAATACAAATGAGGACAAGCGACATAATAGTTTTAATCGCAGCATTGATAATTATGACAGCGATAATCTGAAGTTTTATCTATATCTGTATATAATGGGAAAAGGAATGAGCAAAAGCAGTATCGAGAGAAAGGATGAAAACGTTGTAAAAGTAGTCCTTGAATCAATAGGAGATACTATCGAAGAAATAACAAACAAGATAGCGTGTGTTTTCTGAACAACAGATAAGGA
>Ga0326512_10000388_pt1 | contig 38147 bp, 60 predicted proteins | sample 1_2617_0518_D_FD_203652 | JGI IMG/M metagenome (GOLD analysis project Ga0326512, IMG submission 203652) | Bovine rumen microbial communities from UC Davis, California, United States - 1_2617_0518 | ecosystem: Host-associated > Mammals > Digestive system > Stomach > Rumen | place: USA... | reverse complement strand
ATCTTGCTTTTTTGATACCTAACCGACAATAACACCCATAATGGAGCGAAAAATGAAAGACAAACCGAAGAAAACGCCGCGTAGCGGTAGGAAAACAGCGGCAGAAGCCGCGAAACGGGCGGCAAGCCCCGCCAAACATGGACGCGCCACGGCGCAACCCGCGCCGCAGGCGGCAAAGGCCATGCCGAAGGCCGGAATGGCGGCGGACAAGCCGCGCACGGTGCGCCTTGGGCAATTTAGGGAAGACCCCGACAACGTGAGCGTTGCGACGGATGAGGAAATCGCCCGTCTGGCGGGAAAGTTGAAGCGCGTCCCGCTGGGGCTTACGGCCATGCGGATTGCATATGTCACGGACGCGCCGGGCGGCGGGTGCATGGTCGTTAGCGGCAATAAGCGTCTGCGTTGCCTAAAGGCGGCATACGGCGAGGACGGCGAGGTTCCCGCCGAATGGTTCCAGGACATCACGGCCATGAGCGAGGCGGAGCGGCATGAGTTCCGGCTTAACGCGAATCCTGTGCGCGCTTCACCAGCCGCACCCGATACAAAACATCAAGCGCGTGTCTCGCCTTGTGGTTCTGCCGGACTGGCAGGGCGTCGGGGTGGGGGGGGGCGTTTTTGGACGCGGTCGCGGAAATAATAGATGGACAAGGTTTTCTATTCAGCATTTCAACAAGCGCGAAAAACCTAATTGCGAAACTGCAAAGGTCGAGCAAGTGGATTTTCCGTTCATACGGGCCGATGCATTGCGGTTCTAAATTATCGAAACTGGAAATGCAAAAGAATCCGAAAACGATATTATCTACCAAAAGCAGAAAACTTGCGACTTTTCTTTTCAGAGGCAAGTCTAAACCCGTCCGCAAGGTTCTCAAGGTGACTGGATGAAGAAGATTGAACAGATAAAACAGCTCGCCCTTGCGGGAATCGGCCAGCAGGGCGTGGAGGCCACGATAGGACGCGCGATGAACGAGAAGGAGCTTCGCGCCTTCCGCGCCGCCCGCGTCCGCCATGACCTTCTGGAAGCGAAACGCCGCCGCGACAAGGCGGCGCACGGCCCCATGTCCAACGCCGACAAGGTGGCCGCGTCCACCGCCCGCCGCTACAACGTCGAGGACATTCCGCCCGTCGCCAACCCCATGCGCCGCCGCCATGCCGAACGCTCCGCCCTTTTCTTCATCCGCCACTACTGCACCGCCTGCCGTGGCGGCTTCCTGAAAAAGCTCGTCCCCGCGTCCATGCGGCGAATCATCCACACTATGCAAACGTGCGTCACGTCCGGCAACCCCTACCATATCCGTATGCCGCGCGGCTTCGGAAAATCCTCATACGTCAAGGGCGTCACCATGTGGGCGTTGGCGACTGGCCGCGCGCGATTCCTGGAGGCCGTGGCCGCGAACGCCCGCAAGGCCGAGAACATCATCCGCGACGTTTGGAACTGCCTCTCCCGTTCGCCGCGCTTCGCCGCCGACTTCCCCGAGATCGCCGTATTCATCCAACGGACGAAGGGCAACCCGCGCAAGGCCCCGTCCATCATGTATCGCGGCGAATCTGTCGGGATGCAGAAATCCTCCGGCGAGTTCCACCTTCCCACCGTGGAGATCGACGGAATGCCGACGGCATCGTCCGGTGCGACCTTCATCGCCATCGGCTTTTCGTCCAACATTCGCGGCGAAGTCCAAGGCGACGTGCGCCCCGACCTGATAATCTTCGATGACCTCCAAGACCGTGACATCGCCGGGAATCCCGACCGCATACGCGAGGCAATCGCAACCGTCAAGGCGGACTTCCTCGGCGGCGATTCGCACACGGACATTTCCGCCGTGTTGATGACTTCCACGCCCATCAAGCCGGATGACCTTTCGGAGAAGTTCGCCGCCGACCCCTATTGGCGCACCGAGACGTTCCGCCTTTTCGAGAAGTTCCCCGCGTTTTTCGACCCGAACGCCGAAGAGGGATTGTGGCAGGAGTTCGCCCGTATCTGGCGGCATGAGAACGCCGTGGAGAAGCGCGACCCGCACCCCGCCTGCAATGCGTTCTACATGGAACATCGCGCCGAAATGGACGCGGGGGCCGTGGTGCTGAATCCCGGCAACTTCCGCCCGAACGAGATCAGCGCAATCGAACACGGCATGATTCTCTACTTTACACGCGGCGCGGCTGCGTTCGACGCGGAATACCAGATGAACCCGCACCGCGACGAGGCGGTTGTCCGCATCACGCCGGAGATGGTGATCGCGCATACCTCGCCCACCCTTCCCGCCGCGACCGTCCCGCCGAACACGGTCATGGTCTGTGCCGCGACCGACATCAACCCTTCATACGCGCTCTCGTCCGTCGCCGTGGCGTTCGACGGCAACCGCACCGCAACCGTGATCGATTGGTGGCTCACGCCGTGCCACATCCCCGGCAACGCGAACGACACCGAGTTCGAGCAAGCCGTCTATTCGCGCCTTGTGGACGTGGCCCGTGAACTGACCGAGCGCGGCCTGTCCCCGAAGGGGCCGGATTTCCATTGGGGTATTGATGCAAGCGGCAACCAATTCCGCCCCGTCACGGATTTCACTTTCAAGTGCCGCGATGCCGTCGGCTTTCCCGCTCTCGCCCTTCTGGGACGCACCGACCGCGAGTTCAATCCCCGCGTCACTACGCGCAAGTTCCCGAAAGTCCCCGGATTGAACAACACCGTTCTGGCATGGGACAAGGCGACGCGCAAGGAACATGTTTTCTTCAATAAGGACATCTACGAGGAAACCGCGCAAAAGACTTTTCTTTCCGCCGTGGGCGCACCGGGCGGCGTTTCGCTTTTCGGCAAGCGAGGCGGCGCACCCGCAGACCATGACGAACTGGCGATGCAACTGTGCGGCGAAGTCCTACGCGCCAAGACCATAGCCTCGCAAGAGAAGCATTCATACATATGGGAGGAAAACTACCGCCACGACCTAGGCGACGCATTTTACATGTGCTTTGCGATTGCCGGATTCTATGGGCTATCAACAAGCGGCGGATTCGTAGACCGCAACAAGCCGCTGGAATGGACATTTTGAATTTAACAACCGAAACGAAAGGAGCCATCATGGCAAGACCGAGAAAGAACGAAATCCGCAACCGCGACCCGCAACCGGCGAACCGCGACCCCAAGCCTTCCGCGCCCGCGAAGGTGATACGCCTTACCCGCCGCCGTTGCCACAACTGCGGCGGCACGGACTTTGAGACGAACGATTCCCGCGAGAATCCCGCCGGGGCGAGGGTGCAGCATTGCACCTGCCGCGCCTGCGGCGCAAAGCAGATTTTCATATTCAACTGACGCCTCACGGCGCGGGGTGACAGCGCGAGGCCGTCCGCACAACGGGCGACCCCGCCGTTTTTGTCGCATTTTTCCGCCGGGCGGAAGAAAAGGAACGCGCAACATTTTTCTTGCGCGTTTTTATGCTATTCTGCTCGTGCATGAGCGCGACAAAGGACATCTACATATCCGGCGAGACGGCGACCTTCGCGGTTGCCGATGACGGCTATTCCGCCGTCCACCTCGCCTATGGCTCGTTGTCCGCCGTCATGGCGAAGGCCGAAGGCGTGTGGTCTGTGTCCATCACCACCACGGGCCTTTCGGGCCGCGTAAATTACGCCATCTTCGCGGACGGCTCCGTTATATCGTCCGGCTGTTTCGTGGTGCAACTTCTCGTTTCCCCCTACCGCGCCGCCGTCGCCGCCATCGACGCCGCCATGCAGAAGGTCGCCGCCAACGGCAAATACTCCGTCACGGTCGGGGAAATCTCCCTGCAGGACAAGACCTTCGACGAGATGATGAAGTGGCGCGGGTATTACGAATCCCTCGCCTCCGCGCAGGAATCCGGCGGCGTCGCCGTAATCGGCCCGTACAGAACGGAGGTCGCGTTGCAATGAAACTCTGGCCCTTCTCACGCAAGGCGAAGCCCGCGCCCGACGATTCCGCCGCGACCGCAATGGATCGGTTCGTGGGGTATCTGCGCGAACGCGCATTCGACGCGCAGCTCCCCTTGCGGGAGTTGGCCGCGTGGCATTGGGACGGCGGTTTCGACAACATGGACGTGATAGGCGCGTTGCCTTCCATCCGCGCCCGCTCCCGCGACATGGCGAAGAACTCCCCGCTCTACGCCCGGTATATCCAACTCATGCGCGAGAATGTCGTGGGCGACGGATTCCGTTTCAAGGCCCTCCCCTTCTCCGACGAAGCGCACCCCGAAGAAATCGACCGCGACGCCGCCCGGTTCCTGGAATATCATTGGTGGCGTTGGTCTCGCAATCCGCTTTTCGTGGACACGGGACGCCGCCAGAACCTGACGCAACTTCTCGCGCTTGCCGTGGAGAATTGGACGCGGGACGGCGAGGCGTTCATGCTTCTCGACCTTTCCGCCCAGAATCCCTACGGCGTATCCCTCCGCCTCATCCGCTCCGATTGCGTAGATGAAACCGTCAACATGGAAATCGACGATAACACGGTCGTGCGCGGCGGGATAGAGTTCCGGCGCGATTCTACCGCGCCCGTCGCCTACTACTTCAACGGGCAACGCGCGGACGGCTACGGCGACATACTCTATCGCGGCAAGACGCGCCTCCGCATTCCCGCGCAGTATGTGATACACCTTTTCGAACGGCACGACGCCGGGCAGATTCGCGGCGTCCCCCTTGGCTATTCCGCGCTTGTCCCGCTCAAGATGCTCGACGAATACACCAAGGCGGAACTCACCGCCGCGCGGTTCGAAGCCTGCACCATGGCCGTGATGGAATCGCCGTACTTCGACGGGCAGGCGCAATACACCGTCAACAACGACCAGCGCAAGAAGGCGATGGAGATCGTGAAGAACGGCGAATTTCTCACACTTCCGCCCGGCTACAAAATGAATGCGTATACTCCCGCACATCCAAATCGTGGCTGGGTGGATTTCTCCCGCAACCTTCAGCGGCTCATCTCCACGGGGCTCGGCGTGGACTACGCGGAGCTGACCGGGAACGGCGACGGCACGATATCCGCCGTGGCGCGGCAGTCCATGATCCGCACGCGCGAGATGTACAAGGACAGGCAGCGCACCGTCGCCGCGCTCGTCCTGAACCGCCTCTACTACGCATGGCTGCGCTCGTTCCTCCGCCTTTCCGCCTCCGGCGATTACACCTTTGACAACGATTACCGCCGTCTGGGCGACCATGAGTTCCAAGGCCGCCGCTGGGGATGGATTGAACCGACCGCCGAGGTCAACGCCGCCGTCATCGCCGTAGCGCACGGCTGGCGCACGGACGCCGAGGTCGCGGCGGAATACGGAAACGACATCGACGACAACATCACGGAGGCCCGCCGTATCGCGCTCCCGAAGATGGAGGCCGGACTTGTCACCGTCGGCAACGGCCTTGGGACGCAGACGGCGACCGCCGACAACATCGTAAAAGACACCAACCAACAGGAGGAAAGCAATGGCGAGACGAGCCAAGCCGCGCAAGACGCGCAAGGTTGACGAACCGACCGCGCCGCAGGTGCGTGAGGAAATAGCGGAGCGCGGGCAGCGTTTCCGCGCCGCAAGTTTTGAAGTCCACGCGGAGAAGCGCGAAGGTTGCGACGAGGAAGTCCGCACCGTCCGCGCATCCGTCTCATCTGAATCGCCCGTTGAGGAATATGTTTTCGATGAAGAGCAAGACCGCTGGATTCGCGCCTACGAAATCCTCGGCCATGGCGAAGGCGAGATAGACCGTTCCCGCATGGCGGACGGGCTTGTAATCCAGGACACGCACAACGGCGACCAGATAGGAATCATGCGCTCCCCTGAAGTCCGCGACGGCAAGATCACGGGGGAAATCGAGTTCGGTTGCGGCGACCGCGCACAGGAGATAAAGGCCGACGCCATCGCCGGAATCCGCCGCAATATGTCCGTCGGCTACATGGTGAACCGCTGGGAGAACACGGGCGAAGTCCGTGACGGCCTCCCCGTCTACCGCGCTACATCATGGACGCCGTATGAAGCATCTTTCGTCCCCGTTCCTGCCGATACCCGCGTGGGTGTGGCAAGGAGCGAGGAAAACACAAACCACAAAGGCGGAAGAACCGCCAAGGAGTTCCAGATAATGGAAGCCAAAACAGAAGAGAACAAGGCGGTTCTCACCGCCGAGAACGTCAGCGAAATGTATCGTCTCGCCCGCGCGGCGGACATGGACGCTGGCGCCGTTGACGAACACATCAAGAGCGGCAAGTCGTTTGACGAGTTCCGTTCCCTCGCCATCTCCGCGCTGGAGAAGGCCAAGGCCGAACGCGCCAAGAAGCCCGACACCCCGCCTGTCACGGACACGCGCCGCGCCTTCGACGAGAGCGAGGCCAAGGCCGTCCGCAAGCACTACTCCATCCACCGCGCCATCCTGTCCATGGTCGATCCCAAGGTGGACGCCGGATACGAGCGCGAAGTCAGCGAGGAAATCGCCAAGCAGACTGGCCGCGCCGCGCAGGGGATGTACATCCCGAACTTCATCCACGGCGAACGCGCCATCACGCCGCCCAACTTCGTCGTGGGCGACAGCAACGGTTCCAACTTCGTGGCGACCGACCTTCTCGCTAGCGAGTACATCGAGCCGCTCGTTGCGAAAATGCGTCTCACCGAGGCGGGTATGCGCACCATCACGGGCCTCCGTGGCGACATCGCCATCCCGAAGGGCGGACTTTCGCAGGGCGGATGGATTGCCGAGAACGGCACGGCCAACGCCACCGTCTCCACTCTGGGGCAGGTCACGGGGACGCCGCACACCGCGTCCGCATACACGGACATCTCCCGCAAGATGCTGTTGCAGTCCAGCATTTCCGCCGAAGCCTACACGGTCGAATCCCTCGACCGCGCCCTCCGCTATCTGCTCGAGACGGCGGGCTACTCCGGGACGGGTGCGGACGCGCAGCCCACGGGCATCGTGAACACGGTCGGCGTCGGCTCCGTCAACTTCGTCGCGGGTGCGCCCACCCTCTCCAAGTTGGTTGATATGTGGTCGGCCATCGAGAGCGCGAACGCCGGAAGCGAGAGCATGGCGTGGATCGCCACCCCCGCCGTGAAGGCCATCCTCCGCACGACGATGGATTCCTTCACGACCACGGGAAGCAGCGGCGATATCACCGTCGGCCTCGGCAAGTACCTGCTGGAGCAGTTGCGCGGCGAGGCGTTCTGCGAGGGCTACCGCTTCCTCGACACGACGCTTGCCCCCGCCAAGAAGCTCCTGTTCGGTGACTTCTCGCAGCTCGTTCTCGCGCTCTGGAGCGGCACGGATATCCGCGTCGACCCGTACACCCTCAGCAACACGGGTGCGCTCCGCGTCGTGGCCCTTCAGGATTGCGACTACCTCGTCCGTCACGCCGCCGCGTTCGCCGTCGGCAACACGGTACTCTCCTGATCCTAATCCTACCCCAAGCCCGGCGGCGGTCGCATTCTCCCCGCCGCCGGGCCAACTCCACGAAGGAGCAGAAATGAAGAAATCCATATTTGCCGCGATTGCGATATCCGCCCTCGCCGCCCTCGCCGCGTTCGACGTGACGAAGGCCCCGAACGTGATACCCGTCATCGCGCCGCAGTCCATCACCGCCGGCACGACGAACGCCGTGACATTCGCCGCCCGTTCCCTCAAAGGGATTGGCGCGGTCGTCGTTTCTGCGGACGCCGCCGCCGGGCGCACGATGGATGTGACCTTGTATACGACCAACACCGCCTCCGGCGGCTGGACGCCGTATGTGGCCGAGACCATCGCGGACACCAACGCATTCACGCGCATGGTGGCATTCCCCGCAGATGGGCTTACCTACGACCTCAAACTTGAAGTCGGTTCGCTTGGCGAGGCTTCCACGGCCTCCGCCTTCATACTGTGCTACTGACGCGATGGGCCTCGTACAAGACATAGAATCCGCGATTGCGGATGTTGCCGACGCGCTCCCCGACGCCGCACACGAAATGCGGTACGGCGGCGCGTCCGGCATTGTCTTGTCCGTTTCGTCAATCGAAATGTCCGGCGAACCCGTCACCAACGAAATGCCCCAGGAACGCCGCCGCGTGATAGGCAAGCGGTCGGACTTCCCGGACATCGCGGAAGGGTCGCTCATAGAATTGGACGGCGTTCCGCACCTCACCACGGCAATCCGCACAGACCCCGTGGCGGCGTCCGTCACCGTCGGCCTTTCCGAACCGCTCACCGATTGCGCCGCGACCTACACGGGGACGCACCGCATCGACGGGGCGGCGGTTGCGCTTAGATTCCCGCTCGACATCCTCGCCGTGGAGAACGCCGCGCTGCCGAATCCATACGGCGAAGCCGCCGCGCCGAACATCGCGCAGACCTGGACTTGCTGCGTTGCGGCGGAGAATTGGCCGGAGAACACGCCGCCCCAGACGGGCGACGAACTCTCTTTCACGGCATCGCGCTACGGCGCGGTCTACGACATACGCCTTCGCGTCTCGCAGGCCGTCCGCAATCATGGATGGTGGATACTCACCGCAAGGCCGAGGGGGGGTGTGACATGGTGGAAGTAACCGCACAGATCGATCCCGCTTCCCTCGCCCGGCTTGAATCCCTTTTCGACCGCATCGCCCGCGAAATGCCCCGCCGCATGGGGGCGCAGGTGAAACGGGCGGCGATATACATCTGCCAATCCGCCCGGCGGGACACCAAGGTCGCGCCGGACAGCATCCGCAAGCGTCCCGCCGAATACGCCGCGAACTATTCTTATCTTTCCCCGAAGTACGTCCACAACAAGAAAAACCATCGCCTTCTCCGTCGTTGGATGCTCGCCCGCAAGCTCGGCACGACTGCGGAATCTTTGAATCATTATTTCGTTTACACCGATCGCCACCGCGTCAAGGGCGGCAAGATGCAAGGCGGTTCAAAGTCCGCCGAACTCCGCGAGCTTCTGAGACTACACGGCGGCATCACGCGCCATGGTCTCGCCAAGAAGTCATGGGGTTGGCTTGCGCACGATATCGCATCCACCGCCTCGATGGGCGACCTTACATGGAAGCGCACACGCGGCGAAGTCCGCAACCCCCGCGATTATGTCAAGGGGCTTTTTTCGCAGTTGCAGGATGGCGCGGCGGCGAACCTGAAGAACCGCCTCGACTACATTCTGGACGCCTGCCCGGAATCCGCGATTTCGGCGGCAATCGCCAAGGCCACGAACCGCTTGGAGCACAACCTTTTCCCGCAGACCGAACTAGACAGGATGGCGCGATGACCGAACCCGAAGAAACCATAGAGGCGAAACTGATATCCGCCCTCGCCGCCGCCGTCCCCGCCGTGGACGTGATAGGCGCGTTGTCCGCCGTCCCCGAAGGCGAGCAGAAACTTTCCGCCGACACCTACATCTCGGTTTTCGTGGATGTGGCATCGCAAGACCTCGACTGGCGCGGGCCTCATGTCCCATTCACCTATTCCGCCCGCGTGACCGTCCACTACGCCAACGCCGATGACGCGACGGGCGTGGGATTCCGCGACACCTGCCGCGCCGTCCGCGCCGCCCTTTCCCCGCTTCTGGGCGATGGTTGCGCCGCCCTTTCCGGCGACGGCTTCGCCTGCGACGAGTTCATCCTGAACACCACACAGACCGCCATGGACACGGACGCCGAGACGGGCGGCATGGCGAAAACCTACACTTTCACGATTTCGGGCAGATCGTCCGAAGTAAACACCAACCAAGGAGATTAAAAAATGGCTAATGCGACATTCAACGCAGGCATAGATTACTTCGGGCTAGAGACCGCCACATCCAACGCCCTGAAGGTCACGGAATCGAACGAGAACCGTTCAAAGCAGTCCGCCTCCGGCGCGAACACCTACGGCGACGCCGCCGTGGTGGATTCGTGGGGCGAGACCGCCGCGCCCTCGGCGAGCTATCTCGTCGTGGACGAAATCACGAGCTCGTCGTTCCCCGACCTTGGTGAAGTCATCGCCGCCGCGATTGATTCATCCCCCGTCGTGCTCGGCGGCATTTCGATTTCGACGCAGAACGGCTCCGCCCCGACCGTCACCGCCTCCGGCCAGATGGTGCAGTCGGGCGCGACCCAGCTCCGCGCCTACGAACTGCCGTCCTTCTCCATCTCCCCCCGCCACCGTGCGCAGGACATTCTCGGCTTCGCGTCCATCAAGAAGGGAACGTCCGCCGCCGACGATACGGAGGACTACGGCTTGGAATCGGTCAACGTGGAGTTCCCGATAGAGTTCACGTTGGCGCAACCCAAGGGCGACCTGAAGAACTACGACCTTCACGGCGGCATGGCAACCGCCGCGTATACGCTGAATTGGTACGCCTCGACCGCGCCGACAATCGCGCTGTCCGCCGCCGCAACGGCTGCGGGCGCGACCATTAGCGAGCCTGTCGCCAAGTCCTGCCCCGAAGGCGGATATACGCAGTACACATTCACGATTTCGCTTCCGATGATTGGCGAGGAATACTCAAGCGGAAGCGGAACCTGATAGCTGAACGCGGGAGGGCTTGCGCATGGTTTCCGAACTGGCAAAAGGCGATTGGGAAAACCTCAAGGCGAAGGGCTACAACCCTACGCTTGAGGACTTCGACCGCTTGAACCAGATCGCCCTCCGCTTGAAGGATGGCGCGGAAACCACTTGCGCCAACTTCCCGCGCATCGGCTGGGCGGGCGACGTGCCATTCTACGAGCCTACATTCGCGGCGTTTTCGTGGTATCACGAATATGCCATGCGCACCGCCGCGAACGAGGAAACGGAACTTACCTTGTGGGCTTTCGCGTTGGCGCACGGGCGCGACCCGCATTTCTTCGATTCCCTCGTCACCGCCGAGCAAATCGACAAGGCCGTATCCGCATGGGCGAAGTCCCTCCCTGTCACGCGGAACGAGATACTCCGCGCCTGCCGCTACGCCGCCACGGGCTTTGATGACGCGCAACCCGCCAAGCCTGATAGTGAAGATGAGCGGTCTGGGACCGCGCTTCACCGCGCATCCGTTTCCGTCGCCGCCGAAAACCTCGCCGCATTGGACAAGAGACTCGCAGAGGCTTGCGCTTCCATGCACGTCGCGCCGGACGCCTTGCGCGGCGAAACCATATCCCGCGTCGGTCGCATCTGCGAAGCCGCCGCCGTGGAATTGGGCCGGAAGATGACAAAGGACGAATCGCGCCTCCGTGCCGACTACGATCTCACCTTCCGCGAGATATTTCGCAGACTGAAAGCGGAGAAGGAGGCAAAAGCGCAAGCCGAAGCGAACAAGGAGGCGTCCGATGGCGAAGCGCACGATTGACATACAACTTTCGACCAAGGCCGTCGGCGTAGACACCGCGAAGAAGCATATAGACGGTCTCGTCAAGGACGCGAAGCACAAGATGAACAATGCTTCCGTTTCCGCCGGGCGGTCGTGGACGGAGTTCTTTTTCAAGTGGAAGTCCCTCATCAATATCGCCACTTCCGCCTGGAACACGCTCCGCTCCGCCATGGATTCCTCGTTCAAATACGAAACCATGACAAACTCGTTCCGCTTTCTGTTGCAGGATATCGACGCCGCCCGCGTTCATATGCAGCAGTTGAAGGAACTTGGCGACACCCCGCCCTTCTCCCTCGACGAGTTCGCCAGGGCGTCCAAGCAGATGATGATCATGTCGGATGGCGTCCTCGGCTTCTCCAATTCGCTCAAGATGGTTGGCGACGCCGCCGCCGCCGTGGGCGTCCCCGTAGAGACGATGGGCCACGCGGTCGCCCGCCTGTACGCGTTCATCCGCGATGACCAGCCTCTTTCCAGCGCGGTGGCGGAACTGCGCAACATGGGCGTCCTCACGCCAGAGGTCGCGCAGAAGTTGCAGGACATGCAGAAGGCCGGCAAGTCGAACATCGAGATATGGGATGAAGTCGAAAAGGCGCTCGGCAAATTCAAGGGCGCGATGGAGGCTACCGAAAAGACGGGCGAAGGGCTTGTCTCCACCATCGGCACGAAACTCACGAACATCTGGCGGCAGTTCACCGACCAGCTGATGGATAAGACCATCCCGGCGCTGGAAAAGACGAAAAATGCTCTGGACGCACTGGAGAAAGCCAAGGTCGGCGAAAAGGTCGCAAATAATGGCGTAAAAGCGCTGGAGGAAACCGGGATCTCCGGCGGTTTCATGCGCATGCTTAAAAGAGGACAGATCCCCACCTCACCGGAAGATTTCCTGAAAGGGGCTCTGGAGCATAATATCTCGCAGGTATGGGGCGAGTTGAAAAGCGCGGTGTCCGGTTGGTTTTCCAAGCCCATGTCGAAGGAGGAAATCGCCGCGCAGATCGATGTCCAGAAAAGGAAGGCGGCGGATCCCAATGCCACGCCCTCGCAGAAGCGTGTTGCGCAGACGATGATCAAGCAACTTGAATCTGCCGCATCTTCCGCCCCGACCACCACCGAACGGGATACCGCCGTTGCGACGAAGGCCGCGCCTGCGGCACCTGCGGCGAATGGGTCCGGCGGCAACCCGTTCCGCCCCGAAACCGCCGCGTATGACATGTTCAAGAAGGGCTACATCGACGCCACGGGCAAGGCCACGGACGCATGGTACAAGAAGACGGGCATCGCCAAGCCGGAGAAAGCCGGAGGCCACGAGCCGTATTGGGACGCGAACGGCCAAGCCACGCAAGCATACAAGGACGCCGCCGCCGCCGAGAAGATGAAGGCCGAAGAACGGGCCAAGCTCGAAGCCGCCATGAAAGAGAAGGAAGCCGCGCAAGACCTTGCCGAAGCGGCCAAGTTGGCGAAGAAGCAAGCCGAGGACGCCGTGAAGGCCGAGCGCGAACGAATCCAGAAGGACATATCGCAGAACACGATATCCCGCTCCGCCGCCATTGGACGCATCGCCGCCGCGCAGTCGGAATTCGACCGCGCCTTTGCCGCATACCGCGATCCGGAGAAAGCCGCCGCCCAGATTGGCGAAGAGCGCGATTACGCCGCCGACCTCAAACGCCTGCACCGCGACGCATCCCGCTATGCGGGCAAATGGCGCATTGACGAACTTTCCCGCCTCATGGCCGCAGGCGACACGCAGGGCATGGCGGACACCTTGGAGGGTTGGCGCAAGTCCTCCCGCTTCTCCCCGCAGGTCGAGGCCATGGTTCGCGCCTCCGCCGCCGAGCAGACCAAGACCACGGTGGAGGATGAACTGCGGAAGATCGAAACCAACACGGCGGGCTTGTCCGCGAAGTTGGAGGAACTCATAAGCATGAAGGGGGCATGACGCATGGCGACACCGACCATTGCAGACCTTTTCGACGGCAAGGTGGTGCAGAGGGAATATTCCTCGCCCTGCACGGTGGAATGGATTGTGGCGGCGCGTACCGTGGTCGTATCGCTCACCGTCGAGCAGTCTTTCACTTTCGTGGGATTGGATGAAACGCAGGCCATGTCCACCGCGGACGTGTCCGTCACCGACGTGGGCGGAACGCAGTACACCGTTCCATTCAAACAGTCGTTCACGGACGGCTCGCAGGGCTACGCCATAGCCCCCAAGGAGCAAGTGGAGATCCAACGCGAGAGAATGTCGCCGCATATGTGGCGCGTCACCGTCACGCGGCGCGGCTCCCGCCTTGTCCGCTACCTCGCGGACGGCACTTCATCATTGATTTTTGAAGCCCCATCGTGGGCGACGGGGTACTTGCCATGAAACCGCTGCGCGACAACTTCCGCGAAGGCGCACCCATAAGCCAAGTCCCCGCGACATGGTTCAACGCGGTCGCCTCGTTCATCAATTCGCTCATCCCCGGTTTCGGCATCTCATGGGCGAAGTCCGAGAAGATGAACATAATCGAGGTAGATCAATCGGTCATCCCCGGCAAGGCCACGGGAACGCCCGTATCCGGCGGCTCGTTCCCCACGAACGACGGCATCACGCAGACCGCCGGGAACATCTGGACGGCTGGCGGCGCGGACGGTCTCACGTTGGAGGTGCTTTACAAGGGCGAATACATCCAGAACACGGGCGTACATAAAGTCTATTCCGCCAAGTTGACATTCTCAAAGGACGGCCTGCTCACGTCTGCGGACAAGATAGGCAACGGCGGCATGATGATAGGAGCATAACCATGATGCAGATAAACGCGAAAATCAATCTGGACATCACGCGGCTTGCGCGTCCCCTTCCGCCCCTCCGCCCGAAGCGGCTTCACTCCTTCGTGGCGCAGTTCGCCGGAATCCCGGAGGATTGCACCTCGCCCATATGCCGCGTGTTCAAGACCGACCTTCTCGCCCATTACGACATCCCCATCGCCATGGGCGGCGACGGCATCGGCACGGCGTACATCATCGGGACTTGCTTCCCCGCTGTCGGGACGGCCCTCTACGAACTACACGCCTACGACGCGCACGGCAACATGACCGCGCTCGGTTCCGGCCAGATTATAATAGGCCCCTTCACCGAGACCGCCGCGCCTATCGTGCCGGGGCAATCCGTCCCCGTCATGCAGATCGCGGACGCGACGGGCGCGTTGCACACCATCTCCGCCGTGCCGGACGGCATGGGCGGCTATACTTCCATCATCGACGCAGACGGAACGGAGGGCAACCAATGAAAAGGATTCTCGCAATTATCGCCGCTTGCGGCATCGCCGCCGCGCATGGCGCATCGCCCGCCGCAACGCAGGCATGGGTCAAGCAGTACATCGCCACGAACGGCGTATCAATCACCACGAACGCCGCCGGGGCGAACGTCTACACGGCCACCGTCGGCACGAACGAAATCGGCATCACGGTATATCCCGCGAACGTCCCCGCGCTAGTGACCTACGATTGCACGAACGGCATACCGTACACGAACGGGATGACATTCGCGTATGTTCCGCAGTATGCCGCGTATGCGAACGTCCCCGCATCGCTCACCATCGCCGCCGGATTCAACTGGAACGCGGCATCGAACGCCGTGATAGGTTTCTGCTCATATCCCGATTTCGTCTATGTCTCGTCCAACGCGAACAACCAGACATGGCTTTACAGCGGCCCCACGCCCGTGGCGCGTCTCGTGTCCACATACGTCACGCCCCCCGCCGCCTTCTCGCTCACCAACGGATTCATCTTCGCGGAGGTCACGCCATGAAACGCATACCGCTTATCCTGTTCGCCGCGCTTGCCGTCACGGCTTCCGCCGCATCCGCGCCCTTTTCTACTTTCGGCAAAAGTGCCGCAGAATTTTTCGATAAAACGGCCCGTCCCAAGGCACTTCAATCAGAAGGTCTGGGGGCCTTGACGGAGGTTTTGACTTACCCCAGCAACGACGGCAACAAAGAGACCAAAATCTTTGAAGTCGATCCCAATGATATCGAGGGAACAATCAACGCCGCACTAGAGGGCATCCGCGCTACCGTGAGCACTGCCACAGACAACGCCGTCCGTGCGTTGGCGCGGGCGGCTACGCTTGCTGAACTCGTGAAAGACAACGCGGAGAGGATTGGCGACATTCTAAATGGCCTATCGGCAGTCTTTGAAGTGTTAAGTAAAGTCACCATCGAAGATCCCGACACGGGCGAGACGAAGGAACTCCCCATGAAGGTCGTGAACAACGAAGTCCATATCGTCGGCAGCATCGCGCAACCCGTGAAGGTTGACGGTGTATCCGTGGACACGAACGCAACAGGGGAACTTCGCCTGCTGGATTTCTCCGGCGCGTCCGCCGGGCAGATACCGTATGTCGATTACTACTACGGCGGGCGGAATTGGTTGACATACCGCTATTTCGGTTCGTTCTTCGATTCGTCCCTTTTCGCGGGGCAGACGAACATATCCCTCATCGGATGGAACAACGCCCGGCATGACATGGACAACTACGGCCCCGGATTCTGCGCGGACGACCTCGCCACGCAGCTCACGGCGGACAACACGGGCGTGACAGACCGCCATTACGTGCTTACGGCATACGGCGAGGACGATCACGCCGGGGGCGCGAACTGGACTTTGCACTACACCCCCGTCGGAACGCTCACCAACATCTCCGCCGCCGCCAACCTTCCTTGGGCGTGGGATTCCGCAAACGCCACGTTCCGCAATCCGTGGGTGCAGGTCGGGCGTACCACCCAGACCGTGACCGTCGGCACGGGCCTCACGGACGGCACATACTACATCGCCGTTGACATGGCCTCGCAGACCGTGACATTCTCGCAAGGCACGACCCCGGCATCGGATGACGCCACGGCGTATTTCACCATCGGCACAATCACGAACGGCAAACTCACCACGGGCATCACGTCCATGCCCATCTGCATCTTCTGGGAATGAGATATCTATCCGCCATATTCTGCGCAATCGCCGCAACCGCCGCCGCCGTGACGAATCCCCTCGGCAGCGACCCCGCCAACTACACCTTCACGATACCCGCGTGTACCAACCTCCTGCAAGGGCGGCTTTCCGGCCCCGGCGGCGATTACCGCGCCATGCGCATGGAGGACATGGACTATCTCGCGGAGGCGGCAGCGGAGCGCGTCGCCTTGAAATCGTCTGTCATCCGCGATGTGACCAATCGCGTCGCCGTGATACATCCCGGATTGTCGCTATATCCCGGCATTGGCGGCGGAGCGAACCTAAAGGCGATAGACGATGTGATCAAGGGCATTGGCGGCTCGTCCGGCCCGACAAGAACCGCCTATACGGATAAAATCCCCGTCTACCCGAAACCGGTCGTATCCGCATCGCCGTTGACCCGCGACGAAATCCTTTCCGCCGCTACGTCACCCGCCCATGTCATTTCAAACACGGTGTTGACCCGCTGCCATTATCCCGCGCTTGCAGACCTCACCAACCGTTATGTGCTCCTGGACGCCATTCCGTGCATCGTTTCCCGCGACGGCGGAAAACTCTACTCTTCCAATTCCATTGGCAACCTTTACCATTACGAGGTGATCACCAACGGAACGCAGGAACTTGTCTATGATGGCATGATCGGCGTCTTGCCTTCCGGCAGGGACAATATCTCTACCTCGTGGCAATGGACACGCGAAAGCAAAGACTTGCCGTGGGTGCTGACGAGCAAACTCACGACCGAAACTTTTGAGGCCGCTACGAACTTCACCTTGTCCGCTTTCGACGTTCCGGGCAGTTTCTCGGGGCTTGCCTTTGCCATCACGTCTGCGCCCGCCCGTGTGGAGAATCCCCGCGCAATCGTCGAATGGCGCGTGTTCCGGTCGGATGTGACCCAGAATTCCAGGACTTATATCAACTTCACCTACTCGAACGTGGTGGAAAGCGCGTCATACGAAACCAACTACGTTTACACCGTTGCCACCGCTTCCGCATCGGCATGGCATCCCGTATATTTCGGCATGGTCGCAGATGTGACGGAGACGGACGCCACCAATGTTCTCGCCGCCTGTCGTTGGCGGTATCCCCATTTGACCGATGCGCACATACCGGCGAACCAAAACTACCCCATCCCGCCCGGAGGAATGGATGATGAAGTTCGTTATGACGAGTTTGTGCGTTGGCGCGAAATCAATCTGACGATCAATCCGCAGGTGCGGTTCTACCTTTATGAAACGAAGTTCAAGACCACGATTGGAGGCAACTGATGAACGATGAACTTGTGATATTCATTGGCGACGACACGGGCGGCACTTTCGGCCGTAAGTTGGAGTTTACCATCTCGGTCGAGGAAGGCACGAGCCTGGACGGATGCTCTGCGGAGTTCGTATTCGACGGCATCACGCGCACGTTCGTGGGGCCGCTTGTGGATGGCGAGACGCGCGAGATCGTCTATTCCGCCGAGGAAACCGCCGCCATGCAGAAAGGCGTCCGCTATGCCGCGTTCCGCGTGATAGACGCAAACGGCAAGGTGCGCACGTTCACGAACACCATCCGCGTCAGATGCACGGACATTGTGGCGGAGGTGTATCCCGGCACGTCTGGAATCAGCATCACCATTGGCGGCGGAAGCGTGGCATGGAACGACATCACGGGAAAGCCGAACTTCGCGCCTGTCGCCACATCGGGCTCCTACAACGATCTTTCCGACAAGCCGACGATCCCTGCGGCGGTGACTGTGGATTCCGCGCTTTCGGAATTGTCCGAGAACCCCGTGCAGAACAAGGTGGTGACCGCTGCCTTGAACGGCAAGGCAACTGTGGCGCAGGGGGCGAAGGCGGACGCCGCGCTGTCGCGGGCGGAGGCCGTGGCGGGGTTCACGGAGTGGGCTTACAGCGGATTGCCGACGGGGGCGGTGGTTCCCGAGGAAGGCAAGCCGTCGTATGAAGATGGACATTGGGGCTTTTATTTCAACTACAACGGAACTTCATTCTTTGATGCCGGAGAAAGCGGAAGCGAGGATGCTACCAGCATAACCTTTCTATGCACCGACATAGACAACGTACAAGACCCAATCACCGTCACCGCCACCCGCACGCGCCTGCCGACGATGGCGGACATTCCCACGGACAACGCACAGCTCGCCAACGGCGCGGGGTACGCGACAACGGCGGAGATGAACACCGCGCTCCCCTACGCGCTTGTCACACCCACAACCAGAAACGAGGCCAATCTGCTAGATTCGATATTCCCGTTCAGTTGTACTGCGCAAGGCATGTCGGTCTCGAAAAGTTTGTCAGAGAAAAGCGACTTGCATTACAGTAGCGGCGTAGTATCGACCGACCTTGGGGAACCATTTGGCGAAGTACAATTGTTCACAGTTGGCTCCGATGGAACGTTTCTAGAGGAGGTTTTTGCTAGTAACATCACTTTCAACGGCGTAACCCCTACCGCGAACGTCACCCCTGTCCTCGGTTTCACGGAGGTAGTAACCCTAACCGACCGCGCGATAAACGTCGTGTCGCTGTCCTCCACCGCTACTGGCATCAGGCTGGTGTTCCCCGCCGCGCAGACTGGCAAGGTGCGGGACTTCCTCGTGCGGCTCACGCTCACGGAGACGAACGATGTGGTTCCGTCCGTGACCTTCCCCGCCGACGTGGCATACGAGACGGAGGGCGGCGAATGGCCCGACCTCACGGAAGCGGGGACGTACATCGTGCGGCTCACGGAAGTGCCGAAGGCAAGCGAATCTGAGACGGCGCGGTTCTTCCTGCAATGCTCGTCGTCCGTGGCGGACGCAACGCCGCCAAGCGCGGGAGGTGCGGCATGATTATGGGCGCGTGGGGATTGGGGCGGAAGCCTAAACTGCCATACGATGCAGAGGTGGAGTATTTGAAATCCACTGGAACGCAGTGGATTGACACGGGGGTTTCTTGCACATCAAACAGCGGATTTGGGATTGATGGTATCTTTCTAACATACACAACTGACCAATCGTTTCCAGTAATGGCAGGGGCGCAAAGTTCGGATTGGAGCGTTTGGCTATCTGTATATGAAGCCGACGCGAGCGTTTACATAGGGAATGAAATTGATAGCATAGTGATGGGCTACCATGACAGGATTACAGCCAGATTAAATTACCTGAACAACGGAAGAGTGACGACAGAAAATCCCGTGCAGTCAATGGGATGTCAAGTGAGCGCGACTGGTGAACATTACGGAATATTTGCGGCTATTTCCGCAGGCGATGCTGTGTGTTGTTGCAAAGCAAAGGTTTTCAGCATGAATGTCTCGGTGGGAACGGATGTCGTGAGGCAATTCCAGCCCGTCCGCTTCACGAACGAACAGGGCGTGAGCGAGGGCGCGATGTACGACCGCGTTTCGGGTCAGTTGTTCTGTAATGCTGGCACGGGCAGTTTCGCGATAGGCCCCGACAAATAGGAGACATAAGATGGCAACCCAATACTACACCTATTCCCCCACCACCCGCACCCTCGCCCCAGCGCCGAAAGCAGTCCGCACCGCGAATGGAATCGTGTGCAACCCCACCGCCGCGCAGTACGCCGCAATCGGCGCGTACCCGCTCGCCGCCGACACGCCGCCTACGCCGCCCGAAGGCAAGGTTGCGATTCCAGACGGCTACGAACTTGCTGACAGTGCGTGGCATCGCGTTTACCGCTACGAGGACGCGCCGCCACCGCCGCCGCGCACGTTCAGCAAGTACCGTCTCGTCCGCGCCTTGCAAGCGGATAATGTTTGGGACGAGGTTAAAGCGTGGCTACAATCACAGGAAGGCGCGTGGGACTTGTATCTCGCCGCCGAGGACATTAGCGAGGACGAGCCGCTCCTTGCGCAGGGCATCGCCGCCGTGAAGCAACTTCTCGGCTGGACGGACGAGCAGGTCGCCGCCGTGTTGGACGCCGCAGTGGCGGGAGGTGCGTAGTATGTGCGACAAGGAATCATTTGCGAAAATCCGCGATGCAATAGGCGATTTGCAGAAGGCCGACGCCGTGCAATCGGAACAGATCAAAACCCTTTTCCATACCACGGAGAGGCAGGGCGAGAACATGACAAATCAGCTCAATCGCCTAATCCTCGCAATCATCGGAGTATTGCTCATATTGGTGCTTGCCGTCGTGTTCGGTGCGCTTGGCAAGGACGGATTCAACGCCGTCACGAAAGCCGCTCCCGCGACAATACAGGAGATCGCAAAATGACACTCTATCCCGCCAAGACCTCCGCACCTAAAGCCTACGGGCGTTCCTTCGTTGTGGCACACGCGACAGGCACAGCGGGATTCTCCATTTCCGGCGGGTGCCGGAAAAGCGCGGCGGGGTGCAACCCTGAATCACTCCGCCGCGTCTGCTTCTTCCTAAAGTCAAAATGAAAGGCAAAACATGAACTGGTTGAAAATCATCACGAAGTCCGGGCGGCAGTCCCTAGCGCGGGAACTGCTGACCGAAAACCTTACCGCCGACACGATAACCAAGTGGGCGGCGAACGGCACGAACTCCCTCTTGGAGAAGATTCAAGACAAGGGCAAACTTGAAACCATCGCGGCGAATGTCGCCCGCGCCTCAACTCTCGTCGCGGCTCTTTCCGACGCGGTGAAGGACGGCGAGGTATCGGCAGAGGAAGCTGCCACGATTCGCTCGTGCATCTACGACCTCGTTGGCTCGGCAATCACGCCGGAGCAGATCGCGTCGCTGATAGACCGAATCGTGAAGAAGATTCCGTAAACCCCGAAACGAAAGGAAAACGAACCATGAAACTCAAACTAGGAAAGAAACTCGCCAAGGCCGCGAAGAAGATAGCCAAATCCGCCGCCGTCAAGAAGTTGGCGAAAGGCGCGAAGAAGGCGTGCAAGTCATGCTGCGCGGGATGCACCCCATGAGCAAGCCAACGGACATGAAGGGCGGCGATTTCGTGCCGGATGACACGCGGGACGGTGTGGGATGTTTCGCGTCCGTTTGCGCCGTTGCCCTCCCGTTCATCTGCGCGGCTTTCGCCTCGCTTCTGTGCGGCTGCGCGGGCGTTGGCGACGGGGCGAAGATCGTGGAAGGCACAGACCTCACCTTCGGCGTCCAGTTCCCCTATACAGAACAGGAAACGATGGCGGTCGTTAACTACCTCACGGGATTTCGCGTCGGCGTGGCGGAGAACGCCAGATGCCGCGTGAAGTACACTTGTGCCGAGACGAACGACTACTTCGGCATGATAACGACCCGCACCGCCAAGACCATTGACGCGACGGTGACGCCGACGGTTGACCCCGACGAAGAGGAAGAAACCGAAAGCGCGACGCCTGAAAAGGCGGCGAAGCCCGGCAAGACGGCGAAGTAAAATCCATCTTTCCGGCGATACTCCTTAGTCGTCGGGGCGGTCGGCACAACCGCCAAAGGCCCGGGGCCATTCCATCCCTTGATGACGCGAGACGCCCGCAGCGCGGAGAGGCCGAAACAGGGCGGCTATTTCACGGCATTCGCTTTATCCATCGCGGCGGCGAACCCGTCCAGGATGAACTCTATATCCACCACGCCGAGCTGGCCGCTTTTCTCCTTCGTCCGCAGAACCAATTTGTGCGTATTCGCCAGCATTGCCAGCACATCCTCGAACGGGTCGGTGAAATGGATGATGAACTCGTTTTCGCCGTCAATCCGCCAATCCCCCTTGTGCGGCGGTTGCGAATCCCATCGGCAGATGATTTCATCGCCGCTCACGGGGACGAATGGCAACACGATACGCGCCCCGACATCATCCCCGCGCAAGGTCACGGCTAAGGCCGGAGGGTATTCGTTCCCGTCGACTTCGAATTTCCTGTCCGCCGCGAGAAGCAGTCCCACCGTCTCGACATCCGTGATGGGGTCAACCTTGCGCAGGATTTTCCACCCCCCCCCCTTCTCATTATCCGGCCATGACAACGCAACCGCCATAACGGCCAGATAGAACACGACCGCCGCCGCCACGACCCAAGGCAAACGCTTGCCTGTCCAAAGTTTCTCCAGATCCATGCCGCCCATTATACCAAAACGGCCCCGGCGCGGGTGAAAAAAATCCGCCGAATAAAAAATGTAAAAAAAAAATCATTTTGCTATTGCAACCGCCGCCGGGATTTAGTATCATATCCGCGAAGCCCCACGGAGGGGCAAGGAGAATGCAATGGCAGACAACGAAGATAAGGACTTGGTGCAAGTGATTCTGCGCATACCACGCGCAGACTTGGAAGCCGTGAAGCGCGACACTTGCGTGGATATGCAATCAACCGCAATCTGCGCATTCATCCACAAGACCCTGCGCGAACGCGGCTTGGTGGAGGACTAATCGAATGCTCACACCCGCCGAATATGCCGCACTCCCCTTCCCGCGCAAGCGCGACTATGCGATTGCCGTGGATGTGCTGGAGCGGTTGTGTGCCGAGGCCCTGGCCTTGACGCACCGGGCGCAATCGGCGGTACTAGGCGCGGACGGACGGGCCGAGGCGGAGCGGTGCGAGATCGCGGCCATGATGAAGCGCAATGAAATCTTCACGCGCCAGACGGACTACGCCTTGCAAGGGCTTGCAATCCAGATCGCAACGGATGACCGGGGGAACCCGATTCGCGTCCGGCGTGTGCCTGGATTCCTGGTTTTGGAGGCGTTGGCGGCGCAATCGGCAGCGGCTCCCCTTCCCGCCACGGCGAAACCGAAACGGAGGGCGAAATGACGGATATGGAATCACGCGCAGCGCAGATCAACGCATTCTACGCGGCCAGAATGCCCCGGAATGCGCCCGTGACCGATAGGGCGGACATTGCAACCCACGCGGCGGCGACGCGCTGGGCGGGCCGTGGCGGCCCTTCCACGCCAATCCGCATATCTACCCTTCTCGCCGCCCGGCTTTACGAGGCGATTCCGCAACCCGACCGCCGGGCATTTGTGGAGGCGGCAATCACCGCCGCATTGGACAATATGGAGGTACATAACAGATGAAAGCATTGAAACAATGCATAATCACTGTTATGTAAACTAGGATTTCCGCCGGACAGGCGGGATGAACAGGACACAAAACAGGAGAATGCGAAAATGAATGATAAATCAGATTCCATGACATTCACCACGCCGCCGGAGGTGTTGGTTGACGCGATGATCGGCAATCCGCCGCTTGCGGCGATGCCGCCCGAGGGTGACGCTAAGGGCAAAACGGGGGGGGTAAATCGGCCAATCGGCATTACGAGCGGCAAGAACAGCATATTGGCGTGGTACTATCTGGACGGATTGCGTATCACCGTGACCGCCGACCACAATCCCGATACCGACTATTGGACGATCACGGGCCGCTACGGAGAGAAAACGTGCATTATCGCCACGGTGTTCGGCGGCAGATGGGCGACGAATCGCTATGTAAGGTTTCTGCGGAACGCGATGGCGTCCCGCGCCAACCGCCTTCACGGAATCAAGTACAACTCGGCAACGGCGGCAACGGCGAAGGAGGCCTGAAATGATATCACGGAACGAATTGAAGGCCCTTCTCGACCGCCTCTCCCCTTCCCGCTGGTGCGCGACGGACTTCCGCCGCCTTGCCGACGGGCGGCTTGTACGCTTCGTGGCGTGGCGCAAGGGAGGTGCGGCATGAGCCATATCCCATACATGATTTTCGCGGCGATTTTCGCCTTCTGCGCGGGGTTCTGCGCGGGTGGCATGGTGTACCGCGTGGTGAGCGTCCGGCGTCGCTGGCGGCGTTCGAGGCGCGTTCCGGCGCGGGAGATCGTGGACGCGATGAAGAAAGGCGGCGCGGAATGATGACTAATCTGCTACAAGAGACGGAAGAGTGCTTGCGTTCGCATGGCAAGACCTTTGATGATGTGCTTTTCGTCATAGGCAATGGCCTTGAGATTTGCAAGATGGACTTCATGCGCATTGCCGCTGGATTTAACTATGACGACGGATACGGCCATCAGTATGTTCCCGAAGATTTGATGATTGTAGGGGATGGTTGGTGGCTTGAACGCGGCGAATATGACGGTTCTGAATGGTGGGTCTACCAAACGCAACCGATGCGACCGGAAAAGATGCGAGAGCTGAAAGACATTGACGGCGATAATTACACATTCAAGAAGTATGTTTATGCAGACGGAGGCGAGGCATGAAACGCATGATGAACTGCCGCGACTGCATCCATGATGGAGAGTGCAACGGGCAACCGCATTGTGGCGGCGCGTGGTACGAGCGGCGCGAGGACGAGACCGAAACCGAACAGGAGGCCGACGATGGCGAGTGAGAACGAGATGATAGCGGACATCGTAGCGGAGATGCGCAATTACGCAAAGCAATGCCGAGAAGAAAACTTTGGTGTCGCACCGGAATGTGAAGCGCATTACAACGATGATGACGTTGAATATCTTGCCGACCGGATCGAGGCGGCATGGAAGCGGGAAGCGGCGGAGATCGAGGTCAATGCCGCGCCGCTCCCTGCGGTATTGTTGACAAAAAACCCCGAAAATGTAAATAGCGGTTCCGTTATTATCGCTGATGGAAATAAGCCCGTCGGCAACGCGGCGGCGACGCGCGAGGCGCTGGAGTATGCTTCAAGAGTTCTCGCTAAATGGCGACAGGACGCGCCGTTTAGCGCGTGGAACGAATATGGCGAGGCGATTGACAGATGCCGCGCCGCCCTTGCGAAGCCGCCGAGGAACTGCGACAAAATGCCAGACATAGACAATCTAACAATGCACGACCTCGCAAAGAGTCCGTGCAAATCAACTCTGGCGTACGCTTCTCGTGAGGAGCTACTTGCGCTGGTGCGTTGGCTCCTCGCTCCAGCGGCGGAGCGGAAAGGAGAGACAAATGGACGGGTTTGACGAAATCTGCCCAGGCTGTGAATATCGGCAAATGTCCTACGAGAAAAGAGGCGCGAAGTGATGCGCAAAAAAATATTAGCGAGCGAAGACGCCCTTCACGCGGCGTTTGTCGAACACTGCAATAAGTGCGACTGCCCGATGGGGTGCATCCACAGACAGTACAATCCGCCAAGTGCGATGTTAGACACGCGGTGTGCGTCTATCCTAAAGTGCTTTGCTCGTTTTGTTGTCAACAGCATGAAGAAAGGAGACGCGAAGTGACAACTCTATTTGAGTGCGACATGGAGAATGCGCGATTGGCAGAAAAAGGCATTGAGTTCATATGCCCAAATCACCATTGCCCATTGCATATATTGTGTCCATACGCAACGCATACGAACGCCGAGACGTCAGAGTCCGCCAGCATACGCAACGCGGCGGAGGAAGGAGGAAAAGAAAGGAGGCGCGGCGCAATGAGGTTGAACAACATCCCTAACCCGTGCCCGTTCTGTCGGTCGAACGCTTCACGGCTCCGTGTCGTGGACAAGTGGTCGTCCGACAGAGGCGAGAACAAGCGGCGCATCGCCTACGTTCGGTGCCTTGAATGCAACGCACGAGGCCCGATTGCGAAAGGGCTTTACTATGACGTGCGCAACGAACGCCCTAGCATGGGTTCGCGGCAACTTATCCACGAGACCGCCATCGTCCTGTGGAACGGTTACTCATACACCGTGCCTACCTTGCCGCCGGACGAATTCAAATTGGAAAGCGAGGCGGCGAATGGCTGACCGCATGACCACCCGCGAGGCAATCGCAATCGTCCGCGAACAGGCGGCGAAGGAATCCGGCCCCGTCCGCGATGCCCTGCTCCTGTGCGCCACCATCGCGGAGCACCACGCCGACAGGAACAGGAAGAACAAGCGGCGGCAGAGGGCGAGGATAAAGGAAAGCGAACAATGCAATGCTACACGCTGAAACTTCGGCACACCGGCTCGTCCAACCACGGACGCGGCGGGGAAGGCCCAATGATAACGGAGAACTTGTCATGCACGATTTCAACGTTTCAAGACCAGACGCTCTTTCTGACAGGGGGGGGTATGAACAATAGCAAACCAAGGCGTGAACTCACCTACGCGACGGTATGCTCCGGCATAGAGTGCATGAGCGTGGCCTGCATAGGGCTACCCATGCGGCCTGTCTTCTTCTCGGAGATCGAGCCGTTCCCCTGCGCGGTGCTGAAGGCGCATTATCCAACCGTCCCCAACCTTGGGGACATGAGCAAGATTCAAGTATCAAAAAACGGATTGGAGATCACCAATGGAACAACTAGAATTATTCTCGACAGGCGAATCGACCTCCTCGCAGGGGGCACGCCTTGTCAGTCAGTATCTGTCGCGGGGAAAGGCGAAGGAATGCGCGAGGGAAGCGGCACAAGAAGCTCGCTCGCCTTCGACTTCGCGCGGCTTGCCCGCGAGTTGCGACCCCGATGGATTGTATGGGAGAACGTGGCGAACGTGTTGTCTGCCAAACACGCAGGAGACTTTCTCCACTTTCTCGCAAACCTTGGGGACTGCGGGTATTCTCTCGCGTGGCGGGTGCTGGACGCGCAGTATGTGCGAGTGGACGGGATGGAGCGTGCCGTCCCGCAGAGACGGCGGCGTGTGTGGGTTGTCGGATGTCTTGGAGCCGATGAGTCCGCGCCTGCGCAAATACTTTTTGAGCCCGACTGCGTTGCGGGGCATACTGCGCCGCGCCGACGCGCGGGGCAAGGCTTTGCCTACTCTCTTGAGGGACGCGATAGAGTGGATGCTGGGGTGGTGGGAGACGCAACCAGATGCGATGTCCTCAACTTCCAAGGAAGCAAGGGAAACAACTGCGTGACGGATGACGGCTCATGCCCGAACCTCAACGCGATGCACGGGCATGATGTCCATGTGGTCGCCCTCGACGGCGACAAGCTCAAGCCCCGCATGGACAGGCACGGCGTGGCGTATGGCATGGACGCGCGGAACACGGGGCTTTACGGCGAAGGCGCGACTGGCGAGGAAGTCTCCATGACGCAGGACGCGAACCAATGCAAGGGCGGGAAGTGCGTGGTGCTTTGCGCTGACGGCGGCGAAGTCGCGTCCACCATCACCCGCCAAATCTCGGAGCAGAGCGGACAGGACAACCGCGCGAACGCCGTGGTGCAGATTGCGAACGGCGTCTCCTTCGACGGACGCAAGGACGCGCCAATCGCGGAAGGCGTGGCGCACTCGCAGACCATTGGTACGAACCCCGGATTCAAGGACGGCGTGGTAATCAGCACCAACTCCAACGGCGAGGACGTGGCCGCGACCATCAACGCCAACATGAGCAAGCTCGGCGGCGACAACCAAACGACGTTCGGGGGGGGGTACTGCATCACCCGCCGCGAGGAAGGAGCGGAAGGTGAATGAGCGCGATAGGGTTCAGATGGTTCAACGGCGTTCAGACCGCGCCGCATACGGAAGAATGCCCGACATTGGGCGTATCGGACGCACATCAACCCGCCGTGGCGTTGCCTACGGCATCAACCCGCAGGGGGGGGGCATGAACCCGTTTGACGAGGAACTGGGCGAGACGCAATCCGTCTGCCACCAAGGAGGTGTTATGCAAGTGCAATGCTACGACGGCTACAACCAACGCGCACACGAGGAGGTTTCAATGACGATGAGGAGCGCAATGACAGGAACGGAAGGTAATGATGCCGACCCGAAGGTCGCCATCGGCTTCAAGGCTGGGCAGTCCGCAGACGGCGGGCTAGGCGACGAGCGCGAAGTCTCGCCCACACTCTCGCACAAGCCGTCCGCGCTGGAGCCGACCGTGGCACAGGACAACGGCGTGAAGTGCCTCAATCCGCAAGACCAGCAGACAGGCCGCGTCTATGACCCGAGCGGCGCGATGACAAGCCTCCAAGCGGGCGGCGGCGTGAGCGGACAACGGCGCGAATCCGTGCTAATGACTGACCTTTCGCAGATGCGCTACATCGTCCGCCGCCTCACGCCCACAGAGGCCGAGCGGCTGATGGGGTTGCCGGACGGATGGACTATCCCAACTGGCCTTCGCCGCTACTTCAGCGCGGACGGAGAGCCGTCCCCCGAACTGGTGGACGAGTTCGTCGAGCGGTTCGACACCTTCAATGCAATCATGGCCGTATACGAGCACAAGGCCCCACCCAAGGGCAAGTCCCGCAAGCAGGTCGCTGAATGGCTCAAGAAGATTTCGGACGCGGAGACTTGCCCGGACAGCCCACGTTATAAAGGATGCGGAAATGGGCAAGCCACCAACCAGCCGAGGTGGATAGTGACGAGGCTTCTCGCGATTGGCGAGGGAATTGATCTGTTTACAGGAGAAGAACTAAATGAAAAGAAAAATTGAACTGATAGGCCACAGGTACAATCGGCTGGTCGTAATCGGCTATGCGCCAGACTACGTTTCGCCAAGCGGAAAGCATTGGACGAACTGCCTGTGCCGTTGCGACTGCGGGAAGATGCACATCGCAAGGGCGTGTTCGCTGCGCTCTGGACTGGTGAAGTCGTGCGGATGTCTTTCGCGTGAACAAGCCGCCGCACGGCAACGCAAGCACGGCCTCTCCAATAAAGACCCGCTCTACACGGTGTGGAAAGGGATGCGCGAAAGATGCACAAATCCACGGCAGAAGCATTGGCACAGATACGGAGGTCGCGGTATCCGCGTATGCGCCGAATGGGATGATTTCGTGGCGTTTCGCACATGGGCGTTGGCTCACGGGTGGCGGCACGAATTGCAGATAGACCGCATAGACGATACGCAGGGCTACTCGCCCGACAACTGCCGCATCGTCACCTGCAAGGAGAATAACGACCATCGCAACTCTCCGCGTGACGCGAAGGGCCGCTACATGAGAAAGGCATCATAAATGCGCATCATAATTGACATCGACGAATCCCGCACCCCTTCCCCGCCGCACCGCAAGGCCGTGCGAATCAGAACCAAATACTTCCGCAACGCCGCCGACTGCGTGCGCGTGGCGAACGCGGGGATTGTGATTTACGAGGAAATCAAGCGCGGGTTGTCGTTCGACAACTTTGAAGGAGATTTAGTCATTCAACACCAAGGAGAGCAGAAATGAACAGGAAAACAATCTACATTGCGGGGTGTATCCGCAACGATAAAAACTACCGCGCAAGGTTTGAAGCCGCGCACGAATGGCTGGAGGCGATGGGATGGCAAGTGGTAAACCCCATCTATCTCACAGAGATATTCGGGACGCCGAGCGAGGTGCAATCCACCCCGCGCCTTCTCCGCGCCGTGATGGACGCCGAACTCGCCGCAATTCCGCACCTTGACGCGGTGTATCTGCTCAAAGGCTGGGAGCGGTCGGAGGGCGCGAGGGCTGAGCTGGCGGTCGCGCTGGCGCATGGCAAGCAGATTCTGCTGGAAGGAGCGGACGCATGAGCAAGGGCTACACCTACATCAAATGCGACGACTGCGCCAGACGCGGAACGCCGAAGTGCCGTCACAAGGGGGAGCGGTGGTCTTCCGCCGTCGTTCCTGGTTGCATGGTGAAGATTGGGGACGCAGGATCGTTCATGAAGCCGAAGCCGAAAACCGAGGCGGACGAAACCACCATGCGCAACTGCGAAAAATACGATTCACCCGTAGACGAAATCGCATACATCTGCGACGAGATGCGTGACGAGGCGGCGAGAGCCGACATGGACGATTACTACACGCTGAATGATGCCGCCGAATCCATGCGCGGATATGCCAACAGGCTCGGCCAACAGCACAAGCGGCTCGGCATGGCGATATTGGACTTCTGCAACGCCTTCACGCTCGTTTATCCGCCGAATGACCCTGACTGCCCTGCCATTCTGGCGGGTGCGTTCGAGGAGTTCAAGGAGGCGATGGGCATTGAGACGGTTTCTTGCAAAGAGGAAGGAGCGGACGCATGACCCGCCGCATCTGCAACGCCATCATTGGCTTCACCGTCGGCATCTTCACCCTTCCCCTCGCCGCCGCCGCGTGGCCCTTCGTCGCCGCGTGGTTCATGTGGAGCGAGACGGACGAGGATGGGGAGGAAGGAGCATAGGGCATGATGTGCTTCCGCAAGAATTGCGCGTTTGCGATGGACGGAACCTGCAATCTCCCGCCGGAGAAATGCCGTACTTGCAAAGTGACGCCGAAAGAAAGCGCGTTCCACAGGCGGTTATGCATCGGAACGCTGACATGGGATGATGTTGAAAAATTACAACAGAAAAAGGAGTAATCCATGAGCGCACATAAATGCACATTCCCCGACACCGTGATATGTCCATTGTGCGGCAGGAAGTGGACGCGCCAGAGCCGCGAGGTCGCCCTGCGCAACGGTCGCCAATGCCCGGAATGCCGGGCGGCGGGGAGGACGGGCGAGAACCGCCGTTCGTACCTGCAATTCGCCAAGACGAAGCCATGCTACATGAGCGAGGCGCGGTGGCGTTGCGAACTGCGGCGGCGGCTCCGCCCCGACTACTACGCGGCCTGCGGGGAGGCGGTGAGATGATTTCCAATTTCGACTACGCATTCCCGCCCGTGGACTTGTCGGACTACCTGCGTCCCCTTCCCATGCCGCCGGGCGGGTATCCAGAGGGCAAATGCCGCCGTTTGTGCCGCAAGCGGGCGGAGAAGGCGCGATGGAAGAAGCGCGTCCGCGCCCGCAAGCGGCTTTCCCGCGTGTCCAAGGGCGCGTTGGAGGTTGCGCGGCGCAAGGCGGAGAGGAACCCCGGCGGGGGCGGATTGTGGAGGATGGCGAAATGAACGACACGGCGCAAATGCAATCCATGCGGGACTTCTACGAGCCGCAACTGTTCCGCGACCATTTCCAGAACTTCAAGGCGTACAACATACCGCGTGCGCAACTTGTCATCGCGGACGTGCCGTACAATCTCGGCAAGAACGCATACGCAAGCAATCCGGCGTGGTACAAGGACGGCGACAACGCGAACGGCGAGAGCGAGTTGGCGGGAAAGATGTTTTTTGAGAGCGACGCCGATTTTTCGCCAGCGCACTTTATGATCTTCTGCGAGCGGCTACTCCGCAAAGAATCAAAGGACGAGCGCGGCGAGAAGATAGGCGCGACGGGCAAGCTAAAATCCACCGCGCCTTGCATTGTGCTTTTCGTGCCATTCGAGGAAATGCACCGCTACATCGAATTGGCGCAGGGCTTCGGGTTCAAGCATTACATACCGCTCGTTTTCCGCAAGCCCTTCTCGGCGCAAGTCTTGAGGGCGAACATGAAGATCGTGGGCAACTGCGAATACGGGCTTGTGCTTTACCGCGACAGGCTCCCGAAGTTCAACAACCACGGGCAGGAGTTTTACGACAAGGCGAAGCGCGAGATGCTTGGCAGTTTTCAACCTACGTTCAACTTTGAAGAAAAGACGGCAACGACACGGAGGACGGTATGAGCGCGGAACTCCGTATGTGCTTCACGGAAACCGACGGCAGGATCGGCGGCACGGTCATGCTGATAGTCGGCAAGACGGCGACGGAGCTTGAAACCGCATCCGCGCAGAGCGTTTCGCACCAAGCGTCCGAGACGTTGCGGCAGATAAACCAATTCTTGCGCATGGCGCAACGGAGCAGTTTTACAACCCTTTCCGCCGGACGGCGGGAAAACGAAACAAACCAAACAACACAAACACAAGAACAACAACAGGAGAATGACAGATGAATACAGAAAAGACGGAAGCAATCCACATTACCGCCCCGAACTTCAGGACGGGCGAAATCTGGATTAGGGGAACCGCGCCGCTCGTGGTTCACAAGTTCAGCGAGAAGGCGAAGAACATGATCCGCGAAAAGCAGGAGGCGGGGTCTACCGCCAACTCGAAGAAGAAGCGCGAAGCCAAGGACTTCACGGAGGTGTTCAACGGTGCGCGGCATATCAGCTTTGACGGATGGGACGGTTTCCCCGCGTCCGCAATACGCAACGCCTGCATATCCGCCTGCCGTCTCGTGGGATTCCACATGACGATGGCGAAGTTGTCCATCTTCGTAGAGGCGGACGGGTACGACGCAACCGAGGGCACGCCATTGGTCAAAATTTACGGCGGCAAGCCGCGCCAGTTGGAAAGCATGGTTCGCCTCGCTACGGGCGTTTGCGATATTTCGGTTCGTCCGCAATGGCTGGAATGGGGCGCGCGCTTACGTATTCGATACGATGCCGACCAATTCACCGCTTCGGACGTGGTGAACCTTGTAAACCGCGTGGGATTGCAGGTCGGGATTTGCGAGGGGCGTCCCGGTTCCACGAAGTCCAACGGCATGGGCTGGGGAACGTTCGAGGTTAGCGACAAGGATACAGTCATGGCAATCGAAAAGGCAGGAGGTGCGAAGTGACGCAGTTGGAGGCGTTAAGGAAAATCGCCGCGCGGGACGGAGGGCTTCTCCGTCCCCAGGCGGTGGTAGACGCGGCGCGGGACAAGGACAGTCCACTTCACGGCGCGTTTTGCTGGGATGACACGGAGGCGGCGCAACGGTATAGGATCATCCAGGCGCAAGCCTTGATCCGTTCGTTTCGCGTGACTGTGAACGAATGCGGCAAGAAGTATGACGCGCCTGTTTTTGTGGGCATCTCCACGGACAGGTCGGGCGGCGCAGAAGATAACCCGTACCGCTTCGCAGCGGACGTGGCGAAGGACGTGGACTTGTGCGCGGTCGCGGAGCATGACGCGCTGGAACAGTTGCGCGCCCTTCGGAATCGGTACGAGTATCTAAAGCGGCTCGGTGACATTTGGGCGGCGATTGATTCGCATTTGGACAAGGGGAATGGCTAGGCGGTGAGCAGTCTTGCCTTGACATACTTGGCGCGGCAGGAAATGCGGGGTCGGGCAAAGTCGTGCGTGGCAATGCCTGGCATGGCAGGTATGGCGAAGTTGGGAATGGCAATGCGAAGAACAGCGCGGTGTGGCAGGACTGGCATGGAACGGATAGGGACGGCGAAGCGCGGAGCGGCAAGGCTGGCAGGGCGGTGTACGGCTGGGCGCGGTGAGGCACGGCCCGGTATGGCACGGCAGGCGAGGCAGGGCGTTGTGCGGCGTGGCTGGGCATGGCAGGCATGGCGCGGCAGGGCAGGCGTGGAATGGATAGGAACGGAGCGGCAAGGCAGGCGGCTCGGATAGACGAGCAAAACAGAAACAACAAAACAAAAAACCAAAAAGGAGACAAGACACATGACAGAAGAAAACCAAATAGCGAAGATGACAACGGAACGGCAGGTCGTGGTTAGCGACCCCTTCGCCGCCGGCACCTACCACGCCGACCCGCAGGCCGTGATCGCGTCTATGATGGCGCGGAAGAAGGCGCGGACGGAGCAGTTCGCCGCGCTCGGTGACATAGCCGCCGCGCCTATCGAAGCCGTCAAGGAGATGGCGAAGGCCGTGGGCGACGATGACAAGACCTTGCTGGACTACGAGCGGAAGTTGAAGGACGCGCTTCTGGACATAAGCGGGTTCAAGGCGGTTATCGTCCAGATGAAGGGCGCGAAGGCGCGTATCGACCCGCTTTCCGTCCGTGGCAAGTTCGCGGAGATCGCCAAGGCTTGCAAGGCAAGGTTGGACGCGGACAAGCCGCCGTTGCCCGTCCACACCTACGTCATGCGGCTCACCGTCACGGACGAAGGATTGAACGCCGTATTGAAGGCGGCGGAGAAGGCCGGGGCGGACGGCGTGTGCGTCGCCGCCGCGCAGAGCGACAAGGCCGTGAAGCAGATAGCGGCGTGGTTCGAACAGAACGCCTAGCGGGGGACGCCATGAAAACCGACAAGCAGAAATCCATGATTGCCGCGCAGGCGGAGCTAGACCGCCGCCGCGAAGAGCAGAGGCGCGACGTGCCGCCCGGCATAGAGCAGGAGATCGCGGAGCGCAACCTCACGAAGTGCGGGCGAATCCCCCTTCTCCGCGCAATCGCCGCCGTGCAGGCGGAAATGCCGATACTCCGCAAGACCGAGACGGCGGTTGTCCCCACGAAGTCCGGGCGGGAGTACCAATACAAGTACGTCTCGCTCAAAGACATTTGGGCGGTATTGCAGCCGCTTCTTTCCAAGAACGGGCTGATAGTCACGAATATGCTGAACAACGGAGAACTAAAGACCTATGTTTGGCACGTCGAGACCGGGGAGAGCGTTTTCAGCGGCTACCCCGTTGACATGAAACTCGCGCCGCAGGCGTTGGGCTCCGAGCTCACATACGCCCGCCGCTACAACCTCAATTCGATATTCCAGATTGTCGCAGACGAGGACGATGACGGCGCGGCGGCGATGGACGCGGCCCGCCGGACGGGCAGCGTTTCGGCGTCGCTCAACTTCTAGCAAACCAGACAACACAACCAAACAACACAACGAAAGGAAAATCCACAATGGAAAACGCAAACAAGAAGTTCCCCGAACTGCGGGGCAAGATCATAGCCATGATGCCGCCCTTCACAAGCCCCTCCGGCTTCACGAAGCGCGATATCGTCATCGAGACGGGGTACAAGTATCCGAACCCGATCAAGGTCACGTTCAAGAAGGAGCGGGCGGACGCGCTGGACGATTACGCCGAGGGTGATACCGTAATCATTCCGTATGCCCTCGACGGGCGGCAATGGGACGGGCCGAAAGGGACGCAGTTCTTCGTGGACATCTCCGCGATGGGCATAGAGCGTTTCGGCGCGGCGGCGGAGCAGAAGAAGCCGATTCTGGGAGCGACCAAAGAGGCCATGGTGGAGAAGTGGCTGAAGGCGAACCCCGGAGACAAAGACCTCAAACTGCTTGCCAAGTTCTGCAAGGCCCAGAAGCCCGGCAAGGCGTCCAAGGACTACACAATCGCGGATTGGGCGGATATCCTCAACGCCTTTGAGGGCGAGGCGCAGGCGGCGGCGGATGCCGCCAAGGGCGCGGACGATATCGACGACCTCCCCTTCTGACGCGCCAGACGCGCAAAAACGCCCCTAGGAACGCGCCGCGCGTTCCGGGGGGCAAGATTGCCCGAAAGCCGGGGGACAAGGCTTGGCGGCGCGGAGAGACCGCTTAAAACGAACCACAAGGAGAACAGACGATGGAAAAGAGGCTTTACAAGGTAGAGACGCACCTGAAGGACGAATACCGCCATGCTTACAGCGCGGCGCAGGCCCTCGCGCTCGTCTGGAAGGAGTATCGGAGCGTGGGATGCAACCGCCGCCTCCGTGACGGGTGGACGGTTGCGGAAGTGGTGGCAAGGAGAAAATGACAGTTTCAGATTTCGTTTCTAGGCTTCAAGGCGTCCGCAAGCAAGGCGGCGGTTATGTCGCCCGTTGCCCGGCGCATGACGACAGCAAGCCGTCCATGTCCGTCTCGGCGGGTACGGACGGGCGGATTCTTCTGCATTGCCATGCTGGATGCACGGCGGAGGCGATTGTTTCCGCGATGGGGCTTAAAATGTCGGACGTGATGCCGGAACGGACGGCGGAGCCGCCGCCCCAGAAGGCGCAGGCCCGGCGCGTCGTGGCGACATACGACTACGAGGACGCCGAGGGGCGGAAGGTTTACCGCGTGACGCGCTACGAGCCCAAGGACTTCCGGCAGGCGCAATGGCGGGACGGGCGGCTAATCGGCAACATGGACGGCGTGAAGCGCGTACCATATCGGCTCCCGAAGGTCATCGCCGCCGCCGCCAAGGGGCAGGCGATATTCATCGCGGAGGGCGAGAAGGACGTGGAATCGCTGGAGCGGTTCGGGGCGGTGGCGACCTGCAACGCCGGAGGGGCGGGAAAGTGGGATCCCGAATGGGCGCGGTATTTCAAGGGCGCAAGGCAGGTGTTCGTCATCGCGGACAATGACACGGCGGCGAAGAAGCGCACGGGGCAGCGTCACGCCGTGGCCGTCCGCGATTCGCTACGGGCAGCGGGAATCGACGCGGTGGCTTTCGTGATGCCCGAAGGAGCCAAGGACTTCACGGAATGGGCGGAGGCGAAGAAGCGGACGCGGCGGGAGCTGCGCGAATATGCTCACAGCCCGGAGCCGTGGCCGGACGAATGGGAGTTCAACAAACCGCCGGAAACCGCCAAGGCGGCGTTGGAGCGGCTGGACTTCCCCGTCGAATCGTTCACATTCGCGGACGTTCCCGATTACGTGCCGGAAGAGCAAGACCCGAACATCCTAGTCCGTGGCCGCTGGCTGGAGCGGGGCGGTTCGGCGTTCTGGGTATCCACCGCCGGAACGGGGAAATCAATCGGCGCAAGCCAACTCGCCCTTTGCTTCACGGAGGGGCGCGGCTTCGCGGGGCTTTCGCCGTTGCGCCCGTTGCGAATCTGGATATGCCAGACCGAGGACAGCATGAGCCGCCTCGCCATCGACCGCGCAGACATCACGGCGGAACTCATGGAGCAGGCGCCTGAAGTGGATTGGCGCAAGACATGGAACAAAGTCCGTTTCGTCAAGTATCCGGGTGCGGTCGGGGCGGAATTTCTGGAAAGACTGGACGCGCACCTATCCGCCGAACCGCCGGACGGCAAGCCTGATATCGTGATATTAAACCCCTTCTTCGCGTTCATCGGAGGCGCGATCACGGATTCCGCCTATGTGACGCCGTTCCTTCGCGGCGGCGTGATAAACCATGCCGAGACCAAGGGTTTGCAATTCATCCTGGAGAAGCACGGATGCGCCCTTCTAGCCTTCCACCACACGCCGAAACCGCCGACGGAGAAGGAGCTGGACGGATGGATGAAGGCGACGTTCCCCGAATATCAAGGCGCAGGTTCGGCGGATATCACGAACTGGGGCCGCTCGTTCATAACCATGATGCGCGTGAAAGACCATGAGGACATGGTATGCCTCACGGCGGGGAAGAACGGCGCGGAATTGGGCTGGAATCGCGTTGACGGGGCGCGGCGGCATTATATGGCATGGTCGCGGGCGAAAGGCGTGACGGGCGGAAATCGCCACGCATGGCGCGAACTGGACGAGGACGAATGGGCGGAGGTCACGAAGCAGGCGCGGGACACTTTGGCGGAGGATGTTGACCGCATTGTTTCAATGCTCAAAGCGGAGGCGATGACACGCCAGCAGATAGCGAAAAAACACGGCTTGCCAGAGCGGAGATTCAGGGCCGCATGGGCCACCATGACGAGCAACCATTCCATCTATGGATTGGCGAGTTATGATGTGGTTATGAACAAGAATCACAACGTATTTTATGGGCTTCCCGATGCAGTGAAACAATGCGCGGAAACGGCCCTTTTGAATTGGCAAAAATGCCACGAAGTGACGAGGTGTCACGAGGTGACACGGAGTGACAGTCACCCCGTTGGACGAAGTGACGGATTGACATTTCCCCCCTTTAGGGGGGAATGTCCTGTCACCCCGTCCGTTGCGCCACGCGATCCCACCGACGAAGTGACACCGCCGGATGACCTAGACCCGCTAACAGAAGCAGAGGCGATGATATGACTAATCACACCCCCCGCAAACCGTCTCGCCGCAGGCGCAAGGAACCGCTCACCATCCTCGTGGACACCCGCGAACAAGACCCGCTCACCGAATGGCCGGAAGGCACGATCACGGAACGCGCCACGCTCGACACGGGCGACTATTCAGTCAAAGGCTTTGAAACCTCTTTCGCCATCGAACGGAAGTCCCTCCTAGACCTAGCCGGAACCATGCTCGGCGGGTACGAGGGCAACCCGCGCAAGCCGCCGCGCAGATTCAATCTGGAGTTGGAGCGGATGCGCCACTATGGCCTAGCGGCCATCATAGTCACGGCGACGCCCGCCGAGGTCATCACCTTCCGCCATCATTGCGGCAAGGACGCGCATGGCGCATTGTGGCATTTCGGCTGCGCAATCTTCGCCACGTTCGGAGTTCCCGTGTTTCTTTTGTCCGACAGGACAACGGCGGCGAAATGGATAGTTGACCTCGCGTCGCATTACGTCTATGCGCGGCGAAAGAAGTATCATTCACGGGCCGAACGGTTAGCCAATATCGCCGCAATGCTCAATTTTTGACAAGAAGTTATCAAAAAATGAAAATCAAGGCACACCCTCCCCCTCCCCCCGGCTTAGGATCCCCCGACCGGAATCGACCCGCG
>Ga0326512_10000387_pt1 | contig 38230 bp, 55 predicted proteins | sample 1_2617_0518_D_FD_203652 | JGI IMG/M metagenome (GOLD analysis project Ga0326512, IMG submission 203652) | Bovine rumen microbial communities from UC Davis, California, United States - 1_2617_0518 | ecosystem: Host-associated > Mammals > Digestive system > Stomach > Rumen | place: USA... | reverse complement strand
CACGATTTCTCGGCTACGCTTAATGGTAGTAGCTCGGGAGTTTCAGTCATTGATAGTGGTAGTTACTACGTAACGTTGAGTTTCTCTGTTTCGGGAACATACCGATTGGAGGTACTCGGTTATCGTTACAAGATAGTTGAAAGGTACGCTACTCTTAACCTCCATGAGAGGGGAAAGACAATTAAGTGGGAAAATCCTTTAATCTCAGATATGCAAATGGCTACGGAGTTAGCCGATTGGTTGGGTGATTACTATAGTTCGGGCATAGAGTATGAATACAGCAACCGAGGTTTCCCGGAGATAGATGTAAATGACATTATCTACCAAGAGAACGAGTTCTACGAGGGTATGAAAGTCAATGTCTATCGAAGCACACTTACTTTCAATCAAGCGTTTGGAGGTAAGGTTACAGCCCGAAGAGTAGGAGGTTACTAATATGGCATGGTCAACACCTAAAACTGATTGGTTCGGTTCTACGGACTCGGAGGGAGTTTACACAGGTGACCGCTTTGACGCTGTAGATTTTAACCGCATTAAGAATAATCTTGAGTACCTCAGAACTCTTGCTATCAAGATGTATGATGACTTCTCTATCAATGCTCTCGGACAGGATAGAGAATACTCAGATTACTTCTACGCTGATGAAATCAACAAGCTCGAAGAAAACCTTGTGACAATCAACGAGCACAGCCTTAACAGGTCATACGGAACAAGCCCTACTTATAGTGACAATACCCCTGTAATGGATTTCACAGAGTTGAACCGGCTTGAGAGTGCAATCTTAGACCTGTATGACCGGCTCACCAATCAATCAGACGGACGTAGAATGTTTATGTGGAACTTTGGTATGAAAGGAGGAACTTTGTAATGGCTTGGGAATTACTACCTGTAAACTATACTGACGCTGTTTGGAGTGGGCTGAAAAAGTACGTTCAAGTAGATAACCCGGACGGTACAGTAAGTTTCCAAGACGTAACACAATACTCACAGAAAGAGACCTCATTCTTCGGGGCTTATGAAGCAAACAGAATGAATGAAGCTCTCAACACCCTTATGAGTATGGTTGAAAGCGGTACGGATTTGTACACAGCATTTCAGAATTATTTTGATTTGCAAAAGACATTGTTTGAGACCGAAGCGGATTCAAAACAGGACGGACTCGAAAGTTATGTAGAAGACCTCGAAGCACAGGGAGACGCTCTCATAGCTTCTATTCAGACGGACTATCGTACTGAAATGAATCAGTTTGAATCTCAGCAAGAACAGCTCTTCAATGTTTGGTTTGAAGCTATAAGAGGTCAGCTTTCCTCAGATGTAGCCGGAAGATTACAGCTTGAAATCAATGACCTTGATTCAAGACTTACTCTCGCCGAACACATGGTTATTGCCAATGATATATCAGCTCCTATTGCTACAGATGATGAACAGGTTGTTACTCTACTTGTAGATGATGACGGTAAGTCAATTCTTACCTGTTGGAAACATGAGGAGGTGGAATAATGGCGAATATCCCTATTCAGACAATCGGATTTGATGATATGACCGAGAAGCTCTCCTTTACTGATAATGATGAAACAATCGTTTTCAGAGGAGATACAGCTCACAGGGTATCAATGAAGACTCTCAGACGTAGATGTAAGGTTTGCCCTACTCTTATCGTCACAGCCCCGGCGAACACCAAGGTAACAATATCCATGAGTGATATGAGTTACTCCGGGGAGGGGTCAGAAATCACATTTGATGTTCCCGAGTATGGAACATGGACTATCACAGCCGAACTTAATGGTGAAACGGTTACAAGCACGATGTACGTAGACACCATTAAGATATATCGACTTACAATCACTTTTAATTAAGGAGGTAGGAAATGTCAGCAATCAGTATTGAGACAAAAAGAGTTTCGGAGCTGTCTGAGATTAGTAGTCTGAATGACACAGACCTTATCATCGTCAATGACGGTTTCGGAATGAAAAAGGTTTCTCTTGAAACATTCAAAAGTGAGTGGGGAGTAACACCTCTCCTTGAGGTTACAGCTCCTACAGGGTCAGCTATCACCGTTACTGACGGAACAACTACCCTTAGAGACGAGGGAGGAACAGTTACTTTCTCTCTTCCTAACTATGGAACATGGACTATCACAATCACTCTTAGTGGTCAGACCGCTTCAAGACAGGTTGTAGTAGACACCATGAAGTTGTATAAAGAGACTCTCGCCTACTTTGCGGCTACAATCTCTACTACTTTCCCGAATGGAGCTACCTGTACTTGTTCTGACGGAACAACTACTCTTACTTCTCCTACTACTTCGGGAAGTTATGACTTCGTTGTTCCTAATGCCGGAACATGGACGGTTACCGCTACAGACGGTGGCTCAAACACCGTACAGAAGAGCGTTGTAATTACCACAGACGGTCAGACCGAGAATGTAGCTCTTTCATTCGTAAAGATTTACGGTATTCAGAGAAGTACAAGCGGAAGTGGTACAGCATGGACTCGTACAGATGAAGCAATCGGAAAGACAGCAACCGCAAGCGTAGGAACTACAGCCGGTTCAAGCGATTTTGATGATTGCTACCCTTGGTCAGAAATGGAAAGAGAAACTCTTTCTACAGGAGACGTAATGGTTAAGATTCCCGAGTTCTACTATCAGAGATATGTAGACAGCGGAGTTGAGCACATTCGTATTGCTGACGGAGCTTATGAGGGATTCACAAAGCACCCCGGTTCGGGATTGTATGTGGGTGCTTATAAGACTTCTTCCAACAATAAGTCTGTTGCGAGTGCCGCTCCTACGGTTTCTCAGACAAGAGCTACCATGCGTACAAACGCTAAGAACAAGGGTACAGGTTGGGGCATTATTGACGCTAAGGCTTGGTCAGCTATCATTATGCTTTTCCTTGTAGAGTTCGCTGATAATAACGCTCAGAGTAAGATTGGTAGAGGTTACTGTGATAGTAACTCAGCCGCTATCAACACAGGCTCTTGCGACAATGTAGCAAACCTCACAGGTAGACCTACAGGTACAGACGGTAAGGTAGATGTAGTTTATCGTGGTATCGAGGGCATTTGGGGTAATATTTGGGAATGGGTTGACGGTATCAACTTCAACAACGGTTCATATTATGTATGTACCAACCCGGATAATTACGCTGATGACACAACTTCGTTATACACTCTTCTTTCTTACACCGGGGCTACGAATTGGTCTTCAAGCTATATCTCAGCCGAGGGCTTAGACACAGACGTTCCTTGGGCTATGTTCCCGAGTGCCGCCGGTACAGGTAGTGAATCTACTTATTACGCTGACGGTTGTTGGAGTAGCACAGGTTGGAGGGTTTGCGAGCGTTCGGGTAGTTGGCATGGTGGCTCGCTTGACGGTTTGTTTGCGTGCTTTTTGAACTTTGGTTCCTCGAATACGTACTCGGACATTGGCTCTCGCCTACTTTACAGCCCGGAGGTATAGGCGAAGCCTATACCGATAGGGGGTTTGGGGGAGGTACTCCCCCATATATGGTGAAGACATATTAAGCACATTTTAACTCAATAAAACAGGCGAACAACTTAGAGGGTTTGCAAACGTTCGGGTAATTGGAATAATAGCTCGATTGACGGTTTGTTTACGTGCAATTTGAACAATGATTCCTCGAATACGAACACGAACATTGGCTCTCGCCTACCTTTGTTTCAAAAGTAATTTATTTTTAAGAGTTGTTCGCCTTGCCACTTGGCAAAAAATAGTTTGGAGGGGTGGAGTTAGTAGGTTGTTCTCGAAAGCTCCACAAGAAACAAAAGTAATGAAACGTGTAGGACATATATACGAACAGATTGTTTCGGTAGAGAACTGTAGACAGGCTATTTACAATGCCGCACAGGGTAAAAGTAGAAGAAAAGAGGTTAAGCATATCCTCAACTTTGTAAATGAATATGCTCAAGACCTTTCTGTGAGATTACAGAATTTGGATTTTCTCACACCGTACAGATATAAGACCATATCAGACGGACTCTCGGGCAAGGAAAGGGAGCTACAGATACCAAGTTTCTACCCCGACCAATGTGCTCACCATGCAATCGTTCAAGTGTTAAAGCCTATCGTGGAGAAATCCTCTTATTATTGGAGTTGTGCCAATATGCCGAAACGTGGAATTGATAGGGCTTGTATAGGTGTGGAAAGAGCTACGAGGAAAGACCCGGCTCACGCTAAGTATTGCGTGAAGTTGGATATAACAAAGTTCTATCCGTCCATACCTCACGATAAGCTCAAGGCTCGATTAAGAGAAGTCATAAAAGATGAAAAAGCACTTGCAATCATGTATTGCGTGATAGATTCTCACAAACCGGGAATACCGATAGGTAATTTTACCTCTCCTTGGTTTGCTGAGCTTTATCTACAGCCGGTAGATTATTTTATCAAACAGACAATGAAAGTCAAATATTATATCCGCTATGCTGATGATATGGTTCTCATTGACGGTAATAAGAAAAAGCTCAGAAACGCTATGTATAAGGTTATTGAGTTTGTGAAGAGTCTTGGAGTTCACATAAAACAGAACTATCAACTCTTCCGGGTCTATAAGAATGGACGAGGGAGAAAGATAGATTTTGTGGGTAGGTGCTTTGGGATAGGTGTAACAACCATAAGAAAGCGTAGGGCTTTAGCCCTTATGAGACAGAGCCGGGTCATTATGAAGCTACAAGCGAAGAAACAGCCTGTTCCTTACAAGGTAGCCGCCGGTTTTATGTCAAGAAGTGCTTGCTTCAAACATACTGATTCATACGGTATGAAAAAGAAATACTACGAACCAATAAACATACGTAAAGTTAAGGAGGTAATAAGTAATGAGAGTAAACGGAAATATCTCTCCCGATGTGCTTAGTATCGAGAACTACGAACCTATACCGGGTAAAGTAGAGGTTAAGCTCAGAGAGAACATCAACGAGGTTGAAAAGACCGATGAAATGACCGGGGAGACAATCACCCTCTATGAGTATGACGAATACTCTTTCATTCTCGATAATGAGAAGAATCTTAAAAAGAAGATTCAGAATCACATTGAGGATTGGCTCACCACAGGAAGAACCTTAGAAGTTGCTCCTAACGCTACACTTTATATGAGTGCAAAGAGTGACGCTATTGACGAGTACACCAACGAATTGATAGAGGAGGGATTGTTATAATGCGTACAGTAGTAGAAAGTTTGAAAAGGCTCTACAAAAAGGGCACTCTCACCAAGGAACAGATAGCGGAAAGAGTTGTTAAGGGTACAATTACCCCGGAGGAATATAAGTATATCACCGGGGAGGACTATCCCGGTGAGGGAAGTGAGGAAGAGCTGAATGAATAGTGATGTTTTATCAACTATTTGCATTACGATTTTTGCGTCAAGTGGTTTTTGGGGGCTGATAACATGGTTGATTCAGACTAAGACTCAGTTTAAGAGTGCCGAAAAGGAAATGTTGAAAGGCTTAGGGCATGACAGAATATGTTATCTCGGAGCTGAGTATATCAAAAGAGGTTCTCTTTCCCGAGACGAATATGAAAACCTTGTTGATTACCTCTATAAGCCTTACAAAGCTCTCGGAGGAAATGGAACAGCCGAGAAAATCATTGATGATGTAAAGAAATTACCAATCAAGGAGGTATAGATATGGCTACAGCGGTACAGGCAAAAAGTTTCATAGCCTTGATAGCTCCCTTAGTACAGAAATATGCTAAGGCTAATGGCTACCATGTAGCGAGTCCTATCATAGCACAGGCTTGTTGTGAATCGGCTTTTGGAACAAGTTCTCTTTGGAGCAAGTATTTCAATGGATTTGGTATGAAATGCGGTGGCTCTTGGAAAGGTAAGTCTGTAAATATGACTACCAAGGAAGAGTACACTCCCGGACAGCTCACCACAATCAAGGATAATTTCAGAGTATATGATTCTCCCGAAGAGGGAGTCAAGGGTTACTTTGACTTCATCAAAGCTGTGAGATATTCAAACCTCAAGACAGCTAAGACCCCGGAAGAGTATCTTGAGAGAATCAAGAAAGACGGTTATGCTACATCTTCTACCTATGTGAAGACCAACATGAACATTGTAAACAAGTACAATTTGACCGTCTACGATGATTTTTCCGGGGCTTCAACCGTAGAAACTCCTGTTTCAAAGCCCGAAAACGCAACACAGAGCACTTCTCAGCCGGTGTCTCAGCCCTCTTCTAACGAGAGAAAGGCTACACAGGCGGCTCAGAAAATGGATAAGTCTCTCACCGGGGTTTACAGATGTATGGCAAACCTCAATGTGCGTAATGGTAGCGGAGTGGAGAACGCTTCTATGGTTGTTCTTCCTAAAGGTCACCTCGTTCACAACTACGGTTATTATTCTGTAGCCAAGAACGGTAAGTCTTGGTTATACATTAAGACCGAGTACAGAGGAGTCACATATATCGGCTTCTGTAGTGCCGAGTGGCTCAAGAAAGGATAAGCCTATGTGGAAGTTCTTTACTAAGCACATGACCCCTTGCATAGTGGTGTTTGCAATCTTTACGGTTCTCGCCTATACGGTGTTATCCGTAATCTTATCCATTAACGGAGTCATGCTGAGTGATACATTGACCGAGTGGGTTTTCAAATTTTTCGGGTTGGAAATGTTAGCCCTCTCCGGGATAAAGGTATCAAAGCACATTGGCTCAGCATTTGGAAAGCTCGAAGAAGCTGTTGACGGTACGATACTTGAGGACGAAGACGAAGAAGCAAAAGGCTAAGGAGGTCTTATATGAATTACGAATTTTTATTTATCGCTCTTGCGACAATCTCAATCTTTACTTCTCTTGCAACTGAGGGAGTGAAGAAGCTCTTAAATGAACAGGGGAAGAAATATTCCTCTAATCTTCTCGCTGTAGCTGTAGCAATCGTATTTACACTCGGAGCGAGTGTGTGCTACATTGTCTATACAGGCGAAGCGATTACCCCTAAAGTAATCGTAGAGGTAGTTGTTCTTATCTTCCTATCATTTATTGTGGCTACCTGTGGATATGATAAAGTCATACAGGCTATCACACAAATGAAAAAGATAGGCGATTAACCTATCTTTTCAACCGTAAGTACAAACCCGAAAACGTGGTCTATGAAGAAAAACACAGGGTTCGAGTTTGACTCATTTAGTGCACTAAATCCGTCAATACTTGAACCCTCGACTACGCTTGTATTCTCCCCGGAAACGTTGAAAGTAAAGACAATTTTTCTACCTTTCTCGGGAGTATCATAAAGGTAAATCGAGTTTACCAAAGTATCAACTATGTGTCTACGATAATCTTCATCATTAAGGTCACCCTGTCTGAAAGACTCAAGCCAATATATTATGTGCTCTTTCGTAAGGGTGGGCTTTTTCATTTCTTCCGAAGCTATCTCCCCGGCGAGAGTTCTCTTATCGTTCTCAAGCTCCTCAAGGCGGCTCTTTGTAGTCTCTGTGAGGATTCCCTGTTCGATAGCTTTCATAAGATTATTTATCTTTTTCTCGGTGTCGGAATATTGGATTTTAAGCCCGGAGAGATAAGAGGTGTCAGCGAAGTCTTTCTCTATCAGCTCCATAGCCTTAACCGCTATCTTCTCAATATTCTCGTCTGTGAGGACGGTCTCAACGGTATGCTTCACTACGAAGTCTTCAAGCGGCTTCTTCTTTTCATTGGCTTTATTACACCCTCTCTTATACTTCCTACAGTTACATTTATAATAATGATGAACTATCCCGGTGTGGCTTGTGCCGGTTTCCCCGGTCATAAGTGACCCACAATGACCACAGAATAACTTCGTGGTTAAGAGATAATCGTCTTTTGCCTTATTCTTTGCCCTCGCTGTGTAGTTATGACGAAGTTTGGATTGTACGCTATTCCATAGGTCATTATCTATTATCTGAGGGAGTCCTCCCGGTATCTCAACGTCCATATACCTATACATACCTATATACTTATCATTTCTTAGAATGTTCGGTATAGAGTTCTTTACGAAGTTCTTTCCCCGGGAAGTCTTATACCCATGTGAGTTGCAATATGCCACTATCTCGGGTACAGAGTGCCCCTCATTGTACATTTCAAATATCTCTCGGACAATCTTAGCCCCCACAGGGTCAATCGCATAATGCCGGGTTTCATCTACACAGTAACCCAACGGAGGTTTTGAAGCCGGTACGATTCCATGTAAGGCATTTTCTTTGAGACCTCTTTTGACAGCCCGGGAAAGATTCTCAGAGTAATACTCAGCGTAACCCTCAAGGACGGATTCAAGGATAATGCCCTCGGGTTCTTGTGAGATAGGCTGTTTGACATAAATAATCTTCACACCGTTACGCTTGAGCTTAGCCTTATACATGGCTGAGTCATAACGGTTTCGAGCAAAACGGTCAATAGTATATAGAAGCAAGGTGTCAAATTTATGCTTCTCAGAGTCTTTAATCATCTTCTGAAATTGCGGTCTCTTATCTGTTTTCCCGGAGATTGCATGGTCACAATATTCACCCACAATCACTATATCGTTGTTCTTGGCGAACTCATGGCACTCTCGGAGCTGACCCTCTATGGATTCTTCTCTCTGATTGCTACTTGAATATCGAGCATATATAACAGCTTTCATTTATCCGATAACCCCTGTAATTTATCCCGGTATGCGTACATTCTTGCTAAGAACTTATGCTTTTCTTCCCGGGGCATTTCTCTATAAATGGTGATTATATCTGTTTCATCATCGTCAAACACTACGTAGTCAGCCTTGAGGTCTTCTTCATCGGCAAAGAAATCCATTACGGAACAACCAAGAGCGTGAGCAAGGGTAATCATAAGCTCCTCTTTCGGGAGAGACCCATTGTTTATAGCTGTGACCTTAGAAGAGGACACTCCTACGCTCTTTAGAAGCTGAGTTAATGTAGTTCCTCGCTCCTTACAAAGCCGGTTGATATTTTCCTTAAAAGTCATTGATTTCACCTGTCCTTTCCAATTCTTGAAAAAATTTTCAAAAATAGAGTTGACAATTCGTATTATAAGAATTAGAATAAGAACATCGAAGTTCCAAAAACACGAATTGGCACAAATAAAGAGACCCCCGGTAACTCGCAATTTCCGAGGAAAAGTATTGAAAGTTGTAATAAGAATAATAACATAAACTCTCTTTATAGTCAATGAGATTTCCTGTTTTCGGAATTGGAAAGGAGGTATTTTCGTTGAATAAGGTGAAAGAAAGAATGGCAAAACTCGGAATGAAACAGGTTGATATGTTGTTTGAACTCCGCAAGCGAGGTTACGAAGTTCAACCACCTATGTTGTCAAGTATTCTCGGGGGAGTCTACACCTACCCTAAAGCTGAGAAGATTCTCAGCGAGTGCGAGAACATTCTCAATGAAAGAGAGAAAATTGCTATCTGACGCACAAGTAAAAGACCTCGCAAGACCTTTAGTGGGTATCATCAAGAACTTTTACGATGACCCGGAGAATAAGAAAGGATTTGAAAAATGGCTACAGAACCGAACAGGAGAAAGAAGAAGCGTTTGTCTAACAACGAAATAGTGTTCTACAGAATTATGGCTATGTGTGTTCTCCTCTTTGTCTCGGGTGTTTTCTTCGGAAGACTTACAAAACCGGCTGAGATTCAGACAGTCTACAAGACCGAGTATGTACCTGTAGTAAAGAACAATTTTTACTACACCGGGGAAGAAGCCACAGACCTTACGGAGCTACAGCCTGTCAACGTAGAGCATTATAGCTTACCTATCTCAAACGAGCTTCAAGATTATATCTTCGAGCTGTGTAGCGAGGAGGAAGTACCTGTAAGTTTGGTCTTATCCATGATTTCAACTGAGTCTCAGTTTGAACCTACAGCTATCAGTAGCACAGGTGATTGGGGTCTCATGCAAATAAACGAGTGTAATCACTCTTGGCTTGAGAAGAAATACGATATATCGGACTTCCTTGACCCCTATCAAAACGTATATTGCGGTATCAAGATAATTGGTCAGCTCCTTGCAAAATACGAAGATTATCACCTTGCTCTTATGGCTTACAACATGGGTGAGTCCGGGGCTAAGGAATTATGGAATAAAGGTATCTACTCCTCTTCTTACAGCCGAGAGATTGTGGCAAACATGAAGCAATTTGAGGAGGGGAACAATGGCTCAGCAACTACGAATTGAAAACTCCTCTCAATCTATTGAGACAGTATTCGATGATAGAGATTTTGAGGACTTATTAGATAAATACCTCGGTTATGACGTAGCTAAGTGGTTTTCAAATAGAATATCGGAACTCAAGGGAAAGACAGAGGAGTTAGAGACAGATGAAGACGATTACAAATAAGAAGTTGGGTAATGACTTCGAGTCCGAGTTCTGTCAGATGTTATCAGACGAGGGATTTTGGGTACACAACATGACTCAAAATGCCGCCGGTCAACCGGCTGATGTAATAGCTGTCAAAGACAAGAAAGCACTTTTGATTGATTGTAAGGTGTGTACCCGGAAAGGCTTTGTTCTTTCCCGGATAGAAGAAAACCAAGACTTGTCAATGGAGCTATGGAGGGAGTGTGGAAATGGTGAGGGTTGGTTTGCTGTAAAAACCAACGAGGGGGTTATTTTTATGCTCACTCACCTCAGCACAAAAGCTCTCAGAATCAACAAAACGGTGGCAAGCATTGAAGACCTCGCTGAGTATGGCTGTGAATACAGAAAGTGGGTGAAAAAGATTTGCAAGTAATCATTGATAACGTAGTACGCATTGTTGACCCCACTTACGAACTCAAGAAGTGGATAAAGGAGAATTACACCATATCCAACCCGGAGTATGCAAAGAAGTTACGAATGGGATTTTGGGTAGGGAATACTCCCAAGGAGCTAAGGCTCTATGAAATAGACGGTGACGATTGGGTACTACCCTACGGAGTCCTCAGACCTCTACTCGTACAGCTCAAAAATATAGAAACCGTATTTGATGTGAGGTTCAAGGAACAGGAACAGATAGATTACGGAGGAGTAAACGTTCCTCTATATGACTACCAACAAGAAGCTGTTCGGTGGGTGGTAAGAGCCAAGTTTGGTATCTTACAGAGTGCCGCCGGGAGCGGAAAAACACAAATGGGAATAGCTCTTATCAAAGAGCATGGAGTTAAAGCCTTATGGCTGACTCACACTCTCGACTTACTCAAACAGAGTAAAGAAAGAGCCTTACAGTACATTGACAAAGACCTCATAGGAACAATCACCGAGGGAAAAGTTGAAATCGGTAAAGGTATCACATTCGCTACAGTACAGACCATGAGCAAACTCGACCTTACTCAGTATAAGGATTTATGGGGCTGTGTAATCGTAGATGAATGTCACCGAGTAGCCGGTACTCCAACCTCAATGACCATGTTCTACAAAGTTCTCAACAATCTGTCGGCAAAGTATAAGGTTGGTCTTTCAGCCACAGTACATAGAGCCGATGACCTCATAACCTCCACTTTCGCTCTTCTCGGAGGAATTGTTTATCAAGTTCCCGATGAAGCGGTGGCTGACAAGATTATGAGAGTTGGTATTAAGCCTGTCTACACAGATATAGGGATTGACCGTAGCTGTCAGAACACAGACGGAACTCTCAATTATCAAGCTCTTATCTCTTACCTCACAGGTAAAGAGGAGCGAAATTGGCTGATAGTAAAGAACCTCATAGATGAAAAGGATTGTTCCTGTCTGATTCTCTCCGATAGATTGGAGCACTTATCAACCCTTATCAGCTATCTTCCTATAGATATGAAGAAAGACGCTGTAATGATTTCCGGGAAGATGACCTCCAAAAAGGGAAAAGCCGAGAGAGAACAGGCTCTTGAGGATATGAGAACCGGGAAGAAAAAATATCTCTTCGCCACATACTCTCTCGCAAAAGAGGGATTGGACGTTCCAAGGCTCGAAAGACTCTTCCTCACCACTCCTCAGAAAGACTACGCTGTGATAACTCAGAGTATCGGACGTATAGCGAGGACACATGAGGGTAAGAAATGCCCGATAGCCTATGATTACGTGGATAACTCCGGGTATCTCGTTAAGTCTTACAAGAAGCGGTGTACAACCTACAGAAAGAACGATTGTTACTTTGTGGAGGTGGACGCATGAACTTAGTTGTATATGATTGCGAGGTCTTCCGGGAAGATTGGCTAATAGTCTTCAAAGACCATGCTACCGGGAAATATACGGTAGTCCACAATGATAATGAAGCTCTCAGAGCTTGTCTCGACACAGAGAACATCTATGTGGGATTTAACAGTAAGTTCTATGACCAATTTATCATCAAGTCAATATGGCTTGATATGTCACCCGGGGAAGTCAAAGAGATAAATGACTTCCTTATACATGGGGGCATGGGGTGGGAACACCCGGTACTACGAGATAGCTTCTTCGCTTTTAACAACGTAGACCTCATGGACGATATGCAAATGGGCTTGAGTCTGAAAGCTATTGAGGGTCACCTCTTCATGGATATTAAAGAATCCGAGGTGGACTTCAACCTCGATAGACCACTCACAGCCGAAGAGCTTGAGCTTACTGAGAAATACTGTAAACACGATGTAGACGCTACGGAAGAAATATTAAAGCTCCGTACAGACTACCTCAAGAACAAGATTCATATAGGTAAACTTGCCGGGGTTGATGAAGTTAAGGCTATGGGAATGACAAACGCAAAGCTCACAGCCGCACTCCTCAAGGCGAACCCTCGAAAACACAATGACGAGCGAGAGTACGTTATCCCGGACAACCTAAAAAGAGAATATATCCCGGGAGAAGTCTTTGAGTTCTTCGCTCGAATGAAGAACCCGGATATACCCGACAAGGAGTTGTTCTCTGAGAAGTTGGATATAAAGATTGGCGATTGTCCTATCAGACTCGCCTACGGTGGCATACATGGAGCAATACCTAACTACCTGTGGGAAGAATCCGATGACGGAAGAATCAATCGAAACAAAGACGTAGCGAGTTACTATCCTCACCTTATGACGATATGTGGCTACACCTCAAGGAATATTCCCTCTTCGGAAGTCTTTGAGGAAGTTCTCGAAACAAGAATGAAAGCCAAAGCCGCCGGGGATAAAGCTACAGCGAACGCTCTCAAGTTGGTTGTGAACACCACCTACGGAGCTATGCTCAACAAATATAATGCTCTCTTCGACCCTCTCATGGGAAGAAGCGTTTGTATAAGTGGTCAGCTCTACTTATTGGAATTATCAGAGCATTTATATAAGGAAATACCCGACCTCAAGATAGTACAGGTCAACACAGACGGTATCATGGTTGAATTTCACAAGGATTTTTACCCGGTATTCGATGAAATCACTAAGGAGTGGGAACAGCGTACAGGGTTTGAACTTGAGGAAGACAGCGTAAGAAAGATAGCTCAGAAAGATGTAAACAACTACGTTGAGATTCAGACGGACGGTTCTGTAAAGACCAAGGGTGGCTACCTCGTAAAAGGAATAGCCAAAGCCGGAGCTTTCAATATCAATAACAATGCTGTGATTGTGGCTACAGCCCTCCGGGAATATCTCGCCAATGGAACTCCTGTAGAGAAGACCATAGAGGAATGTGAGGACATAAGCCAATTTCAGATGATAGCGAAAGCCGGCACAAAGTACCGAGAAGCCTACCACCTCGTAGACGGTGTGCAAGAGCCGGTACAGAAAGTAAACAGGGTCTACGCTACTAAGGACGAGCGATACGGAAAGCTCTTCAAAGTCAAGGCTGAGGACGATTCCACAGCCAAGATAGATAGCCTACCCGAACATTGTATCATCGACAACGATAATCGCCTAACCATGAAAGATATAGATAAATCCTTTTATATCGAAATGGCAAGGAAAAGAGTAAACGATTTTAAGGGCATTAAACCCGAAAAGAAAAGCACAAGGAGGAAAAAAGAAATGGCTACAGCCGCAAAGACAACAACTAAATCAACCGCAACCAAGACCGAGGAGACCAAGAATCTCAATGTTTTTCAGAAGTTGCTACAGGCGAGAAAGATGTTTCTCGAAGAGGGAGTTTCCAAGAGCGGAAAGAACCCTACTATCAAGTATCTGTACTTTGAGTTGGACGATATTGTACCAACCGCAACCAAGATTTTCAACGAGATAGGTCTTATCGGTCTTGTTTCATTCTGTGAGGAACAGGCTTCAATGACTATCGTAAACACAGATAACCCGGAAGAAACGATTGTTTTCACAACTCCTATGAGATACCCGAGCGAGAACAAGGCTATCAACCCTGTACAGGCTCTTGGCTCAGCTCAAACCTACCTCAGACGTTACCTCTATATGGTTGCTCTTGATATTTGCGAAGCGGATTCAATCGAGCCTACCACAGAACCCGATACACCTCAGACAACTTCTCACGCTCCGGCTACTACCGAGGAAAGAGAGGAAGTTAAGGAAGAGTTGACAGCTCCTAAAGGTGGAGCAAGTGAATTACAGATTAAACAGCTCAAGGGAGCACTCAAACAGCTTCTTGCGGCTCAGCCCGATAAGGAAGAGTTCGTATCTAAGGTAGCTTTACAGACAGACTCTTTCACCAATATCTCGAAAGAGGATTGTGAGAAGCTCCTTGTAAAGATTTCCGAGCTTTTGGAGGGTAAAGAGAATGAATAACAGCGAGGTAACCTACCCGGATTGTATCAAATGGCTACCAAGCGTAAAGGCTCTCGGCTTCAAGTGTAACAAATGCGGAACTCAGCTTTGGGATATGGACGAAGCTACCGAGGAGCTTGAACTTGAAAACAAGCCCCTTGACGAAGAGCCGGTAGGTAGATGTAGAACCTGTGGAAACATCGTAGCCCGGATTGTTGGAAAGGAGAACGAGTAATGAAGTGGATAGATAAACATATTGAGATTGACCCTCCCAAGAAACCGAAGAAGCTTACAGCTACAAGATTGGGAACTATCCTCGGTGTGAATCCTTGGAGCACAGACTTTGAGATATGGTGTGCGGTCACAAGGACTTACGAAAAGCCTTTTGAGGACACCATTTACACCGTAGCCGGTAAAACGATTGAGCCTAAACAGATAGCTTACATGAAGAAAGCCTATGTTATGACCAATCTCAAGACTCCTACGGATATTTACGGAGAAAACTATTTCAACAAGACATACGGTGATTTCTTCCATGATACAGAAATCTTCGGTGGTATGTGGGATAGCTTACTTTACGAAGACGGAAAACCCTCTACGGTTCTTGAGTTTAAGACCACTAAGCGTAGTGAAGATTGGAAAGATGATATTCCCGAGTATTACGCAATACAGGCGGCTCTTTACGCTTATCTTCTCGGGGTTGATGACGTAATTATGATTGCTTCTTTCCTTGCTGAGAAAGACTACAAAGACCCGGAGAAGTTCGAGCCTACAGCAAAGAACACAATCACCGTAGAGTTCAAGGTTTCCGAGAGATACCCTAACTTCTCTCAGATTATCGACAAGGCTACGGAGTGGTGGAACAAATACGTAGTTACCGGCATTTCTCCCGATTATGACGAGAAGAAAGACGCTGAGATTCTCAAGGAGTTAAGGACAAATAACCTTAACCCGGACACAGACATACAGGAGCTTGTCAAAGAAGCCGAGACCCTCATTACAGAAATTGATAAGGTCAAAGATTCCATAGACAGCAAGGAGAAAAGGCTCAAGAAAATCAATGAACAGATTAAAACCTATTCAATGGATAAGTTCAGACCCGGTGATACCAAGGTTGAAATAAAGGGAGCTACAAGAATCTTTACTCTCTCAATGTCTGAGTCAACTGAGATTGACAAAGAAGCCCTTGAGAAAGACGGACTTCTTGAGAAGTACAGCAAGACCAAGCCGAAATACACTCTCACAAATAAGGAGGTAAAGGAAGATGTACATTAACCCTTTTGTAGCCGGTGTTTTAGCCACTCTCTTTGTAGAGGTGGTGTTAATAGGAACAATGTGTGTAATTGCCTATAAAAAGAATCATAAGGAGGATAAATAAAATGGCAAGAATACCTTTAACTAACGGATTTACTCTTATCCCGGAGGGAACTTATGTGTTCCGTATCTATGCGGTAGAGTACGATGAAACTTTTGGAGTTATCCTTATCAAGCTCGTAAATGCTAAGGGTCAGACCTTACAGGAGCGTTTCACAATCAAGGATTCTAACGATGAACCCAATGAAAAGGCTCTCAACGCTTTCTCATACTTCGCTAAGGCGGCTCTCAATGATTATGGGGCGGAGGACGTAGACCCCGAAGAGCTTGTTGACCGCTACATTGAAGCTGAGGTTATTCACAACGAAGTACCGAGTACCAAGAAAGAGGGAGAAATGATGACTTTCGCAAACCTCGGAGATAAAGCTCCGGCTGACGGTTTCGATGAAGAGCCTGTAGCAAGAGCTTTGACACTCGGTAAGGAAGACAAAAAGGCGGCTAAGAAGAGCACTCCTAAAGCCGCTCCCGAAGCCAAGGAAGAGCCTAAGAAAGGCTTAGACCTTGACGCACTCCTCGGATAATCAAGACAGGGAGGGTAACTCCTCCCTCCTCACAGGAGGATTTCTTATGGAAAAAGAACACGATATTGTAAATCACCCAAGCCACTATTGCCAAGACGGAGCTATGGAGTGCATTGACGAAATGATAGCGGTCTTCGGCAAAACAGCGGTACAGCACTTTTGCTTACTCAACGTTTGGAAATACCGTAAAAGAGCGGTTTTCAAGAACGGTGAGGAAGATATGAAAAAGGCTGATTGGTATATGAACAAATACATCGAGTTAGGAGGAAAAACGGTAAAGCTATGACAGGTAATGAGTATCAGAGCTTAGCTCTTAGGACAGCAAATGGGCTGACAATGGAACAGCTTCTCACAAACGGAGTAATGGGTATGTGCGGAGAATCCGGGGAATGTGTAGATATGATGAAAAAACACCTCTTTCAAGGGCATGACCTTGACAAAGAGCATTTAGCTAAAGAACTCGGTGACGTTTCTTGGTATATCGCTATCACAGCTCATGCTCTCGGATATGACCTCGATACGATTTTTGAAATGAACATCGAGAAGCTCAGAAAGAGATACCCGGGAGGATTTGACGCTGAAAGAAGTCTTCACAGAGAGAAAGGGGATATTTGATGAAAAAGATTGAATTACCCAAGAGTTTTGAAGAGAGAGTAAAGATTTATGACAATCTTGTTGGAGATTATATTCCCTCGAATGTTAGAGATTACCTCATAAATAATGGTTTTTTCACCGCTCCGGCAAGCACTAAGTATCATGGGGCATATGAGGGAGGACTCTTCGACCACTCCATAACGGTAGCTATCATCTTGGTTGAGTTGTCAGCGGCAAATCAGCTTTCATGGCACAGGGTAGAAAGCCCCCTAATCATAGGTTTGTTTCACGATATGTGCAAAATTGACCAATACAAGAACACCGATGTTGACCTCAACAATGGAAAGCTTATTTATGAGTACAACAACGAGACTTACTTTAAGGGGCATGGTGATAAATCTATCATTCTTCTCTCAAGCCTTTTACAGCTCACCGAGGAGGAAGTGTTCTGTATAAGGTATCACATGGGAGCTTTCACCGACAAGGAAGAATGGAATGATTACAACCGGGCTATCCGTAAGTACAACAACGTACTTTGGACTCACCATGCGGATATGATAGCCGCTCAGATTTTTGGAACATAAGGAGGTATGAAAATGTTTGAACTCAAAGTTAATGACGGTAAGGTGGTTTTCAAAATGAGAACCGGCAAGGACTTTGTTAAGTCATCAATGTTACAGGCAAAAGCCAAGGTGATTCTCACTACAGCTAAGGAAGTGACCTATGATGAAAACTCCGAGTTTCCTATCTGTGTAGATGATACCTACTTCTTCGAGGGAGTAAAGGTACAGGAAGACCCCGAAATTGTGGAAAACCCTGTAGAAACGGTGGATAAGACACCGGGAGACAAATTGTTCGGCAAGAGAAAGGGGAAAAGATGAAAACTTTTTACTCAGACTATGTGAACCATTGTCTCAGATTCTACGCAAGACACAAAGAACCCGAGTTCAAGAGCGAAGCTGACGAGCTGAATTGGAAAGCCTGTAAAGAAGCTCTTGAGGAGTTCACACCAAAGAATAGAGAAACTCTTCTCTCAATCTTTGAGAATGGTGACACTATCCCGGACAGCGTGTACAACCTCTCAAGAACACTTGGGGTCAAACAGGATAGTATATGGAAACTTCTCTCAGACCTTGAGAGAAAGACCGCTAAAAAGAGGGGGCTTATCTGATGACCAATTACGAGAACATACCAAAAGAGTTACAAGAGTTATCTCAATGGGTTTGTTCGAGTAACGGTAGCAAAGTTCCCATGAAAGCCTATGAACCCGAAGCCGCAAGCTCTACCAACCCGGACACTTGGTCAGACTTCGAGACAGCCTTAGAAGCTGTGGAAAAGGGATTCTATGATTATGCCGGTTTTGTCTTCAATGACAATGGGATTGTAGGCATAGACATAGATGTAGGCTATGACGAAGACGGTTTTATAAGTATATTGGGAGCTGACATTATCAATCGTTGTAAGAGCTACACCGAGAAATCCCGGAGCGGTAGAGGTTTTCACATACTACTTCGAGGAGACCTCCCTTTCAAGGGTAAAAACAATCTTAAAGGGGTGGAGATATATAAGGCTTCTCGTTACTTCATTATGACAGGAGACACCGTTCTTTATAAGGACATTGTAGAGAATCAAGAAGCGATAGACTACGTGGTTACAACCTATTTCTCAGAAATGAGAGACTCCTCCTCTTCCGAGAGGGAAGACGTAGGTAGGATTTACAACCCGGTTTGGACTCTTCCACAGGTAGGAGAAAGAATAAAACTCAGACCTGTTTACCCGAGGATTCCAAACGGTAGCCGCAATATCAGCCTTACCTCTCTCGCCGGTCTCTTACACAACCAAGGCTACTCAAAAGAACAAATATATGAGGAACTCATGTATTGCAACACCGTAGCTTGTGACCCTCCTCTCACAAAGAGTGAACTACAGAGTATATGTAATTCGGTGATACGCTACAAAAGATAAGGAGGTACAGACAATGAAATATGAACAGAATGATTGCTGTGATTGTGCTGTACCCGGTTATCCCTGTTTAGGTGATTCTTGCTCCCGGAGACACGCTATCTACTATAAATGTGACTTTTGCGGAACAGATGACCTCATAGAAGACGATATTGTGGAGATTGACGGTTATGAAATATGTAAAGAGTGCTACGAAAAAGAATACGGAGAAGAGGAAGAAGATTAGCCCTCTTCATGTCCTACTCTTCCCGGTAGCGGTAATCACCTTTTATTGGTGGGGATATAAATACTTCAAGTCAGTTATCAATTAGAAAGGAGACAGACCATGCCGGTAGCAAATATAAAGCTCACTTACAAGAACGCAAAGAAACCCGATGAAGAGTTTGGAGTATCAAACTTCGGTATCACAGGAGTTTTCTTTTGGTTCGAGCCTGTAGATAAGAAAGGCACAACTACTTTTGTTCCCTCAGATGAAATCTCTCATGTAGAAATCATCAAGCCGGAGGGAGTTTGAGAGGTAGCGAGTGGGTAGAGGGTAAAACGTTCAAAAACCCCAAGAACTACTTCCCCTCTATCACATACTGTAAGAAATGTAAACACGAAGCATACTATGACACAGACTTCGGGGCACAGCTTTTTAAGTTCTGTCCTTTCTGTGGAGAAAAGATGAAGAATCCAAGCGGAGGGTATGAAAGAGAATATGAATGAGTATTACACTTTAGAACACAACGGAGAAACTATAGAAGACGAAGAAATGAGCAAAATATTGTCAATGCTCATGGAGATAAAGCCCCACTCTTCTATGACCTACACTTACGATGATATAGGCATAGCAACCCTTATGTCAGATGTGAATGAGCAAAATATCCGTTTTTGCCCTCAGAAAGGCAAGTGGTACATTTGGAATGGCTGTTGGGAAGAACAGGGAGAAGACGGTATTATTTATGACCGTTTAGAGACTCTCCTCAATTTGCTTCTCCTATATTGCAAGGAAGTAAAGTTCTTAAACCCGGAAGACGAGTTCATTGAAACCTATCAGAAGTACGTTAAATCAATCAGAAAGTACACAGCTATGAGGAACATTATTAAAATCCTCGCTACCAAGGTCAGAATGAACCTCTACGAAATGGATATAAACCCTTATATCCTTAACACACCCGGTCATGCTTATGACTTAAAGACAGGAGAAATCATTCAGAACATTCGTGATTACAACGTAACAAAGAAAACCTCCTGTCCTCTCCCGGATTTCACCTCAAAGAAGTGTGACAGGTGGGAGAAATTCATAGATGAAATCATGGACGGAGACAAAGAAAAGGCGGCTTTCCTACAAAGAGCACTCGGCTACTCGCTCCTTGGTGTAAATAGGGAGGAATGTATGTTTATCGCCTATGGCTCTAAGACCCGAAACGGTAAGGGAACTCTCTTCTCTACCATAGAAACGGTACTCGGTAGGAGCTACGCTGATTCAGCCCCCAATGAGCTTATCTGTGAGAAAGGTAACGGAAAGACAACGGATTTCAACCAAGCTCAGCCAATGCTTGCTAAGCTCGTAGGCACAAGGTTTGTCACAATGGCTGAGTCAGCTAAGGACGTAAGGCTTGACGCAAGTAGTATGAAGACAATGACAGGTAGAGATACCCTCGTTACAAGAGACCTCTTCGAGTCAGCTTTCAGCTTCGTTCCTCAGTTTACACTTTGGCTTAACACAAACCACCTCCCGGCTGTCACAGATGATACGGTATTTACTTCTAACCGTATTTGGGTCATCGAGTTCAATCGTCACTTCGAGGAGAACGAACAGGATAAAGACCTTAAAGAAATCTTCGCCGCCAAGGAAAATAGACCTACAATCTTAAAATGGCTTTATGACGGTTGTAAGGACTACATGGAGCATGGCTTACAAGTTCCCGAGTCTGTCAGAAAGGCTACAGAAAGTTACAGGAAAATGCACGATAGATTAGGTTGCTTCATTGAGGAGACCTGTACCACCGGGGAGAAAGAGAAAATCCTCAGAGGTGAAATCTACAGAATGTACCGTCAATGGTGTAACAAGGAAGAGAACCGCTACAAGCCCCTCGGCTCTACTACTTTCTATAATGAAATGGCTGTCCGGGGCTACCCTGTCACCAAGACAAGCGGTGAATGGTACATGATAGGACTCTCTCAGAAACAGACAGAATCTACGAGGATAAAAATATGATAGAAACTACAGTAAGTATCTTGGGTACGGAATATCAGATAGAATATCGAGACCCGGGAGAAGACAAGAACCTCGGTGAAAACAATGACGGTTACTGTGATTTTTCAACAAAGCTCATAGTAGTTGTCTCTCACCGGGAAGAAGAGAATCAAATTGAGGACTTTGCAAGCTATCAGAAGCGGTGTCTCAGACACGAAATCATACACGCTTTTATGTATGAATCGGGGCTGTCAAATGATTGGGAACACAAACCTTTCGGACAGGAAGAAACCGTAGTAGATTGGATAGCCTTACAGTTTCCGAAGATTCTCAAGGTGTTTAGGGAGGTAGAAGCATTATGTTAATACCCAAAGTACCCTTAAAGGAATTTGAAAAATACGGTTTCAAGAAATGCAAGGGAGATTACGGAAAGAACGATTGCTACTATCTCTGTGTCTCCCGGGGAGTACAGATGATATTCCTTTCCTGTATGTGCTACGCAATAAACCCTTGGAAAGAAGATGACCCAAGGATTCATGCTCAGCCCAACTGTAGGTACAAAGACCAAAGAACCGCTCTCGATATTACTTATGAGCTTATCAAAGCGGATATGTTAAAGGAGGACTATGAATGACATTATATCCAAGACAAAAGCACCCTTACATATCTCAGCTTGCCACAATCTTTAGGCACATAAGAAAGCATGGGATAAAGACCAAAAAGGACAGACGTATAGAGGAGCTTGAAAGTCTCCTCTCTTACATGGCGGCACAGCCGGAATTTAAGGCTGAGACAAAAGATGTTCTCACTCTAAGGCACAATCAGATTTTAGAGCCGGGAGTAAAACAGGAATTTGCACTCGACCTCATAAGCCGCCGCTTCGGGGAAGAACTCAAGCCTTTTATAGAAAGTAATGTTATTACCTCTCCGAGTGGTAGCAAGGTCTTACAGGCTTCAATAGATATACTAGTTAGAAAGGGAGGGTCAGTACCTTGAACCGAGTATTACTAATCATTATCACAAGTGGCTTCACCGTAGCTGTTTGCCACTTCGTCCTACACCTCATTGAAAAATGGTTTGGGAGGGGAGGTGACAAGAAGTGACCACCAAGGATATTGAAAAGGTCTTCGGGATAAAGAACTTTCAACCTCCGAGGGAGCTTAAATCAGATGTTGAGATTCTAAATCACGTAGCTAATTGTTATAACATGACAAAATTGTTTGAGGAAGAGTTTAAAAATGATAACCCGGAGGAGGGAGAAAATCTTCCCTAAATCTTCCAAAAAGTTCCCTAAGATTTTAGTATCAAGAAATATCTTGTCAAGTAATATCTTGATTTAGGGAAATTAGGGAACTTTTTAACCAATCTATCACATAAGGGATTTTATGATTTAGGGAAATTAGGGAACTTTTTAACCAATCTAATATATAAGAAAATATATAATAACCCCTTATATAGGACTTGGGTATTAAAAAACTTCCCTAAATTCCCTAAAGCAATTTTCACCCTCTCAAAAGTCAATTTTGAAAATCGGGTGGGGGTATTATTTTTCCCGGAGAGGACTCTCTCAAAAATAGGGTGGGGGTACTTTTTATTTCAAAGAGGACTCTCGTATATGAAAGGAGCAAAGAAATGACTGAGAAAAAGAAAGGAAAGCCGAGAGGTGGAAACTCCCCGGTCATAGGTATGAACGGATATGACCTTAAACCGGGTGACAATAGTAAATTTTTGGCTGTAAACATACAGCTTTTTAATATGGCAAAGATAGACTTGCAAGACCCTCAAGCGGTTACTGAGAGGTTAGGTGAGTATTTTGCTATCTACAACGAAGCCGACCTCAAGCCTACCGTTGTCGGAATGGCTATGTCACTTGGTATGAATCGTCAAACGCTTTCGGCAATAGTGCATGACAAGCCTATTGGCGGCATGGGAAACTACACCAACCTACCTACCGAGGTTACAGACATTATAAAAAGAGCCTATGAAATCATGGAAAATCTTTGGGAAAGTTATATGCACCAAGGCAAGCTCAACCCTGTCACAGGTATCTTCCTCGGCAAGAACAACTTTGGGTACAAAGACCAAACAGAAACGGTACTCACTCCAAACATTCAGAAAGACCAATATACTACAGAAAGCATTAGAGAACGCTATCTCTTGGGCGAGAACCCCGACCCCTCGGATAGCCCCACCGATGAATAGGGCAAAGCCCCGGGAAAAGTCTTGATTTTCTCGGGGTCTTTTGGTGTCCGGCTTTCGGTGGCTCTTTTGGCTGAATCCTTGACCGGGTTTTATATGTTCGTTTTTGGTGTCTCTCGTCCTTTTCTCGGGCTTTTAATAGCTTCAAGATGTAAGACTACCACCGACACAATAAAAGCCCTTAAAAGGGCAAATAAACGCATTTTAGAGGGTGTCTATTTTTCAAGGGTTTACAGGCTGACAAAATAAAGCCCCTTTTTGAGTCTTTGCGGCTCGTTTCCGGGGCTTTTGTCTGTGGTGATATGGTTCTATATTGCCGGGGCTGAATCCGGGCAAAATAGGCACAATAAAACCGGCTGAGAGTCTCAACCGGCTTTATAATAGTTTACTATGTTATTTATATCTTTGTCGGGTGTGTAAAAGGCTTGGAAACGTGTTTCCGTTATGCTGTCGGGCTTTTTTATAATTGCGTCTCCTCTTCCTGTCAGCTTTTCCGCTCCTCCATGATTTAATATTGTCATGCTGTCCGATGTGTTGGAGACAGCAAGAGCAATTTTGCAAGGAATATTTGCTTTAATTAACCCGGTTATAATATTTGTTGTGGGTCTCTGTGTAGCTATTATTAAATGGATTCCGCAAGCCCTACCAAGTTGAGCAATTCTAATTATATAGGTTTCAACGCTCTTTTTGCTTTGTAACATTAAATCCGCTAACTCGTCAATAACGCAATAAATCCGGGTTAATTGTGTTCCCTCAATATTTTTTAACCCTTTAGAGCTTAACCATTTATAACGGTTATCCATTTCTCGACATAGCTCTTTTAATGTGTTTACAGCTCCGGGAACATCTTTAATAATGGGCTTGTATAAATGCGGTAAACCCTCATAAAGTGACATTTCTACTTGTTTAGGGTCTATAAAAATGAATTTTGCGGTTTGCGGTGTTTCTTTATAGAGTAGCGAACAAATCAAACTATTTAATAATACGCTTTTACCGCTCCCGGTTGTACCGGCTATTAAAACATGAGGAGCTTTTGCAACGTCTAACAATGTTACATTGTTGGAGCTGTCAACACCAATACAAGCGGTTGAGCGGTTCGAGTCATTATAAACCCGGCTATAAATACCGCTATATAAATATAAATCCGCTTTTGTGCTTCTGATGACGTTAAGAGCAAAATCACCGTTGACAGATTCCGACAACGTGCAAACTGTATTAAATCGGGCTTGTATTGCCGGAATTGCTTTTTTTATTTTGCTTTCGCTGTATTGTGTAATATCTGAAAGAGTAAAATCATATTTTACAAGTTGCGGAGCTGTTGTTATATTTACGCACTCGCAAGGAATACCGAACCCGGTTAAAATCTGAGCAAAAGAAAACCCCGGTATAATTTCCGGGGTTGTGGTTGGTGTTGGTGTTAAAAGGTTTCCCGGGGGTGTTGTGTATGTCTTTTTCTTAAATAGTCGCATTGTCTCACCTCCTCAAATTATTGCATTTTCTCTAAATTCTTTTAATAGTCCGTAACGCTTGCCGACTCTCTCAAAATAATCTTGTATTTCTGAACATTCACCCCAAGACAAACCCGGATAAATATTTAAGCTGTATTCAATAGCTTTGTTTCTTGCGGCTTCTTTCTTTTCGGTGTAGTTCTTACCCTTTAGCCCTCCGAGACCTATTAAACAAACTTCCGAACCCGGGCGAAAAGTATCTTTATAAAAAAGCTGTAAACCCTCCGAACCATAATATATATTTGCGTGTTCTTCTTCGTTTGAATCCTTTAAAACTCCATAATATAGCATAGCTCTTTACCTCCTATTATCTTTTTATATATCCGTCTTCATCATAGCAAATGTCAGTTAAAACATAATCCCAACTTGTACCCCAATGAGTGACACCCCAAATATATAAATCAAGCTCTTCACAATAAAAAACAATTTCGTTGTTTTCCTGTAATATGCGGTCATCATCTACAATGTAAAATTGGAAGATTTCGCCGGGGTTCTGTTCTTCTTCGAGTTCGTCAATCTGTTCTTGGAGCTTGTCAATCTGTTCTTGTGTTTCTTCTGTGATTTCGTCAAGCTCTTCGAGTTCGTCAATCTGTTCTTGGAGTTCGTCAATCTCTTCTGAATTATCAACAAAGCCGCCTATCTGTTCAAAATAAAAGCCTTTTTGTTCAAGCTCTGACATAATGTCATTATTTAAGATGTGATTAAAAGACTTTGCAAAAGTAGCATAATCAACTCTGTTGTGCTCCTGTCCGTACTCGCTCACCTTGTTACCATAAAAATAAAGTTCTCTGTTAGCCATTGTTATTACCTCCGTTATATTGTTATTTGTTTGGTTGCGTTTCAAGTTCTTTCTTGATGATATAACTATATCAAGTTATAACTTGATTGTCAATACTTTTTATTAAGCTTTTTCAAGTTTTTTCTTGATGTGTTTTTATGTTCGTAAACTGTCAAGTTTTCGGACGTTTGCCGGGGCTGTCGAATTGTGCCGCCTGTCTTCTTTTCTTTATAATGTGATTAAACTCTTTTAATCTTTGCCGGGTTTGGTTCGTGTGCTTTGTGGGTTTACCCTCTGACACCTTTTTATATTTTGGTTTGTGAATTGTTCCGGCTGAATCTGTCCGGGGCTGTCCGGGTCTCGGTGACTTGTGCCCCGGAGGGGGAATATAAAACCCCGACCCCGGGGTGGGGAGTGCGGTAAATATCCGCAAGAAACAAAAAGTTCAAGTTATGTCTTGACAAGTTATAACTTTAATGTTATTCTACAATCACAAGGAGGTCATAACCATGACAAGTAAAGAAGTTATCAAACAGTTAATGACAGACAAGAACATGACAAACGCTTCTATGGCTTCGGCTATAGGTATCACACAGGCGGCTTTATGGGATAGATTAAATCCCAAGAAGACCGATAACATGACAGTAAAGAAGCTTAATTCCATGCTTCGTATCTTAGGCTACGAGATAGCTGTAGTTCCTCGAACCAAAGCAAACCGTATAGAGGGAGCTTACATTATAGATGATTGCGACTCATAACAATGAGGAGGTGATAGCTTATGCTATATGGATATGCAAGAGTCTCAACCAAGGGTCAAGCCCGAGACGGTAACTCCCTTGAAGACCAAGAATCCAAACTACGTGAAGCCGGGGCTGAGGTGATTTACTCAGACTCTTTCACAGGTAAGAAAATGGATAGACCCGAGTTTGATAAGTTAAAGGCGGCTCTATCTAAAGGAGATACCCTCATTGTTACCAAACTCGATAGGATAGCCCGAAGTGCTACTCAAGGAAGTGAGTTGGTACAGGAGCTTATATCCCGGGGAGTCAAAGTTCATGTTCTCAACATGGGATTCATGGATAACTCACCTACAGGAAAGCTCATTATGAATGTGATGTTTGCTTTTGCTGAATTTGAGAGGGATATGATTATTCAAAGAACTTCCGAGGGTAAGGAGGTGGCAAGAGCCAAGGAGGGTTATACCGAGGGTAGACCTCGTAAGGTTATTGACCCCGGGGCTTTTGAAAAAATCCTCAAGAAACAAAAAGACGGTCAAATGACCGTAGGTGAGTGCTGTGAGGTACTAAACATTTCTCGTACTACTTGGTATGAGAGGTTAAAGGAGGTGGCGATATGACACAGGAACAGCTTATTGGTTTAATAACCCTTGCTGTTATAATATGGATTGTGGTTATGTGCTTTAAGCATGGGTTTAATGGTGCTTGGGGATTGCTCCTCAAGATTCTCTTCTTCCCTATCTATGGACTATATGCTATGGCGAAGTTCCACCGAGAGAGGAAAAAACAGCGTAAGGCGAACACGATTCACATATTTTGGTGGTGATTGGGGAATTTAGGGAAGTTTTTAACCAATCTATTACATAAGAAAAATATTTATTAGAGGGTTGTCTTATATAAGACTTAGGAGCTGAAAAAGTTCCCTAATTTCCCTATAGGTACTTTTTAGTGCATGGCTTAATTGCTGTGCACTATTTTTATTGAGGTGAAACATGGTTAATATTTTTGACAGGATATATGCAAAGATTTTAGAGTGCCCGGACGAATTTAGAGCCTATGAAGATTACTACTTTATGGCTCTTGATAAGCTAAAGACCGATATACCGGGTGGTATTAAGGAATTGAAGTTCCTTTCGGAGCTAATTATCAAGGAAATTCCCAAGGAACATGAGGAAAGGTTCTTACAAGATATATTTGACCTCCACAGGAGGGTTTTACTTGCCGCCGCTCCTTATGACTTTGATTCATACCTACTCTACATTGAGTGGAACAGAGAACCGGCGAAGAAGTTTTATGTTCCCCGGAGGAAACAGCTATTAAAGGTGACCAATGCTCTACAGAAGTTAGCCGATGATAAGTTGGACTTACTCGCTATCTCTCTTCCTCCCGGTGTGGGAAAAACTACTATGGCTATATTTTTCCTTACATGGCTCGGAGGTAAATACCCGGACAAGCCTATCCTTGGAGGAAGTCATAGTAACTCATTCCTCAGAGGAGTATATGACGAGTGTTTGAGGATAATTACAGGTGAGGGAGGAGAATATCTTTGGTCAGATGTGTTCCCGGAAGTAGGACTCGCAAACACCAATGCTAAGGATATGCGTATAGACCTCGGAAAGAGTCAGCGTTTTGAGACACTTGAGTTCTCTTCTATTGGTTCGGGAAATGCCGGTAAGGTGAGAGCTGAGACTCTCCTATACTGTGATGACCTTGTAGACGGTGTTGAGACAGCACTCTCTAAGGTGAGACTTGATAAGCTATGGGAACAGTACACCACAGACCTTAGACAGAGAAAGATAGGCGATTGTAAGGAACTTCATATTGCTACGAGGTGGAGTCTTTATGATGTTATAGGTAGGCTTGAAGCTCAGTATGAGGGTTCTGATAGAGCCGAGTTTATTGTCTTTCCGGCTCTTGATGAAAATGACAGGAGTAACTTTAATTATCCTTGTGAAGCCGGGTTTACTACCAAGTTCTATCTCGAACAGAGGGAAATCATGGAGGACGCTTCTTGGAGGGCACTCTATATGAATCAGCCTGTAGAGAGGGAGGGTCAGCTCTATGCTCCCGATGAATTGAGAAGATACTTTGAATTACCCGATAGAGAACCCGATTGTATCATAGCCGCCTGTGATACCAAAGACAGGGGTGATGACTTCTGTGTTATGCCGGTGGCTTATCAGTACGGACAGGACTTTTATATTGAAGATGTTATCTGTGACAACGGAAAGCCCGAGATTGTGGAGACAAGGCTTGTGACCTGTCTCTTGCAAAACAAGGTACAGCTTGCAAGATTTGAGTCAAACTCAGCCGGTGGTAGAGTTGCGGAAAAGGTACAGCGTGAAGTCAAGGCGAAGAATGGTATCACGAACATTACCACTAAATACACTACCGCAAACAAGGAGACCAAGATTATTGTAAACTCTCCGTTTGTAAAAGAGCACTTCCTGTTTAAGGACGATACTGTACCGAGGAATAAGGACTACAGGAGAATGATTGACCAACTGTGCGGCTACACAATGTCCGGGAGAAATAAGCACGATGATACACCCGATGTTATGGCTCAGTTAGTTGAATTTATTCAAAATATGTCAGCCGGGAGGGTTGAAGTATTTAAGAGACCTTGGTAGAATGTAGTAAAATGTTGATATTTTACGCATTTTTACTTGACATAGTACAAAATATAGTATAAATTAGGGTTAGAATACTAGATAGTGAGTGATTGGGTGCATATTTGCACGAATTTTAATTCGGGCAAGTGTGCACTCTTTTATTTTGCCGGAAAGGAGGGTTAATCGTGGGTAATGTCATAGATGAAGAAAAGTCTACTTCTCAGACAAGACAGCTTCATGGACGTAGAGTTATCTTCACCAATGCAAAAAGCATTGACAGGGATAACGTAGTTGATGTGCTTACGAAAGCTCTCACAACACATGACCTTAACCGTAGTGAGATTGATTACCTGTGGAAATACTACAGAGGTAATCAGCCTATTCTTAACAGGGTTAAGGATATAAGACCCGAGATTTGCAACAAGATTGTTGAGAACCGGGCTAATGAAATCGTTTCTTTCAAGGTGGGCTACCTGTGTGGTGAGCCTATTCAGTACGTTTCGAGAAGTGGTAACGAGGAAGTTTCCAAGATGATTACCACTCTCAACGAGTATATGTTTGCCGAGGATAAGGCAAGCCAAGACCAAGAGGTTGTTGAGTGGCAAATGATTTGCGGTACAGCCTTTAGATTGGTTCTCCCGGACGAGAAGTCTGAGGAAGACGAAGCTCCGTTTGAAATGTACACCTTAGACCCTCGTAGTACATTCGTGGTCTACTCTTCTGAGATTGGTCACAAGCCTTTAATGGCTGTTAAGTACCGTAGGGATTCCGAGACACAGGTTGTTTACTACTCTGTTTATACCGAGAACAGGTATTACGAGATTGAGGATTCTCTTATAAGGGTTGAGAAAGCTCATGCCTTAGATTGTATTCCTATCTTTGAGTACCCGGCGAACAATGCGAGACTCGGTTCATTTGAGATTGTGCTCCCTCTCTTGGACGCTATCAACAATATTGAATCAAACCGCTTGGACGGTATGGAACAGACAATACAGGCATTTATCAAGTTTGTGAACTGTGACATTACCGCTGATGACTTCAAGGAGCTGAAAGACCTCGGAGCTATCAAGGTTAAGTCTGTAGACGGTGCAAACGCTGATGTGGATATAGTCACAAATGACCTTAACCAAGACCAAAGCCAAACCCTCAAGGAGGATTGCTACAATGCGGTTCTCACTATCTGTGGTATGCCAAACCGTAACGGTGGCTCTTCTACCTCAGATACCGGGGCGGCTGTTCTTCTTCGTGACGGTTGGTCTCTTGCCGAAGCAAGGGCTAAGGACTCTGAGCATATCTTCAAGAAAGCTGAAAAGAAGATGTTAAAGCTCGTTCTTCGTATCTGTAGAGATTTAAGTGAGGTTGACCTCAAGCTCAAAGACATTGATATGAAGTTCACTCGTAGGAATTACGAAGCTATTCAGAGTAAATCACAGGTGCTTATCTCTATGCTCGAACAGCCTAAGATTCACCCTCTTCTCGCTTTTGAGCACTCGGGATTGTTTACAGACCCGGAGACAGCTTATGCACTCTCCATGAAATATTATGAGGAGCAAATGGCTAAGTGGTCACCTGTGGAGGTAGACGAAGATGACGAAGATGAAACCGAAGACGAAGAAAAGGACGATGTACGCTCCAACGGACAGCTTTCGGAAGAGTCTAAAGACTCAGATACGAAGTGAGTTCAATCACCTTTCTCTTCTTAGCTTCGATGAACTCAATGTAGTTCGGATAAGTAATGAACTCAAAAGTACCTATGGTAGGTTAATGGATTTTAACCTCAAGGGGTACAGGAAGATAGTTGAAGAAGCCCATGAATACGCTCTCACTCTTCTTACTGAGGAGGAAAAGAAGAAAGAATCCAAAGTAGATTTTGTTGAGGACGAGTTTATTGAATACCTGTTTACAACCTATAACTACGTTACCGGCTATCTCTATAAGAAAGAAGCTGAGCGTAAAAGATTAAGACAGGGTGAGGAAATGGCTACAGCCCGGGAGTACAGGGATAGACCCCGGTATCGTAAGACCTTAGAGAAAAGTGCTAACCTGTGGTTCACTCAATCGGGGCAATATGCGATAGACCTTGAAGACTATACGGTTCTTGAAACTCTTCGTAGAGCCGGGGTTGAAAAGGTTCAATGGATAGCTGAGGACGATTTCAAGACTTGTGCGGTGTGCCGGAAACTTGACGGTATGATTTATGACATTGATAAAGTACCGCACAAAACGCATTACAACTGTAGATGTATGATTATCCCTTACAAAGATATGAAAGACTTCGCTTAGGAGTTTTGAAATATGGTCAGAGAAGACCTTAATCGCAAATAGGTAGAGAAACCTTAAATCGCAAGTATGTTCACAGAAGAACTCAAAAGACAAGGAGGAATTTCAAAATGAAGATTGATGTTACTAAGATTGACGGTTACGAGGAAATGTCAGCGGAGGAAAAGCTCAAGGCTCTTGAGGGTTTGGAGATTCCCGACCCGGACTATTCCGGCTATGTGAAGAAAGATGTGTTTGATAAGACCGCTTCTGAGCTTGCCGAGAAGAAGAAAGAGTTAAGAGACAAAATGTCTGAGGACGAAGCCGCTAAGCTCAAGGAGAAAGAAGAACGTGAAAAGCTACAGGCTGATTACGAGAAGCTCCTCCATGAGACTACCGTTTCTAAGAATAAGTCAAGCTTATTAGCACTCGGATATGAGGAGAAATTAGCCGATGAAACAGCCGAAGCTATGGCAAGAGGAGACCTCGATAAGGTGATTTCTAATCAGAAGAAGCACTTGGACGCTTTCGAGAAAAAGATTAGAGCCGAAGCCTTGAAAGATACCCCTAAGCCTACAGGTGACGGAGATTCAAAGACAATGACCCTCGATACACTCCGAAAGATGTCTCCTATGGAGCGTATGAAGTATTCACAGGAACACCCGGAGGAGTACAAGGAGCTGTATTCAAATAATGGTGGAGACGATTCTACCGAGTAAAACTAAGGAGGTAATAATATGCCACACGTAATTTATGATAACTTTTTCCTCTCTAATGAGGTTGAAGACCAATTCAATTCTCACCTTGACTTACAGAGATTTTGTACAGTAGACAACAATCTCGTAGGTGAAGCCGGCATGAAGCGTAAGATTAACCGCTATCGTGCTACAAACGCAACTCAGAAGCTCACAATGGGTAACGGAAACACTCAGAGCATTGAGGTTTCTTACGCTCAGAAAGAGTACGAGATTCTTCTCGCTCAGAACCGCTTCGAGTATTACGATGAACAGGCTATGACAGACCCTATGCTCGTTCCTGTAGGTGTTCGTCACATGGCTACAGATATGTTCAACACCGTAAATGGTGACATTTTCGCTGAGTTCAACAAGGCTACAAAGATTGTAGTTGTAAATGCTATGGGCTTTGACGCTTTCGCTGACGCTCAGAGTATGTTCAACCTTGAGAACATCGAGGGTGTTGAGTTCTTCGCTTTCGTAGCTCCGGCTGACGTAGCCGCTCTTAGAAAGGCACTCGGACTTAACTTACAGTATGTAGAAGCATTTGCACGTACAGGCTATATCGGAACTGTAGCCGGTGTAAACATCTACACAAAGAAAGACGCTGTAGCCGGCACAATCTGTGTTGGTACTAAGGACGCTGTTACCCTCTTCAATAAGAAAGGTACAGAGGTTGAGACTCCTCAGAGAGACAGCGGAGACGCTAACGTTCGTAAGAACACAGTATTTGCTCGTAAGTATTATATTGCGGCTCTCACAGACGAAAGATACGCTGTCAAGATTGTTAAGGGAACAGCTACGGTTACTACAGATACTACCGTTGACGCTTCTAAGACTTACTACGAAGCAAGCGGTCTTGGCTATGTGGAAGTAGTTCCCGAAGCCGGTGACAACCCTAAGACAAGCGGTTGGTACGAGATTACCGTAGCGTAAACGAGGAAAGGAGGTGGACGGTATGACAAGTGAAGAAAAGCTGACAGCTCTTAGAGCTATGGTAGGTGACTCTGATACTGATGACGTACTGTCCACTTTTTTAACCCTTGCCGGAAATAAGATACTTACCAAAGCTTATCCGTATGAGGATATTTCAGAAAAGGAAGTACCTACTCAGTATGAATACCTACAGGTAGAGATTGCGGCTTATATGCTCGACAAAAGAGGTGCTTACGGACAGATTACTCACTCTGAGAATGGTATTCAAAGACAGTATGAAAATGCCGATGTGCCCTATTCCATGCTGAAAACGATTACTCCTTATTGTGGGGTGATTAAATGAGGTGCATGAATCTGAACAAACAGAGTTTCTACTATGCTCTTTACGAGGGTAGAGAACCTCTCACAGACGATTACGGTAATGCAAGCGGTGAGTACCGGCTAATATATGGAGACCCACAACCATTTAAGGCTAATATTTCAGCCGCAAGGGGTGAGACTCAGAGTAATCAATTTGGTGAGAATCTTGTTTATGACAAGACCATTATTCTTGACCGGGGAGCACTCAATATTGACGAGTACACAATACTTTGGATAGATATTGAACCTCAGTTAGATGAAAACGGACACCTCGCCAAGGACGAGAACGATAAAGTCATTACTCCTCACGATTATGTAGTGAAAAAGGTTGGAAATAGCCTACACACAGAGCTTATAGCGATAAGTAAGGTGACAGTAAGTGGCTAAAACAGTTATAAAGGTTGACCTGTCTGAGGACGGTATCGACAAGGCAATTAAAGACTTAGAGAAGTACAAGAAATCCTTTAAGGAAAAGTGCGACCTCTTTTGTCAGAGATTAGCCGAGAGGATAGCCGAGGAAATGAAGACAGGTTTTTCCGGGGCTGTGGTAGATGACTTAACCGAACTTTCCGGGGGAGCACGATACGCAAATGTAATTGTGAATGACCCGGTTCAAAACGATAACACATGGGTTATATCCGCTAACGGAGAAGACGCTGTATGGGTTGAGTTTGGTTCGGGTGTTCATCATAACGGAGCGTTAGGTTCTTCTCCTAACCCTTACGGTACGGAGCTTGGCTTCACAATCGGGGGCTTCGGTGTAAATGGTGTCAAAGACAAGTGGGCTTTCAAAGAGGGTGACGAGACTAAGTGGACTTACGGTACTCCGGCTCAAATGCCGATGTATAAAGCTGTTCAAGCGGCTATTCAAGATGTAGACAAATTAGCTAAGGAGGTGTTCTCGGGTTGATAAATGCTGAAAATGAGATATTCAACGAAATAGCGAGTGTTCTGAGAGAATCTTACAGCAACATCTTTGTTACCGGGGAATACGTAAAAGCTCCTCCCTCATTTCCCTGTGTATCTATTGTGGAGATAGATAACGCTGTATATAGGAACTCTTCTACAAATTGTGTTGAGGAGAACCATGTAGCGGTTACCTATGAGGTAAATATCTATTCAAACAGGGCTACCGGGAAAAAGAGCGAGTGCAAAGCTATAGCTGATTTGGTAGATACAAAACTCGCAAACCTCGGGTTCACAAGAATGATGTTAAATCCGATTCCGAACCTTGAGGATTCAACTATTTACAGATTGTCCGGGCGATACCGGGCTGTAATTGGAAAAGACCATACAATTTATAGGAGGTAATAATCATGGCTATTTCAACCTACAAAGTATTCCTTATGAAAAAGGGAACAGGTGATGTTTATGAGAAGTTGGTAGACATTAAGGAGTTCCCCGACCTTGGTGGTTCTCCCGAAATGTTGGAGACAACTACTCTTTCAGACAATATGCAAACTTACATTCCCGGTATTCAGAGCCTTGACGCTCTTGAGTTTACCGCTAACTACACTAAGGCTGATTTCACAGCTCTCAAGGCACTTGACGGTGTAGAGAATGATTACGCTGTTTGGTTCGGTGGCACAGGTGAGGGAAGTTCTCTTACACCTACCGGCTCAGACGGTAAGTTTGAGTTCAAGGGTCAGCTCTCCGTATTCCCTGTAGGTGGTGGAGTAAACGAGGTAGTTGATATGACTATCACAATCGCTCCCTCAACACCTATCACAGTAGGAGCTTAATTAACAGGTTCACATGAACACAGATTTTAGGAGGATAAATCTATGAGTAAGACACTTACTTTCGAGTATGAGGGTGAAACCTATACTCTTGAGTTCACAAGACGCACAGTTTCCGAAATGGAGCGTAACGGTTTTGTCGCAAATGACATTGACCTCAAGCCCATGACGGTACTTCCACAGCTTTTTGCCGGAGCTTTCCTTGCACACCACAGGTTCGTAAAGAACTCTACCATTGAGGAAATCTATTCCAAGATGACGCACAAAGAAGCGTTGATTGGAAAGTTAGCCGAAATGTACAACGAGCCTATTATGGCACTTGTGGCTGAGCCGGAGGAGTCAAAGGGAAACGTGGATTGGGCGGCGAGTTGGTAAGTGGCTCTCTGTCCTCTGATGATGAAGAGGGGGAGCACTCTAATAAGATTGCTCCCCTTTTAACTTACACAGACACTTTCAACAAGCAATTTCCCTATTACTTATCAATCGGCATGACCGAGGAACAGTATTGGGATAAAGATTGTAATTTGGTGAAGTTCTACCGAGAAGCGGAAGAACTCAGAGCCGAAAAAGTAAGTTTTGAAGCGTGGTTACAAGGACGATATGTGTATGACGCTATCTGTGCGGTATCACCTATCTTACACGCTTTTGCAAAGAAAGGTACGAAGCCTGTTCCTTATGTGAAAGAGCCTTATCCGATTACTAAGGCTACCAACGAGAAGCAAGCGGAGGATAAAGCCAAGGCTAAGTACGATACGAACAAGGCATTTATGGAAAACTTTATGCTTTCGTTCAACAAACAATTCTCAGTAAAGGAGGGATAAGAGGTGGCTACAACCATTGATAGTCTTGAGATACAAGTTGAACAAAATTCTACCAATGCCACTAAGGGGCTTGATAGCCTTACTGAATCTCTCGGCAAGCTGAAAAATGCTTCTAAAGGCGGCTTAGGTCTTAATGCTGTGAAGAATCAGCTCTCAAAGCTCAATGAAGCTATGGGAGGTGTTAATAACAGTAGCATTGATAAGCTGAATGATTTATCAAACAGCCTTGAAAAACTTGCTAACCTCGGTGAGATTAACCTCTCCGGGGCTATTCGTGGTATTTCAAAACTCTCACAGGCTATAGGTAGTATCACTCTCTCCTCTGTAGAGAATCTCGAAGATACGGTCTCAGCACTTGAGAGAATGGGTAATCTTGGAAATTTCTCCGTTCCTAACATGAGAAATCTTACAGCTTCTACAGGAGGAGCTACTACCGCTACTCCCGGGATTGACCCTACCACAAGCGGAGGAAACGTAGGAGACCGAGTAGATGAAGTAAATCGTTATACAGACGCAACGAACCGGGCGGCAAACGCTACGAGCTATTGGAAATCTCAGCTTACCTCAGCCGGTCAGAGTATCTCTTCGGCTTATGGTAATGCCTTTAAAGGTATGGTACAGGGAGCTTCGAGCTTCGGTAATGCTATAAGAAATATTCCGAGTAAGGCTCTTTCGAGTCTTGCCACAATACCTCTCAAGGTAGCAAGTGGGTTTAAGAAAGCTGTAAGTGTTGTCGCAACATTCGCTTCTAAGCTGAAAGAGGTTGCAAGCTCGGCTATAAGTGCCGGAATAGGTAGGATAAAGAACAGCATTTCGGGGCTTACAAGTAGTCTGAGTATGGGTAATTCTAAGCTCGGACATTTCGTTACTTCTCTCGGAAGAATCGCTATGTATAGGACGGTGAGATTTATTATCTCTCAGACCACACAGGCAATAAAAGACGGAGTGAATAATCTCTATGAGTGGAGCAAGGTAGCTGACGGTAGGTTTTCCGCAAGCATGGATAGAATGGCTACAAGCTGTCAATATTTGAAGAACAGCTTAGGAGCTATGGTCTCTCCTATTCTCAACGCTCTTGCTCCGGCTATTGACTTCTTGATTGATAAGTTTGTGGCTCTCATAAATGTAATCAATCAGTTTTTTGCAAGGCTCACAGGAGCTAAGACTTTCACAGCGGCTAAGAAAGCGGCTACATCTTATAGTAGTGGACTTGAGAAAACAGGTAAGTCAAGTGACAAGGCGGCTAAGAAAAATAAGAAAGTGGCTGACTCTCTCAAAGAAATTAAGGACGCTACTCTCGGTATAGACGAGCTTAATATTATTTCTCCTCTTGAGGATAAGAATAAAGACGATGATGACAACCCTCTCGCTGACGCTTCGGGTGGTAGCGGAGGAGGTGGCGGCTTCGGTGATATGTTTGAGACTCTCCCTATAGATTCAGACATAGCCGATTTCGTAGATAAGCTCAAAGAGCTGTTTAATGCCGGGGATTGGGAGGGCTTAGGAAGACTTCTCGGTTCTAAATTCAACGAGCTTGTTGAAAGCATTGATTGGAGCGGCATAGGTCACAAAATGGGCTATTACATCAACGGTGCTATTCAGACTCTTTACTATTTCCTCGATGAAGTAGATTGGAACAGACTTGGTATGCACTTTTCAGAGCTTATCAACGGAGCTTTAGCTGAGATAGACTTCACCTACTTTGGAAGACTTATTACTAAGAAATGGACTATGTTACTTGACATAATCATTGGATTCTTAGGAGGACTTGATTGGGGTCTTGTAGGTAAATCTTTTGGCGATATTCTCCGGGGTATGTTCGATGAAGCGTACGAGTGGATTACAAGCTACGATTGGGGAGAAATGGCTGATAGTGCATACAAGAACATCAAAGAATGTCTCACAGGCATTGACTTTGCTTCTGTAGCCGAAAGTTTCTTCAAAGCTCTTGGTGCGGCTTTAGCGGCGGCTGTCAGCTTCATAGGTACATTTGTAGCCGATATTTGGGCTGATATTTGTAAATACTTTGATGATTACCTCACCAATGATGACGGTACTCGAAAAACAGGTTTAGATTGGGTAGCCGGAATACTTGAGGGTATTTGGGAGGGAATAAAGAACATTAGTCAATGGATTTATGACCATGTGTTTACCCCTTTCATAGACGGATTCAAGGCGGCTTTCGGTATTCATTCTCCGTCAACGGTTATGGCTGAAATGGGTACATTCATCGTGGAGGGATTGATTAACGGTATCTCCGAGAAGTTCACGGCTTGTATTGACAAGGTTAAGGAGTGGGCTTCAA
>Ga0326512_10000386_pt1 | contig 38237 bp, 27 predicted proteins | sample 1_2617_0518_D_FD_203652 | JGI IMG/M metagenome (GOLD analysis project Ga0326512, IMG submission 203652) | Bovine rumen microbial communities from UC Davis, California, United States - 1_2617_0518 | ecosystem: Host-associated > Mammals > Digestive system > Stomach > Rumen | place: USA... | reverse complement strand
CAAGCAGCATAAATCCTTAAATGCTAAAACAAAAACCGGATTTGACTCCGGTCTGTTTGCTATGCCCAGTTATTTCAAAACAGAAAACTGCCAACAAGCTCTTGATTTTGGTTAGCAGGTTTTAGTGCAACATTTTTCTCTCGCAAATTGTATTGATATGTAATAATGGTTGGCGGAGGAGTAATAAGATGAGTAAAAAGGTATTAGCTGCTGTTCTTGTTCTTGCCAATGTGATGGCACTGGCATCCTGTTCACAGGCTTCAAATACGGATGAGACCACCCGCAGAAGCAGAAGAGATGCGGAAGATGCACAAGAAGCGGAAGAGACAGAATATGAAGACAAAGGTGCCCGTCATTCATCAGCGGAAGACAAGGTTTACCATACCATCGAAAAGCTCGGCAGCGCACTTGCTGGCTGTGATTACGATGCAGTCTGCGAGCTCTGTTCATACGAACCTTACGAGATCAGGTCAGTTATGCCTGTTGTATATGAAGTCGAAGAGATCAATTACAATTCCGATTTCATCAAAAAGAAACCGGGTGATATGCTCCGTGTAAGAAGTGTGATCGCAGCCACGACCACATATGAGATCGATGAATCAAGCTTCAAGTCAAATCTCTGGGCTGAGAACTGCTCGGTAAACGTTACTTTCTCACATAAGGATTACAACGAAATCCTGGATAAGAGAGACAGATTTTTGGGTGCTGCCGATTTCAACATGCTTCTTTCTGAAGTTGAGGATACTGTAGATCTGGAAATGACTCTTGAATTCATTAAGGATGAAGACAGCGGACGCTATCTTCTGGCAAACGGAAGAGATCTTGCGGAGATCTACGATTACGATCTTCCCGAACTCAAGTTCATGACCGACATTTTTGACACGGTAGAAGACAGCTGGATGACCGGTCCGGGCTGGAATTCCGCTACCGAGACCTACACCGACACCAATACATTCGAGTTTGTTGTCAGTCTTACCGATGAGGCCAGCCAGTATGTATGGCAGTATAAGTACCGCATTTCCAAAAAGACTGACGAAGGATGGGTGCCTCTCTATACATCAGACACCATCGTAGACAGATATCCTACAGGAATCGATCTGGTTTATACCGAGCAGGAGAATTTCCCGACAGGCCACTACATATTTTTTATTTACGACATGCAGAGCGGATCCTATTATGGTTGGGAGTACGACGTTGTAAACGGCGCGGAGGTGGTCCAGACTGACAACGCTGTTACCGGTTCTGTTGCTGAGACAGAAGCTCCCCAGGAGACTGAAGAAGCTGACGAAGACGAGGTCTGATACTTTTAGGAAGCTTTGCTTTCAGCTTCGATCGAAGCGTGCTTGCATTTGTTTTCGCCTGAAGGCTCTTTTTCCGATGCCCACCTGCGCTCTATCTTCCTGAAGATAACGGCGGTGATTATCATGCCAGCAACGCCTGCTGCGATCCATGCCAACGGGTCGGATGCAACGGCGATATAGTAGTTGTGCACATAGATCGAATAGAACGAAGTGATCATTCTCGCACCGAGTTCAACGAATCCCAGGACTGTTGCAAGTCCCGCATAACCTACGGACTGGATCGTATTCCTGTAGATGAAGATTATTGAGAGGAAGAAGTAGCATACGGCACACTCCGTGATATATGTGGTTGCCCACGGAAGATAGACCGATACATCAACTTCGGTGTCGAAAAAGATCCAGAGCACATGAGGAAGCGCCAGTATTGCAACAGCGGCTGAGATGATCGAGTAAACGATATAGATCTTAACTGCGCTCCCGACACCTTTTCTGATCCTCTTCATGTTGCGCGCGCCGAAATTCTGACCGACGAAAGCAGCCATAGTCTGACCTACCGTAAACATGCCCTGGGTTAAGATCCCCTGGAACTTGCTTGCGGCTGTAATAGCCGTAACTGCGACATCATCAAAAGTATTGAAAGCACTCTGCATTATGACAGTTCCGGATGCGGTGATGCTGTACTGGATAGCCATCGGGATACCGAGCCGGAGCTGCTGGGATATGATGGATCTGTTGAGTTTCCAGTCCTCTTTTGCGGGCCTTAAAGTCGGCATTTTCGCATAGATGTAAATGATGCAGGGGATGACTGCGAGCGCCTGCGAAATGACCGTGGCAAGAGCCGCGCCGCGTGTTCCGAGACCGAATCTGACGATGAACACGAGGTCCAGGACGACATTGGTTGCTGCCGAACAGAGCAGGAAGATCAGAGGCATCTTGCTGTTTCCGATAGCCCTCATGAACGATGAACAGAGATTGTACATGACAGTGAAAAAGATTCCGCAGCAGATCGTCGTTATGTATGCATAAGCATCGTCGAAAATATTGACCGGCGTGTGCATAAGTGTAAGCAAAGGCTTCATGAATGCGAGGCTCACGGTCGTGAGAAATGCCGAAACCGCAAGGCTCAGATAAAAGCCGTTGGTGACGGAAGCTTTGACTCCTTTGGAATCCATGGCACCGTAACGCTGGCTCGTGACTACCGAAAATCCGGTTACCATGCCGTTTGAAGTGCCGATTATGAGGAATACGATGGTGCCGGTCGAACCGACGGCTCCGAGAGCCTCAGGACTGACACAGCGGCCTACGATGATCGTATCCACGATGTTGTAGAGCTGCTGGGCGATATTTCCGAGCAGCAAAGTCATCGTGAACTTCAGGATTATCGACATCGGGGAGCCCTTTGTCATGTCTGTATCGGTTCTTTTTGGTGCCATATAAACCTCTCAAAAGCTGAATACAAAAGAATTATATAAAGCCCCCGTAAAAGCGCTAATTGTCAAACCTACGGAATATCGCACATTATAGGTCTGCCGATTTATATTTAATATCAGAAACCTTGCAAAATTTAATGATATTCACGGCAAATCCCCCTTTTACCCAATGTTAACGGCTTGTTTACATAACTAGCGCGCCAAGAACAAGAAAATCAAAATAAATGCAAGTAAAATAAAATCGGGCATTTCCGAAATGCTGTATAGTCTGTACAACCGCACTTTTCGAGGTGCCATTACTATCCGACGCCGGAGGATTTATCAATGAATGAGATAACTCTTAACTGGAAAGATTATATCGAAGCAGCGGTAAAGACAGCTGCCGAAGGTATCGTAATGCTTGAGAATAAGAATAATGTTCTTCCTCTCAAAAAAGGCACCAGAGTCGCCCTTTTCGGAAGGATGCAGATCCATTACTACAAGTCCGGAACCGGTTCCGGAGGCATGGTTAATGTAAATCACGTAACCGACATCAGAGAAGGTCTCAATGACTGCCCCGACATCACACTCGATGCGGAGCTCATGGACATATACGACAAATGGGATGAAGAGAATCCCATCGATGCAGGTCTCGGCTGGGGCAAGGAGGCATGGTCACAAGCCGAGATGCCTGTATCAGAAGAGCTTGCAAAGACTCTTTCGGCGCGCAACGACACAGCTGTCATCATCATTGCGAGAACTGCAGGTGAGGACCGCGACAATTCTGCTGAGAAGGGCGCATATTTTCTCAGCGACAGCGAAGAGCAGATGCTTGCCAGCATAACAAAAGCTTTTGACAACACAGTAGTACTTCTCAATGTCGGCAACATCATCGACATGTCTTTTGTAACGAAGTATGACATCAAGGGCGTTCTTTATGTATGGCAGGCCGGCATGATCGGCGGCATCAGCGTTGCAAGAGTTTTATCAGGCAGGGTCAATCCTTCAGGATGCCTTCCCGACACGATCGCAAAGTCACTTGAAGACTATGCTTCCGACGCATATTTCTGCAAGGATCTTAAAGAGGATATCTACCACGACGATATTTTCGTAGGCTACAGATATTTCTCGACATTCGGCAAAGACGAGGTTCTCTATCCTTTCGGATTCGGCCTTTCATATACGGATTTCGATCTGACAGATCCTGAATTCAGATTTGAAGACGACACCGTAACGGTCAGCGTTACCGTTAAGAACACTGGTAAGGTTCCCGGCAAAAAAGCCGTAATGCTTTACTGCAAGGCACCCGACGGAGCGCTCTCCAAGCCTTCCAGAGTTCTGGCAGGTTTTGCAAAGACAGGAACGATCCCCGAAGACGATGAGCAGCGCGTTACCATAACCGCACCTGTCAGAAGATTTGCTTCCTTTGACGACGACGGCAGAACAGGTCTCGGAGCAACAGGTTTCGTTCTCGAAAAAGGCACATACGAGTTTTTCCTCGGCAGTGATTTCATCACGGCCGAGTCTGTCGGATCCTTTGATCTGTCCGAAGGCAGACTTCTCGAAAAGCTTGACACCGCAATGGCTCCCACCAAGGCATTCAAGCGCCTTGTTGCAGTTCCGAACGGTGACGGCACATATTCCATGGGTGAAGAGGATACTCCCCTTGCCACAGTCAATTTTCTTGATTCACGCATGGACCGCGTAAAGCCTGAGATCCCCCAGACAGGAGACAGGGGCATCAGGCTTACCGATGTTAAGCACGGCAAGAATACCATGGACGAGTTCATCGCCCAGCTCACAGACGAGGATCTCTCGCTCATCATAAGAGGCGAGGGCATGGGAAGCCCCAAGGTTACCATCGGTACGGCAGCCGCATTCGGAGGCGTTACCAAAGAGCTCAAGGCAATGGGAGTTCCTACGCTCTGCTGCACAGACGGTCCTTCCGGCATGAGACTCGATTCGGGCAAGAAGGCATTCTCGCTTCCTAACGGAACATGCCTTGCCTCAACATTCAATGTTGAGCTTGTCGAAGAGCTCTACACATATCTCGGTGTCGAGATGCTTTCAAATAAGATCGATGCGCTCTTAGGCCCCGGAATCAACATCCACAGACATCCGTTAAACGGCCGTAACTTCGAGTATTTCTCCGAAGATCCGCTTCTTACGGGCCTCATGGCCGCTGCACAGGTAAGAGCCCTGGAGAAGTCCGGCGTAACCCCTGTTATCAAGCATTTGTGTGCAAATAACCGCGAGACCAACAGACGTGAGATGAGCTCCACAGTCTCATCACGTGCACTCCGCGAGATCTATCTGCCCGCATTTGAGATCGCAGTCAGGGAAGCAGGCGCAAGATGCATAATGACTTCCTATAACAGGATCAATGATTACTACAGCGCCAATTATTATGACCAGAACACCATGGTTCTCCGAGAGCAGTGGGGATTCACGGGTCTCGTAATGACCGACTGGTGGGCATACATCAACAAGGAAGTAACCCTTGCCGAGAAGTATTCTCTTGAAGACCACTCCGTAATGGCAAGATCCCAGAACGATGTTTACATGGTATGCACCAGTGTCGAAAAGGAGAATCTCTTGGAGACCGACACCTATAAGGAACTGACCGAAGGTGACGGTTCCCTCATCACACGTGCAGAACTCCAGAGAAATGCTGCCAACATCCTGAACTTTGCAATGAACACACCTGCAATGGACAGGGTTGAAGGCAATGAGGTCCAGATCAATCACATTGACAGCCCGTTCAGCGATGATGATGTCGAAGTCGATACCGATGTTTTCTATTCGATGACCGATGAAGTAACTATCGAATGCAAGACAAAGACTTCAAGAGGCAAGGATTTTGTTTTCGGAATCACATGTGAAAAGCAGGGTTATTACGGTCTTGAGTTCACCGGCTACTCCAACCTGGGTGAGCTTGCACAGATCCCCATGACGGTCTATATCACGAGCATTCCCTGTGCCGTCATCACATGGAACGGCACGAACGGCGAGCTTGTCACCAAGAGTTGCGAGTGCATGATGTATGCCAAGAACTGCGTCTTCCGTGCGCATTTCGCATCAGGCGGCGTATCGATCAAATCACTCAAGGTGAAGTACTTGAGATCGCTCGATGAACCTCAACCCGAATAACGCATTTTATAAACAAAGTAATTTGTATTAAAATAAGGTCGGCTCTTATCAGCCGACCTTAAATTTTTTACGGGGATATATGAGAAGAGATTACTTCACATGTGTATTCTTGGGACTTATCGCGGGAGCGTTGACTTTCGTATGCTTTAAGCCGCTCTATTTTACATGGGACCAGATAATCCCCAGGGATTTCACGCTCCTGGAACGTCTGGCGAGTGTCCTCTACACATTATTCTTCATCATATTCCTGCCCTGTTTTGCAGCATTCAAAAAGAAGGAATGGATCAACTGGGGTCTTGCAGCTTACGGCCTCATGGCTTATTTCCCTCTCTGGTTCTATCCGGCACCTGAGCTCATCAAGGGTGACGGCGCAAGCATAGGACATATTCTGGGTTCACTCAGCTTAAAGGCGATCTACGCCGTGGTTCAGGCGCCATTCGCAGCTCTTTCTCCGCTTATCGGAAATGATGCCGCTTCCATGATCGTTTACTGGATCCTGCCGGTATCGGTCATCTGGCCGATCCTGTTCAGGATCATCCGCTTCTACAGAAGGGCCTATCTTTCAGAGCAGTTAAACCCCATGACTGCAGACCAGGCCGCACCTGCTGCCGCCAAAACACCCGAAGCACCTGAGAAGCCGGAAGTTCTTGGCACAGTTATCAGCGCACCCGTCACGGCTCAGTCACCCATGGATATCACACGCAAGAATGCGCCTGTCGAAAAGACTGACGACGCGATCAACATGCCGCCTCCGGGAAAGCACGAAAAGCCTGAGATCAAGGAAGGTCCTTCTCCCAGACGTGCCGGTGTCAGAGCGCCCGTAAGACCGGTTCATATCGGTGTCGGAGCACCCGAAAAGGAAGAAGTTGCATCCCTTGCTTCCGGTCCTAAGAAAGCTCCGCCGAAGCCGAAGTCCGACGAGGCGATCCCCATGGGCGCACCCAAGCCCAAGCCTGATGAGGCGATCCCGATGCGTGCACCCAAGCCGAAGCCGGATGAAGCGATCCCGATGGGCGCACCCAAGCCCAAGCCGGATGAAGCGATCCCGATGGGAGCTCCTTCTTCTGAAGATATCGGCAACAGGGCTTAACGTTTTCGAACGGCAGACAGGGAACTATGGTTGAAAACAGACCGCTCACCCTGTAAAATATATCGGTTGAATAATAGGACGGAGATTCAGATCAATGGCAAAGAACAATAAATTCTGGAAAACTTTGCTCTCGGGAAGCGACGACAAGAAGCACGCCGCTCAGACCGGACAGGACCCGCTTGAGGAAGGTCTTAAGGAGCTTACATGGTTTGAGAGTTCCAAGCGTGCAGTCCAGAGAGGTCTCCACAAGACATACGAAACATTCGGCGAAGAAGTCGGCAACTCACTTACCGCAGGTGTTCCCGCACTCTATCTTTTGGGACTCCTTCCTTTCGCTGCAATCAATACTTATATCGGCACTTCTTCTGAAGCAGGCGTGACACAGGCTCACGTAGTTATGTCGGTCATCGGCATCTCTGCTTTCATCATCACCCTGATCCTTGCTCTGCTTATGTCCACGGTTTACCACCTCATGAAGCACGGCACGCCTCACAAGAGGATCATGAACAAGGTAAACAGAAGTGTTGCTTATTTCGCAATTCTCGGTGCTTACACACCTATCTGCATAAATGTTTTAGGTCCCATTTCCGGTTCGGTACTCTGGGCTCTTGAAGCTCTCATGGCGATCGCCGGAGTACTCGTTACCGCGCTTGCTTATCACACAAAGGTCGGCAAGGGATTCACATACTTCATCTATGCGGTAATGGGATGGGCTATCATCTTCAGGATCATCGAGTTCTACAACAACGTATCACACCTTTGCTTCTGGCTCCTTATCTCCGGTGCGATCGTTTATACGGTAGGTATCTTCTTCGCTCCTTCAAAGAGAAGATTCAAGTTCTCCCACATGGTATGGCACTTTTTCATCCTCGCAGGACTCGTGCTCCACGTTTTGGGATTCGTATACTTCTTCGGTTAATATAAATACTTATTAAGTAAATTCTGCGCCCTCATTTGAGAGGGCGTTTTTATTGCCCTTCGAAAACCCTCTGATTCCACCTATAGTTGCGTTTGAGCCGTTTTTGATGTGCGAAATTGTGGAAAAATATTAAACCCGCACAATCGGGGATATTCTGAATTATTCAAATATACAAATCGGGTTTTCCCGGATACGATTTTTCTTGACCGGGGGTACCCATATTGTAAAATATCTTTATAAACATATGGCGTCCCCGTACCGCGGTCAACACGGTGTGGGGTTTTTTAAGAAATAGGAGGATTAGGAAAATGCCAGAATTTTTAACAGGACCTATCATTGCAGCAATTATTATTGCCATCGTGGTAATCATCATCATAATCTGCAGCTATGTAAAGGCACCGCCGGATAAAGCTTATATCATCTCAGGTCTTCGCAAGAACCCTAAGATCCTGATCGGTAGAGCAGGACTCAAGATGCCCTTCTTCGAGAGAAAGGACGAGCTCCTCGTAAAGCAGATCTCAATTGATATCAAGACAGACGGATATGTACCTACAGCAGACTTCATCGGTGTTAACATCGACGCAGTTGCAAAGGTAAGAGTAATGAGCGAAGGCGAAGGCGTTAAGATCGCCATGAAGAACTTCCTCAACATGAAAGAGCAGCAGATCAGCGATTCTCTCGTTGATTCCCTCCAGGGTAACATGAGAGAGATCATCGGTACGATCACACTGAAGGACCTCTGCAACGACAGAAAGAAGTTCGGTGACGAGGTTCAGCAGAAGGCTCAGGAAGACATGAAGCGTCTCGGTATCGAGATCATCTCCTGCAACGTTCAGCACGTAACAGACGAGAAGGATCTCATCAATGCGTTGGGTCAGGACAACATGGCTAAGATCCAGAAGGATGCTTCCATCGCAAAGGCTCAGGCTGACAGAGACGTAGCAATCGCTCAGGCTCAGGCTCAGAAGGAAGCAAACGACGCTAAGGTCGCAGCTGATACAGAGATTGCAGTAAAGCAGAATGAACTCTCCATCAAGAGAGCAGAACTCAAGACGATTGAGGACACAAAGCAGGCTGAAGCTGACGCAGCTTACGAGATTCAGAAAGAGAATCAGCGTAAGACAATCGAGGTCACAAAGACCAATGCCGACATCGCTCGTCAGGAGAAGGAAGTCGACCTCAAGAGAAAGGAAGCTGAAGTTAAAGAGCAGGCTCTCGATGCTGAAGTCAAGAAGAAGGCAGAAGCTGAGAAGTTCGCTAAGCAGCAGGCTGCAGACGCTGCTCTCTATGAGAGACAGAGAAACGCAGAAGCTGAGAAGTTCGAACTCGAGAAGGCAGCAGAAGCTCGCAAGGTTCAGGCTGAGGCAGATCTCTTTGCTAAGCAGCAGGAAGCTGAAGGTATCCGCAAGGTCGGTGAAGCTGAGGCTGCAGCAATCGCTGCAAAGGGTTTAGCAGAAGCTGAAGCACTCGAGAAGAAGGCTGAAGCTATGAAGAAGTACGGCCAGGCAGCTATGATGGAAATGATCGTTAAGGCACTTCCTGAAATGGCAGCAGAGATCGCAAAGCCTCTTTCTACGATCGACAAGGTAACAATTATCGATTCAGGCAATGGCGGCGACACAGGCGTAGGCTCAATGGGCTCTTATGTTCCTTCGGTCCTTGCACAGACAATTGAGTCCGTAAAGGAAACAACCGGCATCGACATCAGGGAGATCATGAAGGCTAACACCTACGATGCAAAGGTCAACAAGAACATCACAGTATCAGGCCTTGAGGGAGTTCAGACACTGAACGTATCCACAGGCGACGTAAATGAGACAGTAAGCGGCGCTCCTGCCACAACAGCTCCGGCTGCTCCGGTCGCTCCGGAAGCACCTGCTGCACCTCAGGCACCCATCGCGCCGACGACAGAGGCTTAATTTACAAGCTGTGATTAGTTGCTACAACTGACTAACAAACCCGCCCCTTCGGAGATCATCTCCGGAGGGGCTAATTTTTTTGCTGAATCAGAATCGTACTTTTTGGGTGGCGAAAAGAGTACGATTTTGTGCGTTGCAAAGTGCATCATCATCGCGGAAACTGAAAGAGGCTGCCTCACATGAGACAGCCTCTATAGGTTATTTAATTACAACTCTTATTAACCGAAGAGTGTGAGCAGGATACCTGCAGCAACTGCTGAACCGATAACGCCTGCAACGTTCGGACCCATGGCGTGCATGAGCAGGAAGTTGGAAGGATTCTCCTTCTGGCCGACCTTGGAAGCAACACGTGCTGCCATAGGAACGGCAGAAACGCCTGCTGCGCCGATGAGCGGATTGATCTTCTTGCCGGACAGGAAGTACATAATAACACCGATGATGAGTCCGCCGACCGTAGCGAAGGCGAAAGCGCAAAGACCGATGATGATGATCTTAACTGTCTCGAGCTTAAGGAAGTTAGCGCCGATTGCTGTAGCACCTACTGATGTGCCGAGCATGATTGTTACGATGTTGCACATTGCGTTCTGAGCTGTGTCTGAGAGACGGTCTGTAACACCTGATTCTCTGAAGAGGTTACCTAGCATGAGACAGCCAAGGAGAGGTGCAACAGAAGGAAGGATGAGAACGCATACAACAGTTACGATGATAGGGAAGCAGATCTTCTCGGCCTTGGATACAGGTCTTGTTTGCTCCATCTTTACCTGACGCATCTTCTTTGTTGTAAGGAGCTTCATAATAGGCGGCTGGATCATAGGGATGAGCGCCATGTATGAATATGCTGCGATTGCGATAGCACCGAGGAGCTCAGGAGCGAGCTTGGATGTAAGGTAGATAGCCGTCGGGCCGTCTGCACCGCCGATGATACCGATGGAAGCTGCACCCTGAGGATCGAATCCGAGGAGACAGGCTACTACGAATGCGAAAGAGATACCGAACTGAGCGCCTGCACCCATGAAGAAGGATGAAGGTCTTGAGATCAGGGGTCCGAAGTCTGTCATCGCGCCGACTGCCATGAAGATGAGGCAGGGGAAGATATCCATCTTAACGCCAATGTAAAGGAAGTCGAAAAGACCCGGATCGATGTGGGCACCTGTAACGGGGTCATGATATCCGCCGCCCAATGCTGCCCAGTTGATATCACCGTTGAACCATTCGGGGTGGAAGATTCCGCCACCGGGCCAAGGGAGATTTGTAAGGAGCATACCGAATGCGATAGGGAGTAAGAGCAAAGGCTCATACTGCTTTTTGATTGCGAGATAGAACAGGATGAACGAGACGAGGATCATCACGCCCTGCTGCCACGTCATTGCGGCAATACCTGAGGTCTCCCACAGATTTTTAAATACTTCGATCATTACCGGTTACCCCCTGATTAAGAAATCGATACCAAGGGAGTGCCGGTATCTACTGACTGGCCCTTTGTTACGAGAACCTGAGCGATTGAACCTGCGCAAGGAGCATAGATCTCGTTTTCCATCTTCATAGCTTCGAGGATGCATACGAGATCACCTTCCTTAACTGCCTGACCGACAGCGACCTTTACATCAAGGATCGTTCCGGGCATAGGTGAGTTAACAGGTGTTGTGCCTGCGGCAGCAGTAGCAGCGGGAGCAGCTGCAGGTGCAGGAGCTGCTGGTGCAGCGGCAGGAGCGGCAACGGGAGCTGCAGCGGGTGCAGCTACAACTGCGGTTGTCTTGATGAGATTAGCTTTGCCTTTCTCAACTTCTACCTCATAAACTTTATCGTTAATTGTTACGTTGTATATCATGGTGGACAGTCTCCTTTAATTCTTTTCGACGAGTTTGATTGACTTGAATACGAGCTCTTCGAGCGGTATTCCCGAGTCATCTGCAACGATTGCCATGATCATGGCAGCTGTCTTCTCATCACAATTCTTGAGCTTCAGGGATCCGGAGGAGAATACTTCCTCGGAAGCTGCAGCTGCGGGTGCAGCGGCAGGAGAAGCAACAGAAGCAGAAGCCTTGGCAGGCTCTTCCTTTGAGCCGATCTTTGCGATAGCCTGGATGATCTTACCTGAAAGCGAGATCAGGATGTACATCAGCAGGAGAACGACGAATACTACAAGAATAACGATTCCGGCATCCATGAGCATCTCAGCTGTCGAAAGGTGCTGACCGCGCTCTACAACCAACTGAACAACAGGATTCATAATCAATCCTCCTTCTTTTCGATGGTGTAGTTAACTGTGTTGGATTCCTTCTCTTCACGTGCAGCAAAGAACTTTTCTGCTACCTGAGGGAAAGCGATATAGGAGAGGACATCCTCGTCAGATCTTGCCTTGTCGCCAAGCTCTTTCTTTGTCTTCTCGAAAACAGGCTCAAGTGAATCAGCATATCTGCCCTGAACGAGTTCTTCAGGCTTCCAGCATCTGTCGATGAGTTCCTGGTTGACTTCGCCCGGTGCTCTGCCGTACTCGCCTCTTAAGTAAGCCTTGATCTCCTTGGAAATGTTCTTGTATCTCTCGCCTAAGAGAACGTTCTGAACTGCCTGGTTACCGACCATCTGTGAGAGAGGTGTAACGAGCGGGGGATAACCCATGTCCTTACGTACTGCGGGGATCTCAGCGAGAGCTTCGTCGAACTTGTCGAGAGCGTGCATATCCTTGAGATTAGCGATCATGTTGGAGAGCATTCCGCCCGGAACCTGATACTTGAGGATGTCAGCCTTGATGCCCATGACTGTAGGATTGAGTGTTCCGTTGTCGAGGAACTTCTTTCTTACAGGTACGAAGAAATCAGCGATCTCCTTGAGCTTGTCCATATCAAGACCTGAATCGTAACCGAACTGGCCCATTGCGTAAGCCATTGTCTCTGTTGCAGGCTGTGATGTGCCGCCTGCCATTGTGGAGATAGCGCAGTCGATACCGTCAACACCGGCTTCGATAGCCTTCATGAGTGTCATGGGGCCCATGCCTGTTGTGTGGTGTGTGTGGAAGAAGAGAGGTACGGAGATCTTTGCGTCCTTGATAGCCTTTACGAGGTCGTAAGCTTCCTTAGGAGAGCAGATACCTGCCATGTCCTTGATAGCGATGGAGTCAACGCCCATGCTCTCAAGCTCTTTGCACATCTCAACGTACTTCTCGATTGTATGAACAGGTGAAGTAGTGTAGCAGATGCAGCCCTGTGCATGCTTGCCGCACTTCTTTACCTCGTCAATGCAGACTTCAATGTTTCTGAAATCATTAAGAGCGTCGAAGATACGGAAGATATCCATACCGTTCTCTGCAGCCTTGCGGCAGAAGAGTCTGACGACGTCATCAGGATAATGCTTGTAGCCCAAAATGTTCTGACCGCGGATGAGCATTTGGAGAGGTGTCTTTTTGCAGACAGCCTTGATCTTTCTGAGTCTCTCCCACGGATCTTCGTCCAGATATCTGAGGCATGAGTCAAAAGTAGCGCCGCCCCAGCACTCGAGTGAGTAGTAGCCGGCGTTGTCCAAAGTCTCAAGGATGCCCTCGAAATCGGAGAAAGGCATACGTGTTGCGATGAGCGACTGCTGTGAGTCACGCAGCACGGTTTCTGTGATTTTTACTTTCATTGAAGTCACACTCCTTGTAATTAAAAAAATAACCTTAGTAAGTATATAGGGTTTGCCCCAATAAGTGAATAAGAAATTTTGGGTTTTGACTATCAATTTTTCATGCTTTTTTGGTATCATTATCCGCCCCTCCCGCGAAAAGGGAGACGGGCAGGGTTTCCAAGTCCTGAAAAATGCGGTTTACATTCCAAAAACACGGGTGTATACTTAATTGCTCGCAAAGGGGACTTTGTGCCCTTGTTTGCGCGAAAAAATTAAGAAAGGAGATGTATTGATGCCAACGTTCAATCAATTGGTTAAGTCCGGCAGACAGTCCAAGACATACAAGTCTGCTTCCCCGGCTTTGCAGTTCTCGATGAATACCATCAGAAACAAGCAGACGGATTTAGACTCACCTCAAAAGCGTGGTGTTTGCACAGTTGTTAAGACAACAACACCTAAGAAGCCTAACTCAGCGCTTCGTAAGGTTGCCCGTGTAAGACTCACAAACGGCTACGAGGTTACAGCCTACATTCCGGGTATAGGACACAACCTTCAGGAGCACTCTGTTGTTCTCATCAGAGGCGGACGTGTTAAGGACCTCCCTGGTGTTCGTTACCACATCGTAAGAGGTACCCTTGATACAGCAGGTGTCGCAGATCGCCAGCAGGGCAGATCTAAGTACGGCGCTAAGAAGCCGAAGGCTGCTAAGGTTAAGAAGTAATCCCGCGTAAATTTTATGCAGGGGTTGGACATAAGTGATCAGTACATTGTTCATATATGGACATTGCCTGACTGAAACACTTAACACGGTCCACAAGAACAACTGAAACGTGAGTACCTATGGTTTCAAGTTTTAGATAAGTAAAACTTTTATAATCATGTTAGGAGGGAAGCAAAGTGCCAAGAAAAGGCAATACCCCAAAGAGAACTGTTCTTCCGGATCCTGTCTACAATGACGTTGTAGTAAGTAAGCTTATCAACAACATCATGCTGGACGGCAAGAAGGGCGTAGCTCAGAAAATCACATACGGCGCCTTCGATATCATCAAAGAGCGCACAAATGAAGAGCCCCTCGAAGTATTCAGAAAGGCTCTTGCTAACGTAATGCCCACCCTCGAGTGCAAGGCTCGCCGTGTAGGTGGTGCTAACTACCAGATCCCTATGGATGTTAAGCCCGAGAGAAGACAGACACTCGGACTCCGCTGGATAGTTCAGTACTCGAGAAACAGATCAGAGCGCACCATGAAGGAGCGTCTTGCTGCTGAACTTATGGATGCAGCAAACGAGACTGGCGGAGCATTCAAGAGAAAAGAAGAAATGCACAGAATGGCTGAGGCTAACAAGGCTTTCGCACATTTCAATCGCTAATCACCGGTTAAGAAAGGACATTAATACTAATGGCTACAACAAGAGCATACCCGCTTGAGAAGACCAGAAACATCGGTATTATGGCTCACATCGACGCCGGTAAGACAACAACAACCGAGAGAATCCTTTATTACTCCGGTGTTAACCGTAAGATGGGTGAGGTTCACGAAGGTGCTGCTACCATGGACTGGATGGTTCAGGAGCAGGAGAGAGGTATCACAATTACCTCCGCAGCTACAACAGCTCCCTGGAAGGGCCACAGAATCAACATCATCGACACTCCCGGTCACGTTGACTTCACAGTAGAAGTTGAGCGTTCACTCCGTGTACTCGATGGTGCAGTTACGGTTATGTCTGCAAGAGGCGGCGTTGAGCCGCAGACGGAAACAGTCTGGAGACAGGCTGAGCACTACGGTGTTCCGAGAATGGTTTTCGTCAACAAGATGGACATCATCGGTGCAAACTTTGAACATGTTTGCGAGATGATCCGTGACAGACTTAAGAATGTCCCCGTTGCCATCCAGTACCCTATTGGTAAGGAAGACAACTTCCAGGGCATTATCGACCTTATTACTCTCCGTGCTGAGGTTTACACTTCAGAAGACGGTATGCAGTATGAGGACCGCGAGGTTCCTGCTGATATGGTCGATCTCATTAAGGCTAAGAGAGAAGAGATGGTCGAGCTTATCTGCGAGACAGATGACGAGCTCACAGAGAAGTACCTCGAAGGTGAGGAGATCTCCAATGAAGAGCTCAAGGCTGCTCTCCGTAAGGCTTGCTGCTCATGCAAGCTCATCCCCGTTTGCTGCGGTACTTCTTTGAGAAACAAGGGCGTACAGATGCTGCTCGACGCTATCGTTGACTACATGCCCTCACCTCTCGACGTTCCCGCAATCAAGGGTGTTAACCCTGAGACAGACGAGGAAGAGGAGAGACCTTCATCTGATGAAGCGCCTTTCTCTGCTCTCGCATTCAAGATCGCTACTGACCCGTTCGTCGGTAAGCTCTGTTTCTTCAGAGTTTATTCCGGTGTTATGGAAGCAGGATCTTATGTTCTTAACTCATCTAAGAACAAGAAGGAGCGTATCGGACGTATCGTTCAGATGCACGCTAATGAGCGTAAGGAGATCACAGAAGTATTCTCCGGCGACATCGCAGCTGCTATCGGTCTGAAGGATACAACAACAGGTAATACACTCTGCGACGAGGATCATCCTATCATCCTCGAGTCCATGGAGTTCCCTGAGCCGGTTATCGAGGTTGCTATCGAACCTAAGAGCCGTGCTTCACAGGAGAAGATGCTTATCGCTCTCCAGAAGCTCGCAGAAGAAGACCCGACGTTCCGTACATACACCAACCAGGAAACAGGTCAGACAATCATCGCAGGTATGGGTGAGCTTCACCTTGATATCATCGTTGACCGTCTTTTCCGTGAGTTCAAGGTTGAGGCTAATGTAGGCGCACCTCAGGTATCCTACAAAGAGACGATCAGAAGAACTGTTGAAGCTCAGGGTAAGTTCGTACGTCAGTCCGGTGGTCACGGTCAGTACGGTGACTGCTGGCTCAGACTTGAGCCCCAGGAGCCCGGTAAGGGTTACGAGTTCGTTGACGCTACAGTCGGCGGCTGCATCCCGAAGCAGTTCATTGCTCCTATCGATGCAGGTGTTCAGGAAGCTATGCAGGCAGGTATCTTGGGCGGCTATCCTGTAGTTGACGTTAAGGTTACTGTTTATGACGGTTCTTACCACGATGTCGACTCTTCAGAAATGGCCTTCAAGATCGCAGGATCCATGGGATTCAAGGCCGGCATGCAGAAGGGTGATCCTTGTCTCCTCGAGCCTATCATGAAGGTAGACGTCGAGGTTCCTGATGAGTACTTGGGCGACGTTATCGGCGGACTCAACGCTCGCCGTGGCGCTATCAAGGAGATCGAGCCTATGAACGGTTCACAGCAGGTACATGCTGAGGTTCCGCTCGCAAACATGTTCGGTTACGCAACAGACCTCCGTTCCTCAACACAGGGACGTGGTACGTTCGTAATGCAGATAAGCCACTTCGCGGAAACGCCGAAGAGCATCATGGAGTCCATCTTAAAGAAATAAGACTCCGTGCAGCCTGATTCAAAGGCGCGGACACACACATATTTCGGGTTTTTTACTTGAAAGAAATTAAGAAACTTTGTAAAATGGTGTTTACCGCTGTGTTGAATCAAGGCGAGTAAATAATTAAGTTAAATAATAATTTCTTAGGAGGAAATTAAAATGGCAAGAGAAAAGTTTGTACGTAGCAAGCCGCACGTAAACATCGGTACCATTGGTCACGTAGACCACGGTAAGACAACTCTTACAGCTGCTATCACAAAGGTACTCGCTATGAAGGGTGGAGCTGAGTTCAAGGATTATGGCAACATCGACTCCGCACCGGAGGAGAGAGCTCGTGGTATCACGATCAACACAGCACACGTTGAGTATGAGACAGAGTCACGTCACTATGCACACGTTGACTGCCCTGGCCACGCTGACTACATCAAGAACATGATCACTGGTGCTGCTCAGATGGACGGTGCTATCCTCGTAGTTTCCGCTGCAGACGGCCCGATGCCTCAGACACGTGAGCACATCCTTCTCGCTCGTCAGGTTGGCGTTCCTTACATCGTTGTATTCATGAACAAGTGCGACCAGGTAGACGACGAAGAGCTCCTCGAGCTCGTTGAGATGGACATCCGTGACCTCCTCAACCAGTATGATTTCCCTGGTGACGATACACCTATCATCCGTGGTTCTGCTCTTGCAGCTCTCGAGTCTACATCTACAGATCCTAACGATGCAGTTTATGCTCCTATCGTTGAGCTCATGAAGGCTGTTGACGATTACATCGCAACACCTGAGCGTCCTGTTGACAAGCCTTTCCTTATGCCTGTTGAGGACGTATTCACAATCTCCGGACGTGGTACAGTTGCTACCGGCCGTCTTGAGAGAGGTGTTGTTAAGGTTGGTGATCCTGCAGAGATCGTTGGTCTCCAGGACGAGCCTAAGTCAACAACAATTACAGGTGTCGAGATGTTCCGTAAGCAGATGGATCAGGCTGAGGCTGGTGACAACATCGGCTGCCTCCTCCGTGGTATCGACCGTAAGGAAGTTGAAAGAGGTCAGGTTATCGCTAAGCCCGGCACAACAACTCCTCACACAAAGTTCACAGGCCAAGTTTACGTTCTTACAAAGGAAGAGGGTGGACGTCATAAGCCTTTCGTAACAGGTTACCGTCCTCAGTTCTACTTCAGAACAACAGACGTTACAGGCGTTATCAAGCTTCCTGAGGGAACAGATATGTGCATGCCTGGTGACCACGTAACAATCGAAGCAGACCTCATCACTCCTATCGCTATGGAGCAGGGTCTTAAGTTCGCTATCCGTGAGGGTGGTCACACAGTAGGCGCTGGTACAGTTTCTACAATCATCGAGTAATCGATAAGAACTGAACTAACAACTGTTAATTCAAGAGGTTGTCTCATAGGAGGCAACCTCTTTCTTTTTGTGGGAGCATTTCTTTTCCATATGGAGCGCGAAAAGAGGGACCTCCCATGTAACCCGTTTGAAATGCGCTTACCCAATTTTTGCCTAACTTTTGATGCAGATTGGATATTTTGTGATTCTACAATCAAACTGTCTTAAAACCAATATGGGATAAAAGGAGATAAACGATGAAAACAACATCTGTAAAGATTGTTTCCGCAGCACTTGCGGCTTCAATGGCTTTGTCCGTTGCGGCATGCAGTAAGCAGGCCGGAAAGAGCGGAAGCGGAGGCGAGAGTCACAGCGGTAAAAAGATAACCGCTGACATGCCCTGGTTCGATGGTGAAGTCAAAAAGATCGAACCTGATATCGACACAAGCAAACCTTTGGAGTATTCATACTCAGAACTTGCAGGTATCGACAGCGATTACCTCTATGTCCGTACCAACGGATATTACAAGATGCCGACCGGCAATGATATTGACTGGGAGAATTTCAATTACAACGATTATTCGATCAATCTCGTTTCGGTAATCGACAGAAATACAAGTGAGACAGTCAACAAGATCGATCTGAACGAGAATCTCGACAAAAACGGATACATCAGCGGTGTTTCTTATTTCAACGGCAAGCTCACTGTTTATGAAACCATATATAATGACGCTACTTATACTTCCGAAACAAGCGAAAAAATAATCGATCCGTTAACTGGAAATCTTGAAAGCGAAGAAATAATGCCTACTGATGAAGAAGATCAGTCAGGTATCGAGCGCACATTCACGGTTGGAGCTTACAGAGTGCAGACTGCGTTGAACTGGGATAATAATGATTCAGCATACTATATGCTTTACATTGAAGGATCCGATGGTGAGATAAAGAAGGTCAAGCTCAAGGAATCCGGATTGAACATCTATGATATCCCTGCAATCATTTCACTCGGTGATGACAAGGCTCTTGTTCCTGCCGGCACGGATAAATCACAGATCTATTTTGAACTCGATCTCAAAAATGCCAAGGCAACAAAGATCGAAGGCAACGAATATGACTGGATAGATTTGGATGCAATCTACACAGCATTCAACGCCCCGGACGGATGTACTTACTACACAACAGCTTCCGGAATCTCAAAGGTTGACGTTAAGAACAAGACAACAGAAGAAGTTCTTAATTACAGCTGGTGTACAGTAAGCAGAAGCATAGTAAATTATCTTCAGATCGTTGAGATCTCTGAAGATAAGATCGTTCTTTGCGGCGACAGCAATAGCTACAATCCTTATGAATATTCACAGCAGAGCAATTTTGTCATGGTCGAATTGACTAAGGCCAAGACAAACCCTCATGCAGGCAAAACGATCCTCGAACTGTTCTCTTCTTACGGTTATGTTGAAGAAAGAGTAAACGATGCGATCGTTAAGTACAACGAAAACAGCAGTGATTATTTTATTGAAGTTACTGACCGCTATTCGTCAAATGATGATACTGATTACAGTGAGATTAACAGCGAAGACGACTGGCAGACAGCTTCACTTAACTCCAATGCCAAGATGAGTAACGAGCTTGCCATGGATATCCTGAACGGAGAAGGTCCGGACATCCTTTTGAACGTAAGCTATATGGGTCAGCTTAACAGCACAAATTACCTTGCCGATCTTACTCCTTATTTAGGAAATCTTGATTCCGGCAAATACTTCACGAATATCGTTGATGCAGCAAGAGTTGACGGAAATCTTTTCCATCTTCCCGTCTGCTTCATGATCGACGGTATCCAGACTGACGCTAAATATGCCGGTGCTTCAGGTGTTGGCTTTACTACAGAAGAATATGAGAAGTTCCTTAATGAGGTTCTGAACGGTGAAGATGTTGTTCCGCTCGGAAGAGCTCATTACTTTGCAAGACTTTTCGAATCGGAGAGAGATAAGTTCATCGTAAACAACAAGGTTAATTTCTCTGCACCTGAGTTTGAGCAGCTTGCTGCATTCTGCAGAGATAATGTTCAGGAATCCAGCAAGAGCTGGGATGAGATGTACGGAGATGACGATGTTTATTACGAAGGCGAATATGCAGTAGGCGTTGCAACAGGCGCAGCTGTAGCTCCGGTAAAAGGTGACCAGGGTTATTCCGATGCACCGGCTATCTTTGTAAACTGCTACGGCATGAGCGGATATTTCTCCAACATTGCACAGCTTAAGGGTGCAGGCGCTATCCTTGGCCTTCCTTCAACAGACGGACGCGGACCTATGGTCGAGCCTTATATCTCGGTTGCAATTTCCGCACAGGCACAGAACATTGATGCCTGCGGAGAGTTTGTTAAGCTCCTTATCTCTGACGATGTTCAGAAAAACCTTGCTATGTCAGACAATTTCGTTATCAACCGTGAAGCCTTCAGAGAGGGCGGAATGAAAGCTGTTGAGTTCTATAACGGCGAAGGCGGAGAAAACATGTTCGGCTACGATTACGAAACAGGCATGCCTATCGAGGAATCCAAGCGCATTAAGTTCTCTGAGCAGAATATTAATGACATGGAAAAGATCATCGAAAGCTGCTCTAGTATGTATTCTGCAGATGCTGCGATCGACCTTATCCTGGTTGAAGAGCTCCCCGCATATTTCTTAGGTCAGAAGAACCTTGAAGATGTGGCAAGAGTTGCACAGGACAGAGCCCAGAAAGTCATTGACGAAAGAGGTTAACCTGACTTTAAGCCCGGTAATTAGATTAACCACAGAGGGGATACCGCATATCGCGATGTCCCCTTTTTCACCGAAAAAAGATGTGAAACCCTTATGAAACGCGTTTACCTTATTTTTGCCTATATTTTGATGCAGAATGGTTTTCGCGTGAACATAGAATCTATAACGGTAAGTGATTCTCGGGGTTAAAGGAGATAATAGGATGAGGAAGGAAGTTGTTAAGGCGGTGTCTGCCGCAACGGCTTTTGCGGTGCTCATGTCGGTTGCATCGTGCAGCAAAAAGACAACAGATCAGACAACAAACGGGGATATAAGTCACAGCGGAACGAAGATCGCGGAAGATTCACCGTGGTATTCGGGCGACTTATTAAGAATGAAGCCTTCTCTCGATGAGGGACGGCAGATCGACAGCACATATTCACAGCTGGCAGGTGCTGACGAGAAATATATCGTCATCTTAACGAGCGGATATTATAAGATCCCTGATGATCTTAACTGGAATGATTTCAACAACAATGATTATGTGATCTACACCCTGACAGTGCTTGACAGGAGTACGAAACAGACGGTCAATACGATCGACCTGGTCAACGGACTTGCCGAAGCGACTTACGTTGACGATGCGGAATACAGGGACGGTAAGATCGAAGTAAGATATGCAGGTTACGACAGTGATAATGACGTTGTAAATAATGAAACCGCAGTTATAGATGCGGCGACAGGTTCCATCATTGAAACGAAACCCGTTGTTGAAGGCGCTATTGACGGTTCATATAAAGTCGGAAGCTACAGGGTTGATATATCTTTTGTCTGGGATGAACCGGCTTTCGTTAAGCTCACGATCTGCTCTTCTGACGGACAGCAGAGAGTTGTCCAGATCAAAGACCCGGTCAAGAACGTCTATGATATTCCCGTCATTATCCCCTTAAGTGAGACAACTGCGCTTGTGCCCGCATCAGGTGACGGCAGCAAATTCTATTATGAACTGAATCTTCAGACGGGAATGCTGACACCTGTAGATGAAAAGGAATACGAATGGATCGACCTAAATCACATGTACGGTTGTTATTCGTCAGATGACGGATCCGTATATTTCTCGACAGGTACCGGAATCGATCTTATCGATATGAAGAACAAATCGGCAGAAACAGTTTTTGATTACAGCTGGTGCGGGATCAACAGAAATGATTTTGACGGTCTCGAGATAGCTGACGTCAGTGCTGACTCACTGCTTCTGTGCGGCGAATCTTATGCCCCGCACAACTATTCAAACAGCGGTGATGATGCATTTCTGATCATCGAGCTGACAAAAGCGCCGAATCCTCATGCCGGCAAGACAATATTGGAAATGTATATTCCCGCAGGCAGTATTGATACTAAGATCGCAGATGCCATCCTGAAATATAACGAGACAAGCAGCGATTACTATATTGAGGTTACGGACCGTTACAACGAGGATGATTATTTCGATTTCAGTCAGCACATAGACAGTGATGACGATTACGAATCATTCACCCTCAACGGAAACGGCAAGCTCAGCAACGCTCTTGCCATGGATATCCTGAATGGCGAAGGCCCGGATATCCTTATGTGTTGCAGTGCTTACGGCCAGCTTAATGATTCGGACTATCTGGCAGATCTTACTCCTTATGTGGGAACGCTTGATCCCGAAAAGTATTTTACGAACATTATCGAAGGCGCCAAAACGGACGGAAAGCTCTATCAGCTTCCTGTAAGTTATTCTGTGAGCGGCATTCAGACCGATCCGAAATATGCGGGTGCTTCCGGTGTTGGCTTTACTACGGAAGAGTATGAGAGATTCCTTAACGAAGTCCTGAACGGCACAGATGTTATTCCTTCAGGTCAGGCATTCTATTTTGCGAAACTGTTCGATTCGATGAGCGATAAGTTTATCGTTGACGGCAAAGCGGATTTCACCGGGCCGGAATTCAAAAAACTTGCCGAATTCGTGAAAAACAATGTACCGGAAAGCTCCAGAAGTTGGAGTCAGGGATATGAGAATTACGAAGACATAGCTTATGCTCCGGCAACAGAAGCCTCGGCATTAAAAGGAGACAGATATCCTGATGATCCGATGACAGCCGGATATACTGACTTGTACGGTATGAGCGGTTACATAATGGGAATTGCTGACGGCAATAATTCCACAGCAGTTCTGGGCATTCCTTCTGCAGACGGGCGTGGCCCGATGTTTGATCCGGTCATTTCGGTAGCGGTATCTTCACAGGCCGTGAGCATCGATGCCTGCGGCAAGTTTGTCCAGATGCTTTTGTCTGATGATATCCAGCAGTCCCTGGCAATGGGCGATAATTTTGTCTTGAGCCGTGAAGCGTTCAGACAGGCAGGAAGCAGGGCTGTCGAATACTACAACGGAGAAGGGGCGGTCAACATTTTCGGATACGATCCGAACACGGGTGAGCCGATGAACCACGGAATTATCTTCTCTGACCAGACCGTTACCGATATGGAGAACATTATCCTCAGCTGCTCGAGAATGAAATCCGGTGATGCAAACATCACTCTTATCCTGATAGAAGAGATGCCGGCATACTTCATGGATCAGAAGAATCTTGAAGATGTTGTTGCGATCGCTCAGGACAGAGTCCAGAAGGTCCTTGATGAAAGAGGATGATCCTTTTAGTCCGGGAGAATTAACAGTAAATAAAAGGAGTTGCCTGTTAAGACAACTCCTTTTTGGTTCCGTTTGGAAATCAGACTGTCAGACAGCGGGCTTTGCAGCAGGTCTTGTGGGAGCTGCTTCTGAACCGGGTCTTCCGGCAGGTCTCATTGGTGCAGCCTCAGCTGTGGGAGCAGCAGGCTCTTCTGCCTTGACTTCAGGCTTTGCCGGCTCGGGTTCTGAGATACCTGCAGCTGCTCTGAGCTTAGCGATCTCTTCAGCCTTGGCAGCAGCGATGCGGGCTTCTTCCTCAGCCTTTGCAGCGGCAGCTCTTGCCTTCTCTTCAGCGAGAAGAGCAGCCTGTCTTGCTTCTTCAGCCTTAGCGGCAGCGATACGTGCTTCTTCGATAGCCTTCTCTGCGGCAATGCGTGCTTCCTTCTCGGCCTTCTCTGCAGCGATACGTGCATCTTCTTCGGCCTTCATCTGGTTGGCATTGTCGAGATCATCCTGAGCCTTGGCGAGAGCAAGCTTGGCAGCCTCATATTCAGCAGAAGCAGTTTCTTCTTCCTGGGTAGCAGTAATAACTGCGGCCTTGGATTCCTGCTCAACCTTCTCGGCTTCGACTCTGGCTCTTTCATCAGCCTTTCTGCGCTCTGTGATCTTAGCTTCTTCAGCGGTAAGAGCGGCAGCGGCCTTCTCTTCTTCTTCAGCCTTGGCAACAGCTGCTTTGGCAAGCTCTTCGGCTTTGGTAGCAGCGGCACGTGCCTCTTCAGCACGCTTAACAGCCTCAAGTGTTGCCTGCTTGGCGATATTCTCTTTGGCGATAGTGGATTCTTCAGCCTTGCGTGCGGCAACAAGTGCCTCTTCGGCAGCAGTAACAGCACTTCTGCATTCAACTACCTTAGCTGCGGCGCTCTTAGCCTTCTGGTTTGCACGGCGCTCTTCGTTCTGGGCTCTCAATGCAACAGACTGGGCAAGAGCCAATGCAGACTGGGCAGCGCTTCTTGCAGGCTGAGATGCTACACGCTCACGCTCAGCAACAGGCTTGCCTTCAGCTTCGGCTTCCTTAACTTCAGCAATATACTGTGCATGGTTAACTGATGCAGACTTCGGACGCTTGATCGGCGGTTTCAATCCGACAGGAGTGATGCCGTTCTTATCGGAGGAGTCAGAACCCTTCTGCTCTTCCTTACGTCTTGCTTCAGCAGCCTTACGCATCTCGATCTGAGCCTTAGCAGCCTCAGCGCGCTCTCTTGCGAGCTGTGCAGCAGCCGAGTTAGATGCTGTGTGAGTGCTGTTGCCACCCGGACGTCCGGATGTCTGAAGATTAACGATGTGACCGGATGATCTTACGTTCGGCTGAACGTTGCCCTGTCCGGCGCCCTGTGTGGCAAGACCACCGTTAAGATTGTCTTTGCCTTTAAAAACATTACCCAAAATGTTTGCCATCCCTTGTGCCCCCCGAAATGTCAAGCTTTTGTAAAAAATTTGTTAATTCTCATTACTTTATTTATTATACTTGGCATGCAAATTTTTTCAAGACAATTTGACTTATCGAACATTCTTTTTTGAGGACAATTTTGTGCATATGTTCAAGGAGTAATAAGCGGGTTTGTGAGTTATAGCAAAAAGCCCTTAAAAATGGTTTAGAAATACTTTACATGGTGTTTAGCGGAGTGTATAATTGCGCAATATTGTTGGTTTAGTGTTAGTAAACAATTTGTTTAGGACAGGCGTAAAAATGGAAATCGGATCTAAAATCAAGAATCTCAGATTGCAAAAGGGTCTTACCCAGGAAGAACTGGCTGACAGATGCGAACTTTCCAAGGGCTTTATCTCCCTTCTTGAGAGCGATAAGACATCGCCCTCCATGGCGACACTTGAAGATATCCTTAATGCGCTCGGAACGGATTTCGCGCACTTTTTCAGAGAGGAATCGGGCTCAAGAGTCGTATTCGGCAAAGATGACTACTCGGTAAAGCAGGATCATGATCTCAACAATGAGATCTGCTGGCTTATACCGAATGCCCAGAAGAACGAGATGGAGCCGATCCTTGTGACTATCGAACCCGGCGGTTCGACATATCCGGACAATCCCCACGAAGGCGAAGAGTTTGGTTATGTAACAGAAGGCGTTATCACCGTGGTTATTGACGGGGAGAAGCATCAGGCTAAGAAGGGCGAGAGTTTTTATCTCGAATGTGACAAGCCTCATTTTCTCGAGAACAATACATCGCGTCAGGCAAAGGCTATATGGATCTCCTCGCCGCCGAGCTTCTGACAGGACCACTTATTATTTTCGATGAGGTAAAGAATAAATGCAGTACAATCAGATCCTTGAAGACAGCACCGGCAGTGAGCACATCATTGAGATCAAAGACCTTTGCAAGAGCTTTGACGGAACCAAAGTCTTAAAGAACATCACGTTCTATATAAGAAACAACGAATTTATAACGCTTCTGGGACCTTCCGGATGCGGCAAGTCAACAACGCTCCGCATTATTGCCGGTTTTGAGACAGCCGATTCCGGGATAGTCAATTTCGAAGGCAAGGATCTGAAGAGCGTTCCCGCAAACAAGAGAAACATCAATACTGTTTTCCAGAGATACGCATTGTTCCCTCACCTCAATGTTTTCGATAACGTTGCATTCGGTCTCAAGATCAAGAAGGTTGGCAAAAAGGAGATCGAGCAGAGAGTAAACAAGGCGCTTGAGACAGTAGGCCTTGCAGATTACGGCGAAAGATATATCGACCAGCTCTCAGGTGGCCAGATGCAGAGAGTCGCCATCGCAAGAGCTATCGTAAACCGCCCGAGGATCCTTCTTTTGGACGAGCCTCTGGGAGCACTGGATCTCAAGATGCGCAAAGAGATGCAGATCGAGCTCAAGGAAATGCAGAGAGAACTCGGCATCACTTTCGTTTATGTCACACACGATCAGGAAGAAGCGCTCACGATGTCCGACACGATAATCGTCATGAAGGACGGTATCATTCAGCAGATCGGAACACCGATCGATGTTTACAACGAACCCAAGAATGCTTATGTTGCGGACTTCATCGGCGAATCAAATATCGTTGCCGGAACGATGAAGAAAGACAGGGAAGTTGTTCTTTCAAGCGGCATCACTTTCGAGTGCGTCGATCCTCTGTTCCCCGAATTTACGGAAGGGATCGCAAACCTCGTTGATGTAGTTATCAGACCTGAGGATTTCTATGTGGACAAAGAAGCTGAAGGCAGGATCAACGGAACAGTTGAATCACTTGTTTTCAAGGGTGTTCATTACGAGATGATCGTAAGATCCGATGACAATATCGAGTGGCTCGTTCAGAACGTAGATCCTTTTGCGGTAGGAAGCCGTGTCGGTCTGTATGTTGATCCTGACGATATCCAGATCATGAGAAGGTCAGAGTTATCGCCTGACTTCGGAAGCTTCGGAATCAAGCATCCCGGAGACAAGTCCCAGGATACCGACAGCAAATCATCTTCTGATGCGGCTGAAGTAAAAGAATCTGAAGCAAAATCAGATGACGTGGAAGATAAGGAGGCAGACGAGGATTAATGACTGAACTCAAAGCCAGGCTGAAAGTTATGCCGGTTCATGCGTTTGTCATGATCTTTGCGGCACTCTATTCGTTCATCAGCATCTTTATTCCGATGTTCGAATTATTTATCCAGTATGTGCCTTTCCGTACATACTCACTTTTCACGCTCCTTTTAAATCCGAGGGTCTTCACCAGGATAAGGAGCGGCTCTGTCAATCTGAATTTCCAGAGCTTTGCGGCATGGGCATTTGTTATTACGATCGTTCTTGCAGTTGCCGCACTTACGCTCTCGCTCTCTTATCCGTTCTTCTATAACTCCAGCAAGAAGAGAAAGATCGGATACTTATGCGTTTTTGCACTCTTTGTCGGACGTGCTGTTGCACATGTTGTCACGCTTTCGAAAATGGTCTCTGAAGAGATGATCTCCGACAACAACTTAACTTCGCAAAGACTTTACGTTGCACAGTCCTTTGCGGGAAATCTCATGGTCATCGTGCTCTTCATCGGTGCGGCCGCATGCCTTTACGGCGCATTGAATCTCAAGATGAACTACAAGATCTTTGCATATCCTTACCTTGCATGGATCGTTATCTTTACGATACTGCCTCTGATCCTTATCCTTTTCCGTGCGTTCTTCAAAAAGGCTGCAGGCGGCGGATATGAATTCACGACGGCAGGATTCCAGGTGCTTTTCCAGAACAAGACAGTCACCACCAGATTCTATGGTGCAGATGTTACTTTGCAGGAATACTTTTCGATATTCCTAAGAAGCCTCGACTATGCCGTATGGACAACTATCGGCTGCCTTTTGCTCGGTTATCCCGCAAGCTATATCCTTGCCAGAAGATCGAAGCTTAAGCGCCAGAGCGGTTCAAGGCTCCTGATGCTATTCGTGCTGCCCATGTGGATGAACACTATGCTCAGGACTTATGCATGGCGTGCGTTCTTCAGCGAGACAGGAGTGTTCAATACAGTGCTCCAGCAGATCGGCGCCATCGATGCACCTATTCTCTTCCTCAAGAATGAGCTTCTGGCAGACATAATCACGAAACTTGTTATGACGAACGACTTCCTGCCGTTCATGATACTGCCTTTGTATTCTGTTCTCGTAAAGCTCGACGACAGTCTTTCGGAGGCTGCCTACGATCTCGGTGCGACCAAAGCGCAGACGTTCTTCAAGGTCACATTCCCTCTGTCTTTGCCCGGTGTTATCTCCGGAATCCAGATGGTATTCATGCCTTCGCTGACGTTCTACATGATCCCCGATATTCTTAATGAGGGCGCGAAAACAACGATCGGCAACACCGTTCAGAACTTCATCCTTAACGAGAGTACGACCTACAATCAGGCGGGCAACGTGTTGTCTTTGCTCCTTCTTATTTTCGTACTCATAACCATGGGTATCCTCAGAGGCCAGGATAAAGAGGCCGGAGGAGGTATGGCATTATGAGATTTATTAAAAAGATCGTACCCGACATCTACCTCGGTCTGCTCCTGATCTTCATCTATCTTCCGATAGTTATCCTGATCGTGTATTCATTTAACTCGCTTCCCAAGTCTTTCATCTGGGGCGGCTTCACGCTCGATAACTACAAGAGCCTCTTCAAAGGTTCCGACGGAAGCGGCATCCTTGAGTCCCTCATCGAGACTCTCAAGGTTGCATCTATTGCAGCAGTTGCATCAACTGCGTTCGGCGTTGTAAGTTCATTAGGCCTTGCATATCTGAATAAGAAACTTCAGAACCTCGCCATGACGATGACATACGTTCCGAACGTTATGCCTGACCTCGTTACAGGTATCTCGTTCATGCTCCTGTTCTCGTTCCTTGGCGTCCAGAAGAGTGAGTTCACTTTGATCATGTCGCACATCGCACTCTGCGTGCCTTTTGCGATCCTCTCGATAAGCCCTAAGATCAAGCAGCTCGACAAGAGTCTTACCGAAGCTGCAATGGATCTGGGCGCGACAAGATTCCAGACTTTAAGACTGGTGATCATTCCTGAGATCATGCCCGGAATCCTGTCTTCTGCGCTTCTCACTTTTACGCTCTCAATCGATGACTATCTCATCAGCAACTTCAACGTCGACAGCTCGATCCAGACTTTGCCCATGATGATCTACTCCATGGCAAAGCTCGGCGTTAACCCGAAGATGAATGCATTGACGACACTGATGTTCGGCGCGGTCCTGATCCTAATGGTCCTTTCGAATTTGTCGTCGTTCAAGAAGGCAAAGGGTGAAAAGAAGAAGTGACGAATTTAAAAGACAATAAGCTATTGAATATAAAGGAGAGTAAAGAAATGAACAAGAACGTAAGGAAAGTAATTGCTTCTGCAACAGCTTCTGTAATGGCCGGCGCTATGCTCCTGCCCTGCGGCTGTGCAAAAAAGCAGCAGCTTGTCATCTACAACTGGGGTGAGTACATCGCTGAAGATACCATCGCAAAATTCGAAGCAAAGTATCCCCAGTACGATGTTGTCTACAGAACTTTTGAGACAAACGAGACAATGTACCCTAACCTCGAGAACGGTTACGATGTAATCATTCCTTCAGAGTACATGGTATGCCGTCTTATCGAGGAAGACTGGATCCAGCCTCTCGACTGGTCAAAGCTTCCCAATGTTGATAAGTACATGGATCCCATGTTCCGTGACGTTACTTATACAGACAATGTAGAGATCTCAAACCAGGTTTTGGACTATGCAGTACCTTATCTTTACTGCACAGTAGGTCTTGTTTACGATGCAAACAAGGTAACCCTTCCTGAAGGTACAACAGACCCGGCAGTCATCTGGGATGTTCTTTTCAATACTGACAGCGGTCTTTCAGTCGGTATGTACGATTCAATGCGCGAGTCTATCGGCACCGCTCTTAACTACTATGGTTACTCCATCAATTCCATGAATGATGCGGAGCTTCAGCAGGCACTCGACCTTCTCGTTGCACAGAAGAGCGCTCTTCACCCGGCTTACGGTGTAGATAATCTCAAGGACAAGATGGCAGCGGGCGAGCTTGCAGCATCCATCGCATGGTCCGGCGACCACATCGTAATGCTCGACAGAGTTGAGGAACTCGGCAACAACGACATCGACCTCCAGTTCGTTCTCCCTGAGGGCTCCAACTGGTCAGTAGACATGATGTGCGTTCCCACAAACTGCAAGAACTACGATGGCGCCATGGATTTCATCAACTTCATGTACGATCCCGACATCGCCCTTGAGAACTGCGAATACGTAGGCTATTCAACACCCAACACAGCAGCCAAGGACATGCTCGACCCTGAAGTTTCCGGCAACAAGTACTACTATCCCGACGAGGAAGTCTTTAGCTCATTGGAAGTTTATTACACATCAGATGCTCTTGAGGAAAGATATACAGAGCTCTGGAATACTGTAAAGGCAAGCGCTTAACGCGTTTTGTTAATCCTTATCAGGCAGGCCACTCTCTCATATGGGGGTGGCCTGTTGTTTGTATGAGTGTTCGCGTTTACTGACGGTTGTGATTGTTTGCTGTGACTTGTTTTCGCTTTGATAGCCGGCTGTAATTGTCTTCTGTGGCTTGTTTTCGCTTTTTTGATAGCAAGTTGCAATTGTCTGCTCGAAAAATGGCCAACAATTGCACAAAATCGCGTTTTTATGCAATTGTTGATGGTTTTTTTGCGCAACAATTGCACAGGCAAAAATGAGAGCAGTCTCAATTTTCTTCAAAAAGTCTCATTTTCGAGCCCTGATTTTGAATTTGCTGCAATTCGCCCCCACAAGGTGGATCTACCGCTTTACACTGCAGTTATCACATGAACTGCGGGGTAATTCTTTATGGCTATTGATTTTCGAAGAGAATTGAATGCGCGATATGAGCTGATTACAAAAAGCATTGAGGATATAGAGAAGAAGAGTCAGTCATTCCCTGATGGCTGGATCAATACCAGATACCGCAAGGGTAAGACATATTATTATTTGGCTGGTTATAAATCTAAGGAGCAATATCTTACCCGAGAAGACACCACTCTCATCGAACAGCTGATCCAGAAGAACTATCTGAATAATGTTCTGAAGTACGCGAAAACAGAGCAGAAAGCGATCTTGAAAATGCTTGAGCTATATCCGGAAAAGATAGCCGAAGATGTCTACGACACTCTCCCGGAATGGAGGAAGCAGTACGCAACGCCCATCAATCTCTGTGATGAAAACTATGCGCAGAAGTGGATGAACACGCCATATAAGCGCAAGCCATTTAAGAAAGGCACACCTGAGTTCTATACGCTCAAGGGTGAACGTGTCAGGTCGAAGTCGGAGGCAATGATCGCTGACAGGCTTTTTGCCAGAGGTATTCCCTACAGATATGAATGTCCGTTAAAGGTAGGGAATAAAGTCATACACCCGGACTTCACTATTTTGAGGATGAGTGACAGGAAGATCCTGTATCACGAGCATTGCGGAAAGATGGGGGAAGCTGACTATAAAGAGAATATGGTGGAAAGGACGAATGACTACAGTGAGGCCGGTATCGTGCTGGGTGACAGGCTTTTCTATACATTCGAGTCAGATAAGACGCCGCTGGATACCAGAACGCTGGACAGGATCATTGATACGCATTTCAGACAGTAATTAACTTTCAAACGCTGCTGCGGCTTTTTCTGCAGTCAGTCTTCTCTTCTCGAGAGTCTTGTTGAACATCTCGTCTGCGGCAGAAGGGAACATGTCGTAGATGACTTTTGTGCCTTCTTCGGTGATGCCGCCTTTGGTGGCAACGCGGGTTACGACTTCATTGAAAGACAGGTCCTTATGAAGCATGAGGTCGCCTGTTGCGCTCATTGTGTTGAGGACCATGCTGACGATCTGTTCACGGGGGATGGAGGTGTGCGATCCGGCTGATGTACAGATGACATCGAAAATAGATGCGATGAAACCGGGCATACAGCTTACAAGTTCGGAACCCATGCCGACTTCGTTCTCGGGGAGCTCGATCACTTTGCCGATGGATGAGAGGAGCCCACGGAGAATGGTCTTATCGTCAGCGCCGACCAGCCCGTTATAGCAGACGATCGTCTGTGAGCGGTCGATCTCGGCCGTGAGACTGGGGATGACTTTGGCGGTCTTGCAATCGACGATTTTCCTTATCATATCGAAAGTAATGCTTCCGTTAAGTGTCACGAGAAGCGCATCTTCTTTAAGAGCTGAACTGATTTCAGAAAGGACTGTCTTCATGTCGGACGGGCGGACGCAGACGAAGACGATGTCAGATGCAGCGGCGAGCGTGGTATTGTCGCAGATGGTGGCTATGTCTTTGGCTTCGGAGAGTTTTTCTGAAGTCCTGTTTGCGGCCAGGAGGTCGTCTTGGGCGATGCCTGCATTTTCGGAAAACTTCCAAAGCAGCATCCTGCCCATGCTTCCGTAACCGATGATTCCTATCTTCATGATCTGATCCCCCTTTTTATGGAACTGTTGTTATTCTAATACAAAACCCGCTTCGGAAAAGCGGGTTTAACATTGTTAAATGCGTTGTTTACAAGGCTTTTTACTGGGCCGCGAAAAATGTTCCGACGTCGTCCTGGTCGATGATCTGCTCAAGTACCTGAATGCCGGCACCGTCTGCTATTACACCCATGATGCCGTTCTCGGTGACCTTGCTCATGGCAGTGATCTTGGTTGCCATGCCGCCTGTGCCGAGCCAGGAACCCTTGCCTGCAGTGAAGTCGAGCATATCGGGAGTTACCTTGTCGACATAGGAAATACGCTCTGCATTGGGGTTCTCTCTGGGGTTGGAATCGTAAAGACCGTCAACGTCTGAGAGGATAACGAGCAGATCGGCGTTGGCAAGGACTGCAACGTCAGCGGACAGCGTGTCGTTGTCTCCGAATGTACCGTTGTGCATGATCTCTGTCGTTGATACGGAGTCGTTCTCGTTGATGACCGGGATTATGCGCATCTCGAGCAGAGTCTCGATAGTGTTGGTAACGTTTGCTCTTGTGAGCTTATCTGTGATGCCGTCTTTGGTCAGAAGGATCTGGCCGCAGCGGTATGAATACTCTGAAAAGCTTCTTGCATAGGCGTTCATGAGTTCGCACTGGCCTACGGAAGCGATCGCCTGCTTTTCTCTTGTTGTGGAAGGCCGCTCTTTGAGATCAAGGTAGCCGATTCCTACGCCGATGGCACCGGAACTTACGAGAAGGACTTCCTTGCCGCGGTTCATAAGATCGGAGATTGAACGGCAGAGTCTGTCGATGTTGCCCAGATTCATTTTGCCGTTGTCATATGTCAATGTGGAAGTACCGACTTTTACGACGATTCTTTTCGCAAAGTTGACGGGATTTCTTGATCCGCTGTATTTACCCAAAGCGATTCTCCTTATCTTCTAATAATCAGACCAACCAAGAATAAACTCTTGTTTAATAAAATGCAAGGAAAGAGTTGTATTCCGAGCGCGAAAACTTATACCGGCTGTGGCTGCCCCTGTCCCTGTCCCTGATTCGGGTCCTGACCCGGCGGCGGAGGAGGAAGAGTGGGCGTAGGTGTCGGAGTGACTACAATGTGGACCGGACAGGGTCTGTCATCTGTCGGGCAGAGATAGCTGTCTGATACAAAGTAATCCGTGTACACTTTATTGCCTTCTTCAGCGCGGCAGGCATCTGTCGGGTAGTAACCGGATGAGCATACCGAAGCCTGAACTATTGTATCCGGTTTGTTGAAAGATGCGCCCGGCAGATACAGGTGGATGTGCTGCATGCACCAGACCCAGATCTTGATGGCGCTGTCCCAGTCGCACTGGGGGATCTCGGTCTGTCTCAATCTGTTGTCGTAACCGTACCAGACGGCTGCGGTGTAATAAGGCGTGAATCCGCAGAACCACTTATCGATGTTATCGGATGTGGTACCTGTCTTGCCGCAGGTATCGATACGCTCGCCGTCCTCATTCTCGATCTGGCCGGAACCCCAGTCAGAAGGAGTATTGTTGTTGACGACTGCCTTAAGGATATCTGCAATGAAGAAACAGGTCTCTTCAGAATAAACGCGGTAACTGATAGGGTCGGACTTAACGATAACATTGCCTTCGGAATCGAGAACCTGTGTGTATGCATAAGGCTCAACATAGGTGCCGCCGGTTGCAAAAGTGTGGTAGGCGGCTGCCATCTCGAGAGTGGTCATACCCTTGGTAAAGCCGCCGACGGACTGTGAAGGGAAAGCGCCTTCTGCAGTTCTGTCGATACCGACCTGCTTAAGATACCAGAGCGCGGTGTCGCCTCCGACTTCCGTCCAGAGCTCTGCTGCGATCGTATTGAGCGAGTAAGTGAGAGCTACTCTGATGGTGATAGCACCGCTGTAAGAACGGCCGTAGTTAACAGGCCAGTCAACATCCGGTCTTTGAGGGTCAAGGTGCTTGGGCTCATCCCAGACGACTGTGGCAGGAGCGATCAGTCCGAGTTCGAAAGCCGGTCCGTAGTCAAGCAAAGGCTTAATGGAGGAGCCGGGGTTTCTGTGCGTGGAGATCGCGCGGTTGAGCGAAAGGTTCATGGTCTTTTCGCCGAAGCCGCCCTGCATAGCTGCGATCGCGCCGGTGCTGTTATTAATGACTACCATCGAGCCGTTAGGCTTTTCGGGGTAGTCGGCTATCCTGTCAGGATCTGCCTGGAAAAGGTCTTTGTCCTTAAAGGCGTCGTCCAAGACCTCCTGAGGTCTTGGCTCAAGCGTTGTATAGATATGGTAACCCCTGTTGTAAACAAGGGAAGCGGCAAGGCTTCGGGAGATACCCCTTTGCTCAGCGATGTCGCCGATTACTTCCGAGATCGCATATTCAACGAAGTAGGAATTGACCGTGGATGTGCGGTCATTGTTTCTCTGTCTGAATTCAAGCTCGGTGTTGAGGGCTTCTTCGTACTCTTCCTCGGTGATCATGCCGAGTTCATACATCTTGCCCAGGATAGTTCTCATTCTTCGCTGAGCGTTTCTCCTGCCTGATTCTCTTAAAGGATTGTAGTAAGAAGGGCTCTTCGGAAGACCTGCAATGAGAGCGCATTCAGGGAGAGTGAGCTCTGAAGCATTCTTGCCGAAATAGTTCATTGCTGCAGCCTGAACGCCAACATAGTTGTTGCCCATGGGCGCAAGGTTGATATAAAGTTCCAGGATCTCGTCTTTACTGAGATTCTGCTCGAGCTGCATTGCGGAGAACCACTCCTGTACTTTACGTGAAGTGGAGTGCTCGTCCTGACCGCTTATGAGCTTTACAGTCTGCTGTGTGATGGTAGAACCGCCGTGTGTGGCTGAACCGCCGTTTGCAACAGCTGAGAGGAGCGCACTTCCGATACGCTTGATGTCGATTCCCGAATGCTCGCGGAAACGCTCATCCTCGATTGCGATGATCGCATCATCAAGATATGTGTTCTTGATCTCACTGTAAGAAACGTAGATCCTGTCAACGTTCTCGGAACCGGTGAGTTTTGCGATTACGTTGTTCTCAATGTCATATACGAAAGATGTCTGTGATTCTTCTGCTGAAGTAAGGTCGCCGATCGACAGCGGCTTTGTGGTCGATGCATAGCCGAGAAGCATTCCCGCACCGAATCCGCCGAATGTGAAGCACACGCACAATATGCAGACTATGGCAATCCTTAAGATGTCTCCTACAAAGCTTGCGATCTCGTGTGTCAGGCTGCGGTTGAATCCGCATTTGGTCGGCTTACCTTTGAGCTGGCTTCTAAGTTCGTCAGCAAGAGCGCTGTTCTCGGGCGCTACGGGTCTGGTCGATCTTTGTTTTTTGTTACTGCTCTCCGGCAAAATTATCGTCTCCTTAAAACAAATTCTCTTAATTTTACTACGAGTTTGCATATAATTATATTACTAATATGAGGCAAAGACGAAGGTCAGTTAATGGAACCAGTTGAGATAATGGTCACGGCATTGGGCAGCGAAGGTCAGGGTATAGGTGCACTCCCTTCCGGTAAAACATGCTTTGTTCAGGGCGTTTTCCCGGGTGAGACATGCCTTTGCAGCATCGTGTCAGAGACATCCAAATATGCCGTATGCGATGCTTTTGAACTGATAAATGCGTCGCCTGACAGAACGGCGCCATTCAGACCGGCAAGTGAAGTAAGCGGCGGTCTTCCTTTTGCATGCCTGTCTTACGAAGCCCAGCTGAAGTTCAAACAGACCCGTGTCAGGGACTGCCTTACCAGGATCGGCGGAATTGACCCCGGGCTGCTCGATGGTGTTTTCAAGCCCGTTTTGGGTGCAGAGAAACCTTTCAGATACAGGAACCACATGCAGTATGCGGTAAGGGACGGCAGGGCCGGTCTTCTCTGTGCAAAGTCAGATGAACTGGGTGATTACGACGGCAAACTCATTGAATATGAGATCTTCGGCAAGCTAAAAAATGCCATTGAGGATATTTTCGAACGCGCACCGGTCAGACTTTTCGACGGGCTTGTACTCAGGGGATCTTTGAGAACAAACGAGGTCCTTGCAGAACTTACGAGTTCTTCGGATCAGCCTCACGAAGTCGTTATAAGGGATGCCAAAAACTACATTGAGGCAACAGGGCTTTTTGAGGCCTTCGTCCAAACCTGCGAAAAGGACGGCTTTGCGCTTAAAGGGCTCCTCTTCAGGATCAGTCCCAACAAGACCTCGAAAAGAACGAGATCCGGCATAAGAACTGTCATCAAAGGTGACGATTATTATGATGAGATCTTCTGCGGAAGACACATGAGGATAAAGGCGGGATCGTTCTTCCAGGTGAACACAGAGCAGGCCGAAAAGCTTGCACACAAAGCATCTGAAGCATGCAGCGGCGCTTCTGTCATCTACGATCTTTACTGCGGCTGCGGAACCCTCGGACTTGCCGTAAAACAAAAGGGCCAGAAGCTTTTGGGAATCGAAGTCGTTCCTGAAGCGATCCAGTCCGCGAAGATCAACAGGTCACTTGCACTTTCTCCCGAAGAAGCGGATGAATGCGGTTTTATTTGCAGGGATGTACTCAAAACAGATTTTTCCTCACTTATAAGATCAGGCAAGATCCTGCCGCCTGACTGCATTATCGTCGACCCTCCAAGAAAAGGCCTTGATATCGGTGTCGTTAAAAAGCTGATGGATCTCGCCGCACCTGAGATCTGCTATATTTCCTGCGATCCCGCAACGCTTGCAAGAGATCTGAAAATGCTTTTGCGGGACTATAAGATAAAAGAAATTACTCCGGCAGATCTGTTTCCGAATGCAAGTCATGTGGAGTGCGTAGTATTGATGTTAAGGAAAAATACATAAAGTCGACAAGAGTGTTTGAACTGGAAGATGGTGTCGGCATTTATAGAAACAGGAGAAGATGAAGATGTGTACAGCAGCAACTTATTATGCAAAGGATCATTATTTCGGACGCAATCTGGATCTGGAATTTTCTTATCACGAAGAGATCACTATTGTGCCAAGAAACTATCCCTTTATCTTTCGCAAATGCGAGGGCATCAATCATCATTATGCAATGATCGGAACAGCGTTTGTTGTGGAGGGGTATCCGCTCTTCTATGATGCCGTAAATGAGAAAGGCCTTGGAATTGCTGGATTAAATTTTCCCGGGAACGCTGCTTATAAGGCAGAAGTTCCGGATGCGGACAATGTAGCACCATTTGAATTCATACCATGGATCCTCAGTCGCTGTGCCGATGTCGATGAGGCAAAGACACTTATTTCCCGGATGAATCCGGTAAATATAAGTTTTAGCCCGGAGCTTCCGTTAACGCCGTTGCATTGGATGATTGCGGATAAAAAAAGAACGATTGTAGTTGAACCTCTAAAAGATGGCATCAGAGTATACGATGATCCGGTGGGGGTCATGACCAACAATCCAACCTTTGATCAGCAGATGTTTCATCTCAGCAATTATATGCATTTGTCAAATAAACCTGTGACAAATACTTTCGCCAAGGGTCTGGAGATTACGGAATACAGCCGTGGAATGGGCGCGATGGGAATGCCCGGTGATCTTTCCTCTGCATCAAGGTTTGTGAAGGCGGCGTTTACCTGCATGAATTCAGTTTCCGGCAATTCGGAGGAGGAAAGTGTAAGCCAGTTTTTCCACATTCTGGGGTCCGTAGAGCAACAAAGAGGCTGTGTTTGTCTAG